>SDBS01003674.1_pt1 | contig 15085 bp, 13 predicted proteins | sample 2277091 | NCBI WGS metagenome assembly SDBS01 (sample SAMN10404972, study PRJNA504765) | marine sediment metagenome | isolation source: marine sediment core GS10_PC15, 163 cmbsf | place: Arctic Ocean: Southern Knipovich Ridge | collected 2010 | reverse complement strand
GGTCTCCTCTTGAACTTTATTACGCCGATCGGCGGGATAGCCCTCGCATTCCTTGGATGTAACGTTTATCAATATTTCAGTGAATCCAAGGAGAAGCTGCATATTCGATCTGTTTTCAAACACTACCTTGCCGAAAATGTCGTGGATACGGTTTTAAAGTCGGCAGACGGCCTCACCTTTGGAGGCCAGAGACAGCATCTCACTGTGCTCTTTTCAGATATAAGGTCTTTCACATCATATTCGGAACGGCACACACCTGAACAGGTTGTCACAAATCTCGGTGAGTACCTGACAGAAATGGTTGATACTATTTTGAAGTACGGGGGTATGCTGGATAAATTTGTCGGTGATGAAATCATGGCGGTATTCGGAGCTCCATACCATATGGAGGACCACGCTTTACGGGCGTGCCGCACCGCGCTTGAGATGATAAGGGCCCTTGACCGGTTGAAAGAAAAATGGGAACAGGAGGGAAGGGAAACATTCAACATCGGCATCGGGGTCAATACAGGTGATATGATCGTGGGGAATCTAGGATCGAAACAGATATTTGATTACACAGTCATCGGCGACGCGGTGAACCTCGGCGCAAGACTCGAAGGGATAAACAAGGTGTACAGGACAGCCAACAACATCATTATAAGTGAATTTACAAAAGAGGAGTTAGATGACACTCTGGTTACCAGACAGCTTGATTCAGTGAGAGTGAAAGGAAAAAATGAACCTGTCGCAATCCATGAGCTGGTTGGAGAGAAGGAGGTAATTGTCTATTCCGGGGAGTTTTTGTCCCATTATGAGGAAGCCCTCAGGCTGTATAAGAAAATGGAATGGGACGGCGCGTATCAGGAGTTTAGAGAGGGACTAAAAATAAGAGATGATGAAGTAAGCAGGATGTATATCAAAAGGTGCCGGCACCTTAAAAAGTATCCCCCTGGAGAAGAATGGGACGGTGTATTTACTCTTAAAACGAAATAGCCCTGCCCTCTGATCTTCAGCATATGAAGAGACCCCGGAGAATTCCCGAAGGGCAATGAGAGTCTCCGAATAGTAATGAGCCTTTACCAGTTCGCTTCTTGTAATAAGGAGAAGTTTTGTGGATGTTTATGGTTTTAAAGAGAAGGGGCAGCCTGGATTAAGCTGCCCCGGAGGTGTTATGCTATAATAGCTAAAATATCGTCCCTCTTAACGATCAGGTATTTTTTTCCTTCAAATTCGATTTCATCACCGGTGTATTTTCCAAAAACAATTTTATCGCCCACTTTAACAACTTTTTTTAAATCTTCGTCAGTTCCGATTGCGACGACAGTGCCTCTCTGAGGTTTCTCTTTTGCAGTGTCAGGAATGTAAATTCCTCCGGCTGTCTTTTGCTCTTCAACTTCTTCTAATTCAACTAATAATTTTTCGTCAATGACCTTTAGCTTCATACAAAGCCTCCTATATTATGTAGTATTTTATATTTTAAAATTGTTTAAAAGAAAATTTGTAGGGAGAAACTGTTAAAAAAGTAATCAGGTATTAATGTATCTTTAATGCCCTGTCAATCTCAGCCCTGTTGAATCCAATAATAGGCCTGTTGTTTATAAGAGTTACAGGGACCCCTGTTTGTCCCGTTTTTCTCATAACGTCCTGAACAGCCTTTTCATCTTTTGATATATCAACATCCCTGAATCGGAATCCTTTTTCCCTTAAATAACTCTTTAATTTTCTGCACCACCCGCAACTCTGAGTTGAGAATACGATGATTCTTGGTGAGCTTTCTTTTTTACTCATTTCACCTGAATTCACTATAAATTATTTCATAAATAAAGTAATAAAATTGTAATAAAAAGTAAACTAAAATATTCTCATGCGTCAGAGCTGACATAAACTGCTCCGCCTTGACTACTATTTCATTTATTAATATACTTAGACAAAAATAAAGTTTGTCCGGTGAGGAGTACCAACAGGAAACTTACTGACAGGCTGCAAAGGGTAGGGAAAAATGAGAGAAATCAGCGTATTGCCGGATTTTACAAGAGGTGAGATCAGTTTCGAAAATATACCTCTATTTTACTACAGCACGACTCTTGGAGAGCAGCTGAATAAAACAGTTTCAGAAATAGAAGCAGTCAGGCTGCTGGAATCAATGCTGTATATACGTGAATTCGAGGAGATGATTATAAAGCTCAAAGGCAGAAAATTTGTACCCTATGAAGGGTTTCAATTTATAGGGGCCACGCATCTCTCTATAGGGCAGGAGGCTGTTGCCGCGGGGACCATGTCAGCGCTCAATGCCGATGATTATATTACATCAACTCACAGGGGGCATGGCCATTCTATTGCCAAAGTTCTCTTCAGAATATATTCCATGAACAAAAAAGAGCTCCTCATTTTCCTGGATAAGAGTGATAACGGGGAGACGGACGAATCTCTCATGGACCAGGCCGTACGGTTACACATCTATAAAACAATGGCTGAGCTTCTGGGGAAAGAGGAGGGGTACTGCCGCGGCAGGGGCGGAAGCATGCATATCGCGGATTTTCATTCCGGGCACCTGGGGGCAAATGCTATCGTAGGCGGCAGTATGGCCATTGCCGCGGGCGCCGGGCTTAGTTCTCTTCTTTTAAAAAATGGCAGAGTAGTTGCCTGTATGGTCGGCGATGGCGCGGCGAACAACGGCATCGCCCATGAATCAATGAACTTTACAGCCATGCCGCAGTTTGGAGAAGGTTTCCCGGTAATATTTATCTACGAAAATAACCAGTACGGTATGTCGGGTCAGCAGGAGGGTGAGGTTACGGGAGTTAAGTTTCTTTCAAGACGGGGTGCCGGTTTCAATGACCGGAATATGCACGCGCGGACTGAAAGCGGCATGCATATACTCACAGTGAAGAGCGCTGTTTTAGAGGCAGCTCGAATATGCAGGGATGGTGAAGGTCCGGTTTTACTTGAGTTTAAGACATATCGATACGCCGGACACTCTTTAAGTGATAAGAGGATGACCTATCGGACAGCAGAAGAGGAAGAGGAGTGGTTGAAGTATGATCCTATAGATCTATATAAGAAAGAGCTGCTTGATAATGGAGTAATGACCGAGAAAAGTATTGAAGACCTGGGCCTGAAGGTCAGAAGTTTAATGGAAGAGGTTACTAAAAAAGCAGCGGAATCCACCGACCCGAACCCTAAAAGCATAAATGAGGGGCTTTTTTCGGATACAACAAGCGAAAAGATTGGTAAGAAATATATCACTGAAACCACGTTTAAAGAAGCAAAGAAGTTCAGACGGGATTCCGGCGGCCGGATACTTTACCGCCATGCTGTTATTGAAGCTCTTATGGAGGAGATGGCCAGGGATAACCGTGTTGTTCTTTATGGTGAGGAAGTCGCTGAATACGGCGGGGCGTTTCAGGCAACCGTCGGGCTCTATGATATTTTCGGCAGAAAAAGAGTTTTTAACGCGCCGATATCGGAGGCCGCGATTGTGGGAGCGGCACTCGGCGCGTCAATAACAGGATTGAGACCTGTGGCAGAAATAATGTACATCGATTTTATTCTCATGACCGGGGACCAGCTTGGGAATCAGGTCGCAAAAACCAAATATATGTTCGGTGGGAAGGCAAAAATCCCAATGGTTATTCGGACAACCATTGGAGGCGGAAAGGGCTATGCCGGTCAGCACAGCCAGAGCCTTGAAGCATTCCCTGTTAGCTTTCCGGGATTGAAAGTCGTGATACCTTTCACCGCGTATGATGTAAAGGGGCTGCTTAAGACAGCTATAAGGGATGATAATCCGGTGTTTTTTATTGAGCATCAGCATCTATATATAGAAAAAGATGTTGTCCCCGAGGAGGAATACACGATTCCTTTTGGAAATGGTGTTATTCGAAGGGAGGGAAAGGACATAACTGTGATATCATATTCCCATCAGCTTAAGGCCTGCATTGAGGCTGCGGAGATTCTGGAAAAAGAAGATGGGCTGGATGTTGAGATTGTGGATCCCAGGACACTCGTGCCCCTGGATGAAGACCTTATTGTGCGCTCAGTGAAAAAAACAGGCAGGGCCGTAGTTGTTGTCCAGGCTCCGGGAAGGGGCAGTTTTGGTGAGCATATAATAACCAGAATACAGGACAATGCGTTCGAAAGTTTAAAAGGTCCGATAAAGCTGATTTCCGCGTATGAGGTTCCTCCTCCCATGTCCGCCTCACTTGAGCGTGAAAATCTTCCGGACGCGGAAAAAATAGTAAACAATATACGTAAGATGATGTAGGCTGTCCCATATATACAGATTATACATTTGATGCTATAAATTACACAGGCCCCTGGCACCGTCTTCTGTATTTAAAGAGCCATTTTATATGTTAAGGGACAGCCTGAATTAGTTTATCTGTATCACGATTTGTTTTAGGTGTCTCTATGCGATTAGTGCAGTTTGGAGCAGGAAATATTGGACGCTCTTTTGTGGGCCAGATATTCTCGATGGCCCATTGGGAGGTCATCTTCATCGACATCGACGGTAAAATTATCGATGAGCTTAACCGGAAAGGGCAGTATATTGTTGAGGTAAAGGACAGGGAACCGAAGACCATTGTTGTTAAGCATGTGCGTGGAATTCCGGCGCTGGATATGGAGCAGGTAAGTGATGAGGTGGCGGGGGCCGATCTTGTATCCACAGCTGTTGGTAAGAAAGCATTGCCCCATATTATGAAACCAATTGCGATAGGGCTGATAAAAAGGCAGAAATCCCTCCCCGGGAAACCGATTGATGTGATCATCTGTGAAAATATGAAGAATGCGGCTGCCTTTTTTAAGAGCTCCTTGAAAAAGGAGCTTCCCGATGATTTTCCCCTCGAAGATTGTGCCGGTTTTATTGAAACATCTATTGGAAAAATGGTTCCCATCATGAGTGAGAAGGAGAAAATTGTTGACCCTCTTCTTGTTCAAGCGGAGGCCTATAATACACTTATAGTTGATAAAGTCGGATTTAAGGGGCCCATACCGGAGGTTCCCGAACTGGACCCGAAGGATAATATAAAAGCCTATGTTGATAGAAAATTATTTATCCATAATCTCGGGCACGCGGTTCTTTCGTATACATCCTTTGTTTTTAAAAGCGGCTACACATATATATGGGAAGCTGCTTTTGATAAAGTGTTAGCTGAGGTTACAAAGCAGGCGATGTGGGAATCCGGAAGAGCGGTTATTGCCGAATACCCTGCCGATTTTAATGATCAAAACATTAATGATCACATCAATGATCTGCTGATGAGATTTGGAAACAGGGCCCTTGGTGATAGTATCTACAGGGCGGGGCGGGACCTATACCGGAAACTATGGACGGACGACAGGCTTATAGGGGCTGTAAAACTCTGTTTGAAACATGGCATCATACCGGAAAAAATATCCCTCGGGGTCGCGTCGGCTATGTTTTTCAGGGCAAAAGATGAAAATGGACAGATGTATGAAAATGACCGGTTATTCCATGAGAAGGAAATATCAAAGGGCATTAACCACGTATTGAAAAACATCTGCAACCTTAAAAATGCTGAAGTATGCTCTTTGATAGAGAGATACTATGTAATGCTGAACCGGGGGGAAAGGGATATAGGAGTTTTTTTTTAATAATGTACCTGCGTTACAAAATTATTCTGTTATTCCGGACTGTTATACCTTCATGGGCAAGTAATTTTCTCTTTAAGTCACTCCCTCCTCCAAACTCACCTAAGTACCCTCCTGTCCTGATGACCCTGTGACAGGGGATGATGATAGGGAAGTCATTCTTTGCGAGCGCGGATCCTACAGCCCTTGATGCGCCGGGTTTTTCTATTTCCCGTGCAATGTCCCCGTAACTTTTAACAGATCCATAGGGAATTCTTGCCGTTTGCTTTAATACTGCCTGTTGAAAAGGGGTTACCTTTAAGGTGTAGCTCACTGAAAAGCCCTGTCCGGTACCTTTGACGTAATCAGTCAGTTCTTTGATCAGTACGGCAAAAGGGCCGGTTTCTTCGAAATGCAAACTGTACTTTTTCCTGATTAAATTTTTAAACTCATCTCTGCTGCGGCTAATATCAATTAAGATAAGCTCATCTTTTTTTGCAAGAAGTCCCGCTTTCAGGAAATTGTATTCGAAAAAATGATAGTAGTGTTTATCCATTGTTTTTAGATCCTAATCGGGAAGATTTTTCAGCGGCATATTTCACCGCGTTCATTATGAGGCCTTTAAAGCCTCCCTCTTCAAGCTGTAGAATTCCTTCAATAGTTGTTCCGCCGGGAGTTGTTACGAGTTCTTTGGCCAGGCACGGGTGGACTTTTAGCTCCTTCAGATAGGATGCTGATCCGTACACTGTCAGAACAGCAAATTCCAGCGACTTCTCTCTGGACAATCCCATGAGTACGCCTCCATCAGCCAGCGCTTCGATCATTAGAAAAACAAAGGCCGGTCCGCTTCCGGAAAGGCCCGTGATAGCATCCATCTGCCTTTCCTCGACATCAATAACGCTTCCGATACATTTCATGATCGTGCGAGCCGTTTTTAGCTGGGGCCTGGAAACTGAGCTGTTATGGCATAGGGCGACTGCTGCCTTGCCGACCTGAGCAGCTATATTAGGCATTGTTCGAACTATTGAAACTGCTTTATTCAGCCCTTTTTCAATGAAATCGATTGAGATGCCGGCAGCTATTGATATGATCAGATGGTTTTCGGTTATGAAAGGGGCTAGGTTTTTCAAAATTTCTTTTACTTCCCGGGGTTTAACCGCGATTATTACGGCTGAACACTTTTTAACCGAGTTATCGATTTTTTCTGAAGATGGGATCTTAAAGGTTTCTTCAAGCTGTTTCCTTTTGGACTGAATAACCTCTATTAAAAATATATTACCCGGATTGTGACCGTGTGCTATGAGCCCTTCAATTAACGCCTTTCCTAGATTCCCTCCGCCGATTAAGGCTATCCTTTTATCTGTCATCATTTTCTCCTTTTTAATGTCTTTTTAATATAAGCAAGTAAACTTATCAATCATTTTGAGATTTTATTTATAGCCTATGGTTTTTACCTGCTAATTTATTTGTTTACTGTAATAAATTCTGGAATAAAATACCAGCTTTTAATGGATAATACCATACTAAAAAATTGAAGGATAGAAAGACATTATTCCAGGAAACTTGCCAATCTAAGTATTGACAATGAACCTCAGTTACATTAATTTGAAAACTCTGAAGGAGGCGGGTATGGTATCTGGTATTTTACGTCTGGGTGTGCTGGGGACGGCAGACATTGCTGTAAACAGGGTCATTCAGTGCCTGGAAAAGTCAAAAAAGGTAAATGTTCACGCGATCTCTTCCCGGGAGATAGGTCAGGCGAAGAAATGGGCAGACAGGCTGGGTATTGATAATTACTACGGCTCTTATGATGAATTGCTGAACAGCAAAGGGATAGACGCGGTATACATCCCGCTTCCAAACAATTTGCATTGTGAATGGACTATTAAGGCATTCTCAAAGGGAAAGCATGTAATGTGCGAAAAGCCACTCGCGTTAACGAGCGAAGAGGTGAGACAGATGATAAAGGTATCACGTGAGAAGAAACTTGTTCTCATGGAAGGCTTTATGTATAGATTCCATCCCAGGAATCAGGCTGTATTTGAGATGTCAAAGAATGGTGCTGTCGGTGAAATCAGGGCGATTGAATCAGCGTTCAGTTATGTTCTTGATAATCCATCAAATTACCTCATGAGCAGGGAGCTTGGCGGCGGTGCTCTCTATGACGTCGGGTGCTATTGTGTGAATGTCTCGCGTCTTGTTACAGGGAGTGAACCGGTTGAGGTTTACGGTACATATAATCTCACAGATACAAAGGTTGATCTGACCTTTTCAGCCCAGATGAGATTTCCAAAAGGCATCCTTTCCTCTTTTCATGTGAGCATGAATGAAGAGCCGAGATTTTATTACAGGGTAACAGGAGACAGAGGGCTAATAGAGGTTCCCCGGGCGTTTGTGTCTTTTGGTAAACAGACTCATATAATTTTGCAGAAAAATGAAAAACAGGAAAAAATCTTTTTTAAGGCGTCTGATGAGTACAGAATGGAGTTTGAACATTTTGCTGATTCTGTTCTTGATAATAAGCCTCTCCGGTATAGTATTGAAGATTCATTAAAAAACGTATACGTACTGGAAGCTTTGATGAAATCAGCTCAGAAGGGAAGGCCTGTGAGGGTGTAACCTGTTTTATACGTGCATTTTTATAATTCGAAGTTTACCTGATATTTCTTTGATGATAAATAGTACACACCAGGTTTTAAAATTATGCCACATCCAGCGGGAGTTTAAAATCATCCCTTAAACTTTTAAAAGCAGAGAGTGTTTTTTCTATCTGCTCATCAGTGTGTGATGCTGTGGGTATCATACGGAGAAGTATTACTCCCTTTGGTACAACAGGGTACATAACGCCGGAAACAAAGATCCCCCTTTTTTCCCGTAAATATTTTACGACCTCTTTGGCGATTTCAGGTTCAGCCGGTACATAAACAGGTGTTATTGGGGACGCAGTGTCACCCAGGGTGAAACCCAATTCTTTTAAACCGCTTTGCAGCTTGTTTGTCACTTCCCAGAGTCTTTTTCTGAGCCCGGAATTATTCTGAATTATGTCCAATGTCGCATTCACTACTTCCACATAGATCATCGGAAGGCTCTTGGCAAAAATTTGTGTCCGGGCGTTGTATCTAATATAGCGGATAACGTCATCATGGCCGGCTGTAAAACCGCCGATTGCTGCGAAGGATTTTGCAAAGGTGCTGAAATAGAGATCAATCCTGTCCATTACACCGAAATGTTCGGGCGTTCCTTTTCCGGTCTGACCCATTACACCGCACCCATGGGCGTCATCAACGAACAGGCGGGCACCATACTTATCTTTTAAATCACAGATAACGGGCAGGTTTGCCAGATCTCCCCTCATCCCGAATACTCCTTCTGTAACGATAAGTATACCGCCTCTACTCAATTTGTTTGCGGTTTTTAGCAGTTTTTCAAGATCATTCATATCATTATGCTTGTAAAAGCGATATTTTCCTCCAGCAAGGAAGGTCCCGTCTATCATGCACGCGTGGGATAGTTTATCGATTATTATTGTATCACTCCTGTGGACTATTGCCGAAAGGGTTCCCAGAACACCGAGGTAACCATAGTTGAACAGAATCGCGGATTCTTTATTTTCAAAATCGGCCAGCTTTTTCTCCAGGGCCTCATGGGACAATGTGTTGCCTGTCAACATGCGGGAGCCCATGGGCGCGGATGCGCCAAATTCAGCCGCAGCGTCAATAGCTATTTTTTTAATCTCCTCATTTTCTGCCAGTCCGAGGTAATTATTAATGGACCAGATTACTGTATTTATTCCGTTAAACTCCATCTCCGTTCCGGGATATAGAGAAAGAATGGGCCTGGTGAAATATTTATCTTTAGCCATTCGGAACATTCCCAGGTAGCCGCCTTCCTTGAAGCACTTATCAAAAACATCCATAATTTTCCCCTTGATCGATAAGTTAGCTCATAAAGTAATTAATGGTTAATCATGTTGTCAAGAAAAATAGGCTAGTAAATTATCAATCAGGTTGAGAAGTTATTTCCTGCCAGTGGTTTTCATTTCTTTACTCTTGACAAATCAGTAATTGAAGTTATTCTTACATATTATGAAAATAGCAGTCGTCGGGTGCGGAGGAAACGGAGGTGTAGTAGCGGGTGTACTGGCTGCGAAAAAGTCAGATGTTGTCTGTATAGATCTAAATGAAGAAGTTGTCAGGCAGATAAATGACCGGGGGATTCATCTTCAGGGAAAGAAGGGATGTTTTACTGCCAGGGCCAGGGCGTTTACTCATTTTTCCCGGGAGTGGGGAAAATTTGATATTATTGTTCTCGGTGTGAAGAGTATGGCCCTTAAGCATGTATTTATGGAGGCCAGGGACTATGTCTCTGAAAACGGCTTTATTTTGACCCTGCAGAACGGAATAGTAATTCTTGAGATTGTTGAGGAATTTCCGGATGTAAAGGTTGTTGCCGGGGCTGTGGGTTATAACTCAATAATGGCCGATCATGGGAAATACTTAGTTACTTCAAACGGCGGAATCACAGCCGGCAGCCTTGCTTCCGGTACCATGGAGGATGTTTTACTTTTAAAGAGTGTACTTGAACCCGGAATAAAGATTAAAACGACCCGGAATATAGTAGGTGTGCTATGGTCCAAGCTTATTATAGTCTGCGGCGTGACAGGCCTTGGTGGTGTATCGGGCCTTCTTGCAGGGGAGCTTTTACGCTATAAAGTCGCAAGGAAACTTTTTTATCAAATTGTCACAGAAGGAGCATGTGTAGCTAAAAGGCTAGGCGTGAATCTGGAAAAGGTTGGCGGAGCTATCAATCCGGAAAAATTCGGTACTCACAAAGAAGGCTATCCCCTTTTCCTTCGTTACCTGCTTCTCAAAATAATAGGGATTAAGTATAAGAACCTTAGGGGTAATATCCACCAGGATCTTGAGCGGGGCGTGAATACAGAAGTCGATTTCATAAATGGGGAGGTCGTAAAGATTGGCGACAGGCTGGGTATTGACACTCCTGTCAACACGGCTATCGTAAAGATGGTAAAGGAGATCGAAGGAAAAAAGAGGCAAATGAGCGTCCGGAATCTTCATACCATATGGGACCAGATCTTTCCAATATTAGTTTCTGGTTTTCTATCAGTCCTTTATTGACGAAAACCTTGGTGCTGCCGATAAGAATATTACGGGAATGTATAAATTTATTTTCATCACACAGTTTAGCAGCTATATTATTACGTTCTTCAGTTTGAAAGTGATCTCCACACGCCGGTTTTTCTGCCTGCCTTCCCTTGTACTATTATTGGCAACGGGTCTGTCTTCACCGTATGAGTATAAAGTAAAGTATTCAGACCCAACATCGAGTTCCGACATAAGCAACCCTTTTACCTTTTCTGCCCTGTTTCTGGAGAGCTCGTAATTATAGTTTTTTCTGCCGGTACTGTCGGCATACCCTTTAATAATAATCTCAATAAATTCAGCGTCGGGATTTTCATTCATAAATTGAGTGAGCTGACCTCTCTGAGCGTAATAGGCCTGCCTGATATTGTAACTGTCCCAGTCGAATTCGAGAGTTATGGTGATGGAAACAACTTCCTCACTGTATTTACGGCATCCGGATGCATCGACTATGACCCCTGCTGGTGTTTCCGGGCATCTGTCCTTATCATCGGGTACACCATCTCCATCGCTGTCCATACTAACTTTTTCTGCCTGAGGTTCCGGCATTTCATCTTCCTCTTCAACTGCAATTGCCGGTTCCTCTTCCGCTACTGGTTGTTTCTTTTTTTCTTCTTCAACTACAGTCCCTTTTTGTGTAGCACATCCTGAAAGTACCAGCCCAATAAAAAAGATTATAAATAAGATCGCAAAACAAACTTTTAACGTTTTCATCGTATCATCCTCCGTACCTTAATAGCCACCATATCAAGGTTTCTCTCTTTAGTCAAGTATAAATTTATACTGAGATTCACGGGCCGCCGGCTCGTGCTTTCCCGGCACAACGGTAATATTGAAATGACCGGTGTATTCAATAGGATTGACTTTCTAAATTTAAATGTTTAATGTTATAAGAGCAGTACCTGATACTCTGCAGGGCTCGAAACTTATGAAAATATAGGCAAATAAACTTGTCAATCATGATGTAAATTTATTCCTTATCGAAATAAAACTATGAAAACTTCTTTAACTGTCAGGGTAAGAGCTTTAGCCTCATTTTTAATTTTTTTGATAATTATTGTGTTGTGCGCAGGGGCGGCCCGGGCTGATGATAAAAAGGCGCATTTTATCCCCATTCACGGTGAGATTGATCGGGCGCTGACTGTGTTTTTACGACGCAGCATAGAAAAAGCTGTGGATCAGAATGCGAGCTACATAATTTTTGATGTTGATACATTCGGCGGGCGTGTGGACTCCGCGCTTCAGATTGCGACTCTTATCGGTTCTGTTGATACTGCTGAAACCATCGCCTATGTGACAACAAGTCCTGAAAGCACAGGTGTGAGCTGGTCCGCCGGGGCGCTTATTTCGTTTTCCTGCTCTGTTATCTATATGGCACCCGGAACATCCATGGGCGCTGCAGCTCCTGTGATCATGAGTCAGGAAGGCCCCCAGGCCGCTTCTGAAAAGGTAGTCAGTGCTGTAAGGGGTCAGATGGCCGCTCTTGCTGAAAAAAATGGATACCCGAAAGACATAGCGAAAGCAATGGTCGATCAGGATATTGAGCTGAGGGAGGTTTACATAGACGGGGAGCTGAGAGCGGCAGCCGCGGAAGAGATTAGTTATATTGAACGGGAGGCAAAAAAGAATGGTCAAACTGTCGAGTTGGGAAAGATAATCTCTCCGGCGGGAAAACTTCTGACTCTCACAGCAATGGAGATGGAAAGGTACGGTGTTTCTTCAGGAACAATGCCCGGTCTCGAGGATTTGCGGAAGGAGCTGAATATTTCAGAAACCGGTATTATAATGTTAGAAGAATCTCCCACTGACAGAGCTGTCGGGCTGATAACCAGCTCGGCTTTTACAGGCATCCTTATCATGATTGGACTTCTGGCACTTTTTGTGGAGATAACAAGCCCGGGCTTTGGTGTTCCCGGAACAATAGCGATCGTCTGTTTTGCTGTGGTTTTTTCAAGCTATGCTCTTCTCGGTACAGTGGGATCCATAGAGCTCATTCTATTTGTAATCGGACTTGTGCTGCTGATCCTTGAAATTTTTGTTATTCCGGGGTTCGGAGTTGCCGGTATTTCCGGTATTGTGCTTATTGTTGCCTCCCTTGTGCTCTCCATGCAGGGCTTTGTAATCCCGAGTTTTGAATGGCAGAAAGACATTTTCAGGCGTAACCTCCTGGTGGTTGGTGTGAGCGTTGTTTCTTCCTTTGGTGCGTTTGGTATACTGGCCTATACTCTGCCGCAGCTGCGTCTCTTCAGCCATCTTACCCTTAATACATCCCAGACGGCTGATATGGGATATACAGTTCAAACTCAGGAGGAGGGCTTAAAACTCCACGGCAAACAGGGAATTGCTATTACAACACTTCGCCCTTCCGGGAAAGCGGAGTTTGATGATGATGTGATGTATGTAGAGACTGAAGGTGAGTTTGTGGAGTCAGGACAGGCAGTTGAAATAATAGAAGTCAGTGGAAACAGAATAGTGGTGAGGAGATGCTGAAATGGATTTGTGGATCCCCCTTTTACTCTTTGTGATAGGATTCATTGCGCTTTTTTTAGAGCTCTTTATTCCGGCTGTGGGTATAATCGGGGCGGTAGGTATTATATGCATGATCATCGGGACAGTTCTCGCGTACAATCATCTGGGAAGAATTATAGGTTCAATATTCCTGACAGGCACGCTTATAGGAACTCCCGCCATGGTCATTATTGGGCTTAAGGTATTTCCAAAAACATTCGTTGGAAAGAGGCTTATACTCGGAGATTCACAGGAGCGTGATACGGGGTTTACTTCATATAACGGTGAGAAGTATGAAGGGTTAACGGATAAGGAAGGCATCGCTTTGACCACATTAAGGCCTTCAGGAATGGTCAGGATTGATAACAAAAAATTCAGCGTGGTGACCGGCGGTGAAATGATTTCGAAAGATGAAAAAGTAAGGGTTATTAAAGTTGAAGGCAGCCGTATTATCGTGAGGAAGATAAATCCTTATAAAAAGAGTACATCGTAAAGAAAATATGCGTTTAAAAATCATAGCGCGGTCTTTGGCAGGGGCCAAAGGCAGAATTTTTTTTGCCTAACATGCTTTACCTGTCAGGCAAAAGTTGCAGAGTAATAACAAAAAAAAACCAAATGGAGAAAGAAAATGTTTGCAATACTCTATATTTTCATAGGCATCGTGGCGCTGGTCTTTATTATTCTTTTCATCAAATTCTTCGGTTTGTGGTTCAGGGCGCTCCTTTCAGGCGCGCCGGTAGGAATCGCGAAACTGATCGGTATGTGGATCAGAAAGGTAAGTCCCTCGGTTATTGTGGACAGCCGCATAATGCTTAAAAAGGCCGGGATCCCGATTGATACGGACGTTCTTGAGACACATTACCTTGCCAGGGGGAATGTTTTCCGGGTCAGTATGGCTCTTGTGGCCGCGAACAAAGCCAATATTCCACTAAACTTTCAGAGGGCAGCGGCCATCGACCTTGCAGGAAGGGATGTTCTTGACGCTGTGAAAACCAGTGTCAACCCGAAGGTCATCGACTGTCCGGATCCAAAAAAGGGGAGGCTGACAATCGATGCTGTTGCAAAAGACGGGATTCAGGTGAAAGCGAAAGCCAGGGTGACAGTCCGGGCAAACATTGAACGTCTGGTCGGAGGAGCCACAGAAGAAACCATTATTGCCAGGGTTGGCGAAGGAATCGTCACGACCATAGGATCGTCCGAGAGCTATAAGGCTGTTCTTGAAAATCCTGATGAAATTTCCAGGAATGTTCTTGAAAAGGGTCTTGACGCGGGTACCGCGTTTGAGATTCTCTCGATAGATATCGCGGATGTAGATGTCGGTGATAACATAGGGGCAAAGCTCCAGGCAGATCAGGCTGAAGCGGACAAGAGGAGATTTCAGGCTGAAGCGGAAAAGAGAAGGGCCGCTGCCCAGGCCAGGGAACAGGAGATGGTTGCGCTGGTCCAGGAAAACCGCGCTAAAGTGGTGCTGGCTGAAGCCGAAATTCCAAAGGCCATTTCTGACGCCTTCAGGAAGGGAAACTTGGGAATTATGGATTACTATCGTCTGAAGAATATTCAGGCTGATACAGATATGCGGAGCAGTATAAGCGGAGATTCAAAACCAAAAAAAGAATAAAATACCGGTGATATAATCATACCTGATACTGTAAAGCAGCAATCGCGGCCAGTGGAGCATTAATTTGGCAGCTGATAGTACGCAGGTTTTAAATATCGGAAAATATTTTTCAGGGGGTTTAAGTATTATGCGTTTTGGTGAATTAATTTTTTTATTCATAGCCGTGTTTATAGGACTTATCGGTATGATCGCGAGGGTCATTGTGTCAAAGAGAAAGGAAAAA
>SDBS01003671.1_pt1 | contig 15086 bp, 10 predicted proteins | sample 2277091 | NCBI WGS metagenome assembly SDBS01 (sample SAMN10404972, study PRJNA504765) | marine sediment metagenome | isolation source: marine sediment core GS10_PC15, 163 cmbsf | place: Arctic Ocean: Southern Knipovich Ridge | collected 2010 | reverse complement strand
ACCACCCAAATAATACCACCTTTGTATTCAGTGAGAAACTTGGAAGGACCGCTGCGGCCGGTGAAGGTTACTGTATCTGCCTGAGTTCGCAGGAAAAGCACATAGAAAAAAACCGCGATTATCAATGTGCTTAATAAACCAATAAACCGGTCGACAAATACGCTCAAAGCCGCCTCGAACCTTTTATGGGTGTGTTTCGTAACATACCAGGCCCGAAGGAAATCCCCCCCTACCGAACTGGGCAAAAAATTATTGTAAAAAAGTCCTAAAAAATTCAGCCTGACAGCAGCCCTAAAATTTATAAAGATAGATTGAACTCTAAGCAACAGCCACCAGCGAAAGCCCACCATTACCTGACAGATGACAAAAATACCGAGTGTTACAGCAAAAACCCCCAAATTCATTCGACGAAAAATCGACGCTAAATTGCTCCACCTCTGTCCACGAGATACCCACACTATGGCCCAAATGACACCAACGGCAACCACCAAAATACGTAGAAACAGGAAAATGTATTTACTTTTCTCAGTTTTCGTTTCGGGCATTGAAGTAGTTTGCCTTGAAAAGACTTGTTTTTATATATAATAATGGGTAAAACTTATCCTGGCAAGATGATATTTGGTGAATAGTGAGTGGCGAGTGGTAAATATTTAACCAATTAACCATTTAAAGAAATAGGAGAGCAAACAGTTGGGTACCAAAGAAGACATTGAAGAGGGCGCAGAGCTTATACCGAAATTCGATGATAACGGTCTGATAACAGCTATAGCTCAGGACAGCCAGACGGGGCATATATTAATGGTCGCTTATATGAATCGTCAGGCACTTGAGTTGACAATCCAAACCGGCTATGCCACATATTTCAGCAGGTCGCGACAAAAACTATGGAAGAAGGGCGAGGAAAGCGGCCACGTCCAAAAAGTAGAACAAATACTGGTCGACTGCGACCAGGACTGCCTGATTCTCAAAGTAAACGTCGATGCCGGCCAGTGCCATGTTGGTTATCGGTCCTGTTTTTACCGTGCTTTGAAGCAGAATACGAACAACAAGCTGGAATTTATCGCAGATAAGGCCTACGACCCGAAAAAAATCTACCGGAAGCAAAGCTAAATTTTGCCCCAGCGGCTGTGTATCTGCTTGCTACAAAGAAAGTTACTAAAACTGTGCTTCAGCAGATAAAAAAAACAGGATAATCCGGAATTTTTCCTTGTTTTTAGTGCGATAATATGGTATCTTATTGCTTGTAAACAATAGACTTAGTGAGGAGTGGCTGCAATGTTTCCTTTCATTTTAAGCCTTTTTCCTCGCTAAATGTAATGGGAAAAAGCGTTACATTTGGTAACAACGATGGTACTTAACTATAGTCTTGGTATGCGTTTGTACGATGATATCAAGAAAAATAAGTTTAAAAATTAACGAAAACTATCTTTTATCAGGAGGACTTAAACTATGAAAAGATTTAAATCAAAGGTGCTATTGGTTTGTGTACTGGCACTCCTGCTCGGCACCTCGCGTCTTGCCATGGGCGCTCCAGCCAATGATAACTGTTCGAATGCACAGTCGGTCGGTAACGTAACTGACCTGGCGTTCGACACTACATTGGCGACATTCGATGGACCGGGTCATGCTACGATCAGCCCGAACATCTGGTACGTCTATACCGCTACATGCAACGGCTGCGTCACTATCAGCCTATGTGACAGCAGCTTCGACACCCATGTCGCCATCTATGATGGGAGCAGTTGCTACCCGACATCGAGCGACATGATCGAATCCAACGACGATTTTTGTGATCGGAAGTCACAGATGACTTTCCCGGTCACCTCCGGCAACCAGTACTTGATCGAGGTTGGGGGGTACAGCTTTGAAGATATTGGCGAGGGTCTGCTCAGTATCAGTTGCGACAGTCAGATGTGTCAACCGTCCAACGACGACTGCCAGGACGCAGATTGGATCGGTAACGTAACGAATCTGCCGTTCTGCACCACATGCGCAACGTTCGATGGGCCCGGCCACTGTATAGACAGCTCAAACATCTGGTTCCTCTATACCGCTCCGGAGACTTGTGACGTCGTAGTCAGCCTGTGCGGCAGTGATTTCGACACCATGCTTGCCGTTTACGACGGGAGCAGTTGCAATCCTGCGGAAAGCGACTTGATCGACTGCAACGACGACAGCAGTTGTGGTAATGAATCGATCGTCATCTTCGCCGCCACCGCTGGTAACGATTATTTGATTGAGGTTGGTGGGTATAGCGCCGAAGATGTCGGTCACGGAGTAATAAGTATCCATTGCAAAGGGTGGGAGCCCTGGCCCTGGCCTTGGCCCTGGCCCTCTACCAACGATGATTGCCAGGATGCAAAACCAGTCGGTAACGTAACGAATCTGGCATTCGATACCACACAGGCGACGTTTGATGGCCCAGGCCTCTTCATGACCAGCCCAAATATCTGGTACTGCTACACCGCCACGTGCACGGGTGTCGTTACCATCGATCTGTGTGGCAGCAGCTACGATACCAAGCTCGCTGTCTATAAGGGATGCGGTTGCTATCCGACATCGAGTGACATCGTCGCATCCAACGACGACGACTGTGCTCAGCAGTCCAGGGTTACGTTCCCCGTGACCGCCGGCGAAAAGTTCCTGATTGAGGTTGGGGGGTACGGCTCCAGTACCGGTGAAGGTGTGATGAGTATCCGTTGTGTGGGAGATGAGCCTGAGCCGGATCCCTGTCCCCCATCCAACGACAAGTGCATTAATGCACAATCTGTCGGCAACGTAACAAACCAGGCGTTCGACACAACATGCGCAACATTCGACGGTCCAGGCCACTTCATGACCAGCCCGAACATCTGGTACCTCTACAAAGCTATGAGCACAGATAACGTTACTGTCAGCCTATGCGGCAGCAAGTTCGACACCAAGCTTGCCATCTATAAGGGAGGCAATTGCTACCCCTCATCAGGCGCCCTGATTAAACAAAACGACGACTTCTGCAGTGGGCAATCAGAGGTCACCTTTGCCGCGACCGCAGGCCAGACGTACCTGATCGAGGTTGGCGGATTCGGCTCCAAAACCGGTGAGGGTGTGTTAACTATCAGTTCCGTGGTCGTGCCGCCGCCTATAAAGGAATTCGACTTAGGCGATGCGCCGGACAGCACCAACAATTTCGGTGTGGCCATGATTGCATATGGGCTAACCCAGGCCAATTTCCCCACTGTCTTCAACGATGCCAGTGGTCTCGGGCCTCATGGGCCGATTCACCAAAATCCCAGGGCAGTAGCTTATTTGGGCAGCAGCGTTTCTCGCGAGAACGAAGCGGATATTGGCCCAGACGAGGATGGGATCAACAATAATATCAAGCCGGCAGTCAACCATCCGAACAACGATTGGTACGACAACGGAGTTGTCGTCCCGGTCAATGTACCTCATTGTCGCTGGTCCACATTTAACTATCTTGTCAACGTTATCAACCCAGGTACCGACCTTTGGGTCAATGTCTGGTTCGATTGGAACCGTGATGGTGACTGGGATGACGACGGCAGCACATATCCGGCCTTCAATTGTTCCAAAGGCTCTGTATCGGAATGGGCAGTACAGAATCAGTACCTTTTCAACCTGCCGGCCGGATTAAATAAGATCAACACACCGGCGTTTCTCCCCTGGCACCCGAAGTCCCCGAAGGAAATCTGGATGAGGATAACTCTTTCAGAGAAGCCCTGGACGGGCGGCAGTAATCCCGGAGCCAAAGGCAATGGCGGTTCCGGCCCACAGACGGGATACGATGTTGGTGAAACGGAAGATTACTTCTTCATTCCGGATACAAGCTACTCGGAGTGTGAGGATTTCGACGGGAATGGAGTAATTAATGTCCAGGACCTGTCAACTTTCGTAGGAGATTGGCTTGCGAATTGTCCTCAGTAAATTTCGTGAAATATTTCATTTGCACAAAAAAGGCTGTGAGTAAGTTTTGCTCACAGCCTTTTTTTATTACATGGATGCCGACGCCCCAGAAAAAGTGATGGGCTAAAGCCTATCCTGCAATCCGGGAGATTCTTTCTTTGATTTTACTATGGTTCCCTTGTTTGTTTTTGCTTGTGTGGTTGGTTTTTAGCGTTAATTGTTTGTTTTTGTCTGCTCAATTTTTCATCAAGGCAGAGGCAGTCTCAGCAAGAAATATAATTTCCCAACCAAGGGTAATATAACTCTCTCAAGACCTCCAAAAAACAGAAATCCTATAAGTATCAATAATCCAAATCGCGAAAAGTTATTGTACATCTTGATAGTCTCCGGAGACTTCAAGCCGGCATAGACCATTCTTGAGCCGTCCAGAGGCGGTATGGGAATGAGATTAAATACGGCCAGGATAAAATTGAAAAATATAGCCAGCACTACAAAATAACCAACCAGCGGCCTCGATCGCAAATGAAAAATGTGGAAGGCAACGGTCAAAGTAAGAGCCAGTAAAATATTGGCAAGGGGGCCGGCGGCTGCAACTTTGAAGATCTGCTTTTTCGTCAGGACCGAAAAGTCGATTGGCACAGGCTTTGCCCAGCCAAAACGCACCAGAAGCGGCATAATAATTGTGCCAAAGAGACTAATATGGGCCAAAGGATTCAAGGTAAGGCGTCCCATCCTCTTGGCTGTGTCATCACCATATCTGTAGGCCATCCAGGCATGGGCGTATTCATGAATAGTTAAAGAGACAAGAAAAATAGGAAGAATGAACAGAAATGTCGAAATTTGGCTACTTAGCATCGTACATGTTACCACAAAAAATTAGATAATTTTTTTCTTCTTAAGGATGAGTTTTAATCCATCCTACAACTTTGTCGTTTTGCATCCTTCGATTGCACTCAGGGCAAACTTTTGCATTGAATTTCTTTTGCTGCTTCTTTAGCGAAATACGTAATAAGGATGTCTGCTCCGGCGCGTTTGATGGAATGGAGCATCTCCATCATTGTCGCTTGTTTATCCAATAATCCCGCGTTAGCGGCACAGTTTACCATCATATATTCACCGCTGACGTTATATGCGGCGAGCGGACAATCGAAACGCTGTTTCGCCGCCGCGATTATATCCAGGTAAGCAAGGGCGGGTTTTACCATTACAATATCAGCCCCTTCTTCTATATCGAGTTTAATCTCGGCCAGGGCCTGGTCGGCACCGGCGGCAGGGTCCATCTGGTAAGTTCTGCGGTCGCCAAAGGCAGGGGCCGATTCAGCAGCATCTCTGAAAGGCCCGTAGAAAGCAGAAGCATATTTTGCCGCGTATGACATAATAGCTGTGTTCTCAAAGCCGTTTTCTTCGAGCGCTTCACGAATGTAGCTGATCCGGCCATCCATCATATCTGAGGGAGCAACTATATCAGCACCGGCCTGGGCGTGCGAAAGGGCCATCTTTGCCAGAAGCTCGCAGGTCGGGTCGTTATCGATTTTGCCGTTCTCTCGACTACGCTCGGGACAAGCTTTGATGACGCCGCAATGGCCGTGGTCGGTGAACTCACAAAGACAAACGTCGGTAATAACCAGAAGCTGCGGTGCTGCCTTTTTTATTTCTCTGACAGAGCGCTGGACAACGCCGTCTTCGGCCCAGGCCTGCGAGCCGATATCATCTTTTTTGTCCGGCAGACCGAAAAGCAGCACGGCAGGTATCCCCAGAGAAGCAACTTCAAGGGCTTCAGCAGCAATTGTGTCCGGCGAAAAGTGAAAACAGTCGTCCATTGTTTTAATCGGGGCTTTGAGGCCTTTGCCTTCCCGGACAAATAACGGATAAACCAAATCATCAACGCTCAATCTGGTTTGGCGCACCAGTCTTCGCATCGAATCGCTGCTGCGCAGTCTTCGCATTCTGATTTTCGGAAAGCCCATAATTTACTCCTTCGGAAAAACTCGAAATTCGAATTTCTAAATAGCATATTTACTTAAGGAGTTCCTTCGCTTTTATGAGGCTATTTTTAAGTCCCAGGCGCCCCATAGACTTTAATCTTTCTCTAAGATTTGTTTTGGGTTCATCGTATTTCTCGATAAGATCTCCTATAATGTTTAGCTCTATCACTATAGCCAAATCCATCACTTCGTGAAGACAATGTGCATATTCACTTAATGCCTTTTGAAATACCTTTTGGTCGAAAATTTGATCTGGTGTATTAAGTATTCTCTTGCCTATATCGGTTCTATCTGGCATTATATGCACATCTGCTGACAATCGTCCGTAAATTTCTTTGTAAATTGATGTCGTAGGATCGGGTACGGGATTAAAAATTCCCCAATGCTGAAGCTGTCGGACAATGGTTTTGACATCGGGACGGAAGTTTGGGTCTTCTATTATTGGACTGATTTTATCGTAGATGCTAGCAGAAGTTCTCTCAAATTCTTCCACAACATCCGGAGCTCGACTAAAGATTTCATCCAGCCATTCCTTAATTTTCCTTCCACGCTTATCCTTGTCCAATACCTTTGATTTTTCTCGAAACTTTTTATGGCTCAAGCATTCCCAAAAGGCACCCTTAATCAGTAGCTCAAGGGTTACTCTCAGCAGCACAAAAGCAACATTGTAATACGCACAAAGGGCCTCTATAAGAGACCTATGTGCATGATGGAATGCTTCCCAATGGCAGACAAGAAATGCGGATTTCCTGTGCCAACTAATTTTCTCATTTGCTTGAGAAGGAAACAACAGGGACGCAAGAAGCATAAACTCATGAATAGCATCATGGGCTTTCTGAAGATTCCCAAATTCTATTCGGAGAGAAGACTTTACATTCTCTAAGCCAAGCTCCTCGATTGTATGACAGTAGGCAGATTCAATGGGTTTTTCAAATTCGGATTGTCTATCAATCATAATCTTAAACCATACAAAAGACTTATTGTTCTAACTATGGTCATAGTGCGCTTTGCAAAATTTGAATTCTACAGTTTTTCACTTTTTTCTATTGCATCAAGTAATCCATCAAGGGTATGGTCTGCGGCTGTTATATCAACCCTGAGGCCAAGCGTTTTCAAACGTTCGGAAGTTACCGGGCCAATCGATGCAACTTTGACATTACCTGAATTTACCACATCGCTGCCGATTTGTTCGAAGAATCCATTTACTGAAGAAGGACTTGCAAAAGTCAGCCAGTCAATCCGGCCTTTGTTGATTTCTTCAATTAGCCAGGCGCTCTGGCTTTTCTCTTCCACGGCGGTATAAACAGCAACATCCTGAACTTCGGCTCCGGACTTTTCCAACAGCTCGGCGAGTTCGTTCGAAGCAATCTTCGAACGTAAAAGTAAGATTTTTTTGCCATGTAAGTTTGTATAGGCAATTAACTGTCTGCCAAGTTCCTTACTGGTAAAAACGCCCGGCACAAAATCCGCTTTTATGCCGAACTCACTTAACTTAGCCGCAGTTTTACCACCTATTGCGGCAATTTTGGCCGAGCCGAAGACTCTGGCGTCTTTGCCAAAATCCTGTAAAGCTTCAAAGAATATAGTAACGCCGTTACCGCTTGTAAAGATTATCCAATCGTATTCGGTGATTTTTGCGAGCGTGCATAAAAACTCGTTTGTCTCTGTCAGGGACTTGATTTTTATTGTTGTAAATTTCAGTGGATTGCCGCCGCGACGAATAATTTTAGCTGCAAAATCAACATTGCCGGCAGTATCTCGAGTTACAACAATGTTTTTGCTAAACAACGGCTTTTTCATAAACCAGTTCAGGCTTGTGTTACTACCCGTGGCAGCACCGATGACTACAATCGCCGGCGGCTCAATCCCCTGCTGCTTACATTCTTCGCTTATATCATCAAGCGCAGCCTTTACAACTCTCTGAGTTGGGAAAGTAGCATCAGCGATTACAGCCGCCGGTGTATCGGCACCCATACCATTTTCCATTAGTCGTTCAGCAATATAATCAAGATTGCCAATCCCCATATAAAAAACTATGGTGCCGCTGAATTTTGCAAGCAGGTGCCAGTCGATATTGGTTTTTTGCTTGCCCTGTGTCTCCTGGCCGGTTACAAAAACCACCTGCGAGCTGTATTCTCTATCGGTCAGCATGATACCGGCATAGGAAGCGACGGCGATACCGGCGGTTATGCCCGGGACGATTTCAAAACCGATACCATGTTCAATAAGAACCGCAAGCTCTTCGGCACATCGGCCGAAGATACAAGGGTCGCCGCCCTTTAAGCGCACGACTATTCTTCCGCCGGAGGTCTTTTCAATCAGCAGCTTATTAATTTCTTCCTGTGTAACCGAAGAACCACCGGTGCGCTTGGGCACGTGGATAATCTCGGCGTCGGCGCGGGCAAACCTGAGCAAAGCAGGATTGGCTAATTTATCGTAAATTATACAGTCGGCTCTCCTGAGAACCTCGGCGCCGCGAACGGTAATCAAATCCGCACTGCCCGGGCCGGCTCCGACCTGATATACAAAACCTTTATCCACAGATTTCACCGATTAAAACCACAGATTTCACAGAAAAAAATGGTATGCACAGCATACCCAACAAAATAATTACGTTAAGATACCAGATATAGCTGGTGAACGCTATTGATTTTGTTAAAAACAGATTTCACAGACGCCGTCCCGAGCATAACTGAGGGATCTACTAAAATGAACCGCAGAATATCGAATAAAGAAGCACAATACCTTCATAAAAATCCTTGCAAATAATATACATTTGGCCATAATCACTCGTGTTGAGTTTACAGATGGGCAAAAAGGAAATCGATGAATAAGTTCAAACGAGCTGTAACGTGGGTGGGATTGGTGCTGATTATACTATTGCTCCTGGTGTCTATCTACGGGGCATTTATCGGCGCAGCGAGAGCACAGAGCTTTATTAACCGCCTGCCATTGGTGGTTTACTGGATAGCTTTTACACTTCTGTTGATAATAGCCCTTGCGGTGTTTCGTCGGTTGGTCCGCGTGCCAGGCCTGCTGCTGATGCACTTAGGCTGTGTCTTTATTTTCGCAGGCTCTATGTGGGCCTCAGAGACCGGACATACACTCCAGAAAAAATTGTTCGGCATCGATAAAATTACAAAAGGCCAAATGACAATCTATGAAGGACACTCAGAAAACCGCGTCATATTAGAAGGCAGCATACAGAAAAAGGAACTGCCATTCTCGATAGAGCTCAAAGACTTCCAAATCGAATATTACAAACCGGCGTACCTGTATATCCAAACCAGAGATGGCCAGGGCTGGAAAATACCTATCGATACAAGTTCCGAATTTCCTTTGGGTCCTGAGTTCGGCACAGTAAAAATCCTAAGAGCGTTCGAGAATTTCAAAATCATACTTGAGGACGGAAGCAGAAAAATTGTCGACGACCCACAACCCGGCTTAAATCCGGCACTGGAGGTCAAGATTACGTCCCCCGAGGGCCAGGTAACTACCAAATACGTCTTCGAGCGATTCGGCGGACATACTAGCCCTGAAGATAAATTTGCGCTGAGCTATCGCAGAGTTATTAGCGATTATATAAGCCAGCTCCGGGTCATTAAGGACAACAAGGTTGTTGCCCAAAAGGACATCGAAGTAAACCATCCTCTTAGCTTCGGTGGTTACCATTTCTATCAGCATTCTTACGACGCAGAGGCCGGCCGATACACTGTCCTCATGGTCGTTTCCAATACGGGACTGGCTGTGGTCTATGCCGGCTACTGGATGCTCTGCATTGGAGTCTTATGGCATCTATGGCTAAGGCATATAGTTGCAAGGAAAAAAGTGAAAAACGCGTAACAAAACTGTCATTCTGAGCGAAGCGAAGAATCTCTTGGTTTTGCCATAGACGAAACCCTTCACTGCGTTCAGGGTGACACTTGGGCTGTTTTGAATGGAAATGGAAATTAAATATACAATTCAAGGTTTACTGGTTTACATTACCATCGCCGCGTACCTGCTGGCGTTCGTGACGAGCTTGCTGCGCCGCCGCAAAATTGGACACATCTTATACCTGTTCGGCTTTGCGATTGCCGTTTTTTCTTTCGGTTATCGCTGGTATCACGTCCGGCACGTTCCTTTGCAGAATCTCTTCGAGGTGTTCCTTTGTTTAGGTATGATTTATCCGGTTTCATTGTTTTGCCGGCGTATCCTGCGAATAGGAGGTTACAGCGCTGATATGCTTATAGGCGCTATAGTTCTTTTCCCCGCCGGCTTTGTCTTTAACGCAGAGCCGCAGCAACTGCCCCCGGCCCTGCAAAGCTGGCTTTTCACGCCCCATGTCGCCGTCTATATGCTGTCATATATCATTATGGCAAAGGCGACTTCCCAGGCCATTTCCCAATTAGCCGGCAAAGGCCCCAGCCCCAACGAAAATCTGTTAGGGCCTGAGCAGGCAACTTATCGTATAATCTGCATGGGTTTTCCCTTACTGACACTCGGGCTTATCCTCGGCAGTTACTGGGGTAAATTAGCCTGGGGTGATTACTGGGGCTGGGACCCTAAAGAACTCTGGTCGCTGGCATCCTGGCTGGTATACGTAGGGTATTTCCATTTTCGCTATATGTTCGGCAAAAAGCACCCGCGCATTAACAGCTTCCTGGCGATTGCGGGTATGGCGGCCATTATAATAACTCTGCTCTGGGTAAACCTCTCCAAACTCTTCCCCGGCCTGCACAGCTACGCAACCTGATATCCATCTTTTCATTGATGGATTTTGTGTAATCAATATGTAAATTTAGAGACAAGGAGGCCTAATGAGAACTTTTCTTGTGACCATGACAGGTTTGTTATTGGCAAGCTGTGTTGCGGTAAATGAGAAGGGCGAAACTGTCAAAAGCCAGGAAAGCATAACGATTGACAATGGTATTATATCAATTTGCTATAATCCGAAGAACGGTACTTTCTCTGCCCGGCGTGGCGAAAAATTATTTATAAAGCAGGGCTCTTTTCACAAAGACAGCAGCACCAATACCACCACGGCCAAGGTAATAACAGTCAGGACCGGTCTCGGTGCAGGTAAAGCTATCCAAATCAAATTCCCATCCGGTAATACCCACACGCTGGCGCTATACAGAGGTGTGCCGTTCGCTTGCATTAAGTCAAATATACACAATACAACCGATGAAAAAATGACTATCAACAAGATGGTAGCTGTAAGCTTAGGGATTGACCTCGGCAAGGCTGCAAAGGATCTTCGCATACTTGGTAGTGACGGGCTGACGACAGCCGAGGAGGACAGAATCAGCTATACCTTCTTAGCTATGGCTGAACCGGAGACACGAACAGGTGTCGTGGCCGGCTGGCTGACGCACGATCGAGCAAGCGGCATCGTGCTATCAAAACTGATTGGGTCCTCTGTACTTATCGAGGGCAGGAGCGAATATGGTAATTTGCTCATCGAACCGGGAAAAACAATTGACGGCGAAACGTTCGCCGTCGGATACTTCGATGATGCTCTTGTCGGGCTTGAAGAATACGCCGGTGCAATTGCAAAACAATACAAAATCAAACTGCCGGAAATTCCGGGCGGCTACTGCACGTGGTATTCCAGGCCACACGGTGGTGCGTCCGACGAAGAACATATGGCCGAGCTTGCCGAGTTCTGCAGCAAACATTTGACAAAGTTCGGATTCAATTTGCTGCAAATCGACGACAAATGGCAACTGAGCAGGCGAGACTTTACCAGCTATAATCCCACCGGCCCATATCCCAGGGGTATGAAGTCCACCGCAGAGGCCATCAAGGCCGCTGGTATGACAGCCGGTATCTGGATTATCCCTACCGGGTGGGATCCCAATCGGCCGGTTTTCGAGGAGCATCAGGACTGGTTTGTACACAAAAAAAATGACGGATCGATTTATACGGTGCGGTGGGCGGGAAGCTGCCTGGATATGACCCATCCCAAGGCGCGTAAGTTTCTGTACGAGGTCATATCGAGGATGACCAGGCAGTGGGGCTATAAGTATATAAAGATCGACGGGCTGTGGACCGGAATGGCTGTCAAGATATTGTATCCGAAACCGGATTACCGCGATGATAATCTCGGTGACGCTGTCTTTCATAATCCAGCTAAAACCAACATTGAGGCTTATCGAGATGGTCTTAAGCTCGTTCGAGATGCCAGCGGTAACGATGTCTATATCCTCGGATGCAATATCGCGCAGAACATGCGGACACTCGGCGCCTCCATCGGGCTCGTGGACGGAATGCGAGTCGGAAGAGATATTGGCGCAAAATGGAGCAATATTCTCAATTGTGCAAGTATATGTACACGGTTGTACTTTATGCATAACCGCCTCTGGCATAATGACCCGGACTGCCTGATGTTGCGCGACCCGTTGAGCCTTGACCAGGCCCGCGCCTGGGGCTCATGGATTGCCATAAGCGGGCAGTTGAACATAGCCAGCGAATGGCTGCCGGATTTGCCTGATGACAAACTTGATGTAATCAAACGTTCCATGCCGAACCACGGCTTATGCAGTCGGCCAATAGATTTGTTCGAAAGCACTTTTGGGCAAGTCTGGCACCTTACGGACGGAACCGGGCAACAAAGAAAAGATGTCATCGGCCTGTTTAACTGGGACGACAAAAAACCCGATACGGCCCGCGTCGAATTAAACAAACTCAACCTTCCTGACGGTGGAAGTGGAACTTATGTGGGCTTCGACTACTGGGCTGATAAGTTCGTCACGCCGTTTACCGGTGCGCTCGAAGCAGAACTGCGACCTGCCAGTTGTCGAGTTATCAGTATCCAACAGCTCCTCGGGAAACCTGTACTTGTGAGCACATCCCGGCACATTACCCAGGGTATAGTGGATGTTGTCGAGCAGAGCTGGAACAGCCGGAAAAACGAGCTAAGCGGCAAATCCAGAGTCGTCGGTTCCGACCCTTATGAACTTCGTATTTTTGCACCGAAAGAGGCCGCAAACTGGCAGGTTAGCTCGGCGGATATTTCGAGAGCCGACCACAAAGCCGACGTAACTATCAAAACGAAGCAAACCGGGCCGGAGATTCGCATTACTATAAACAGCCCGGAAAATCGCCTGGTTTCATGGAAAGTTGTATTCAAAAACGAATAATTATAATCTAAGAATAAAACCGTAAATTCGATAGTTTTTAGCTTTAATCTTTTCGCTTTTTAAGGAGGCCATACGATGACATTACAAAAAAACACGATTTCCGTATTGCTTTTTGTCCCGTTACTTGTCATTGGATGCCAACAAGTCGCCAAAGATGTTTCAATGACGCTTGCAGAAAAAGGCGTAGCGAAAGCCGTTATAGTTATTGCCGAGGACGCTGGCGAACCCGAACAGCACGCCGCCGCCGAATTAGCTGACTTCCTGCAGCAAATAACCGGCGCGAAGTTCGAAATAGTCCACCCCCCTGTCGCCACCAAACGTTCCCGTCTGCTGGTTGGGCCGAAAGCCGCTAAATCAGCCGCTGCCGACTTTTCTACTGATGGTTTAGGCGCCGATGGGATAATCATCCGCAGTGTAGGGAACGACCTCATCTTGGCTGGCGGTTATCCCCGCGGGACACTCTATGCGGTCTATACTTTTCTCGAAGACGAACTCGGCTGCCGATGGTGGTCCTCAACCGAAAGCAATATACCGAATAAGCCGACGCTTAAGGTGGCCAAGCTGGATGTCCGTTATATGCCGGTGCTGGAATACCGCGAGCCATATTGGTTTGACGCCTTTGACGGAGACTGGGCAGTACGCAATAAGAGCAATGGACACCGTCCTCGGCTGGATGAAAAACGCGGCGGTAAACATATATACGAAGGATTTGTGCACACGTTTAATCGGTTAATCCCTCCGGATAAATACTTCAAAGACCATCCCGAATGGTTCAGCGAAATCAAGGGCAAGCGCACCTATAAGCGCGCTCAACTATGCCTGACCAATGAAGAAATGCGAAAAGAGCTCATCAAGAATCTTAAAGTCCGTCTGCGTGCGAATCCGGCCGCCACCATCGCCTCGGTTTCGCAAAATGATTGGCGAGGGAACTGTCAGTGCAGCCGTTGTGCCGCTATCGAAAAAGAAGAAGACAGCCCCGCCGGACTGATGCTGCGCTTCGTCAATTCCGTAGCAGCCGATATTGAAGAGGAATTTCCACAGGTGGCCATCAGCACGTTAGCTTATCAGTACACACGCAAGCCACCCAAATACGTAAAGCCGCGAGACAATGTAATTGTACGTCTGTGCAGTATTGAATGCTCGTTCAGCAAACCACTGGCCGACGAACGTAACAAAAAATTCCGCGATGATATTGTTGGCTGGTCGAAGATATGCAATCGGCTTTACATCTGGGACTATACTACGAATTTCAAGCACTACATAATGCCTCATCCGAACCTTAGGGTGTTAGGGCCGAATGTAAAATTTTTCGCAGACCATAGTGTGAAAGGGATTTTTGAGCAAGGTGCTTACACCTCGAATGGAGCAGAGATGGCGGAATTGCGCGCGTGGGTACTGGCCAAGCTGCTGTGGGACCCGGGTCGGAATGGACAGGAGCTTAGTGACGAATTCATCGACGGTTATTACGGCCCTGCCGCCCCTCACATCAAAGCATACCTTAAACTAACGCACGACACCGTCGAAGCCAGCGAGGACTGGCTCGGCTGTTTTGAAAAGCATACCGCCAAATTCCTTTCCTTCGATACACTCAGCAAAAGCTGGACGCATCTAAAGGCTGCCCAAGCAGCGGTCCAAAACGATCCAGACCTGCGGTTCCGCATTCAGGTCGCCCAACTTCCCGTAATGTACACCTTTATGATGCGCTGGGACGATATGCGAAAAAAAGCTGAAGAAAGCGGCGCTGATTGGCCTATGCCCGAGTCAATCCAGGATACTTTTGAGCAGTTTATGAAAATCGCCAAGAAAAAGAACGTCACCCGCCTTAACGAATGGAATGAGGGCTTCGGAGCGCTGGAGGAAGCGCTCAAGCGAGCTAAGAAATAATGGCGAAGTTGCAGCAAGCCCCGATCTACCGGACTTAAGGTCTTTACCACTCCCTTACGGTCGTGGTTCTGTCTTGAGCAAGCGCATATATTTTTCGTGACCCATATAATATCTTAAGAAATCAGATTTTTTGCGCACATTTCGGGGGTGCAATTACACTATAATAACGGAAGCTGATATCAGTTAGTTC
>SDBS01003670.1_pt1 | contig 15086 bp, 10 predicted proteins | sample 2277091 | NCBI WGS metagenome assembly SDBS01 (sample SAMN10404972, study PRJNA504765) | marine sediment metagenome | isolation source: marine sediment core GS10_PC15, 163 cmbsf | place: Arctic Ocean: Southern Knipovich Ridge | collected 2010 | reverse complement strand
TGTCCCAATGCTCTTAAATGTCCCATGCCAAAAAACGATTGGTGTCATTTTTATGTAAGAGTTAAAAGATCAAAAAAACATAAATATTTAAAAGGCGGCACTCTCGGTTATGAAGATGAAAAGTTTTCATATGTTATAGCTACTAAAGAAAAGGTTTCTTATCCAAAAGCTAGAATTTTAAGATTTGTTAAAAAATCAAACCAAGAACTAATTTTTACACTTTGCCAGGATGGAAAAATGATAAAAGAAAAGGTTTTGAGAAAAGATAAAACAAAATATAAAAAAGCTCAAAAAATTAATTGGGGAGATGTTTTTGATGTTTAAAGGATCGATGGTAGCCCTAATTACACCGTTTAAAAAGCAAGGCTCTTTAGATGAAAAGGCATTAGAGAATCTAATCAACTCTCACATAGCTGCTAAAACTGATGCTTTAGTATTATCTGGCACAACCGGAGAGGCGCCAACTCTTTTAGATGAAGAGAAATTAAAAATTTTTAAAATTGCTGTAAAACTTGCTAAAAACAAAACCAAAATAATTGCCGGAACAGGAACTTATTCTACAGAGAAAACAGTATATCTTACTCAAAAAGCCAAAGATATAGGTGTTGATGGTGTTTTAGTTGTAGTGCCTTATTACAATAAACCGCCCATAGACGGATTAATAAAACATTTTGAAGAGATCGCCAAAGTAAAAATTCCAATTATTTTATATCATCATCCAGGTAGAACGGGAACTAAACTATCGATAGACTCATTTATAAAACTTCAAAAAATTGATCAAATAGTTGCTATTAAAGAAGCCTCTGGAAGTTTAGAGTTTGCAAAAGAGTTAATCCAGAAAACGCGTTTTGATGTTTTATCTGGGGACGATCCTTTAACAATCGAGATGATAAAATTAGGAGCAAAGGGAGTGATATCTGTTGTCGCGAATATTATTCCTGAAATTAGCAAAAAGATTAATGATCTTTCTTTAAAGGGAGAATTTGAAAAAGCTCAAAATATATATGATGAGCATAAAGATTTAATCTTATCAATGTTTTTAGAAACTAATCCCATCTGCATTAAATATGCTCTAAGTATTTTAAATTATTGTGAAGATCAAATGAGACTTCCTTTAATAAAACCAAATCAAAAAAATTGCAAAACAATTACAAAGATAATTCGAAAATATAATTAAACATAAGATCTAGGCTCTTTTTCTTTACTATATAACACGCATGTTATATTTAAATAATTGAGGAAGGAAAGTCTTAGTTATTTATGAAATTAATAAAATTTATTTTTATTTTCCCTATTTTTTTATTTGCGAATCCGCAAAATCCTCAAATAATTTCTGGAGATGTAAATGTCATATCCTCCTCAAATCATCTCCATATAGAAGCAACAGATAAAGCTATTATCAATTGGGATAGTTTTTCTATTGATCAAAATGAGACTACCAAATTTAGTTTACCCTCTTCTGAAGCGGCTGTTTTAAACCGAGTAATAGGTCAAGACATAAGCAAGATTAGTGGCCTATTAGAATCTAATGGAACTATTTATTTAATCAACAAAAATGGAATTTATCTCGATAGTAATAGTTTAATAAATGTGGCGAGTTTTTTAGCTTCAACCCTTGATTTAGGTAACAAAGAATTTTTAAAAGGATCAGAGATTGTTTTTACAAATCAAAAAGACGGCTCTATTGTCAACATCGGAAAAATTAATGCCTCAGATGGAGATGTGATTGTTTTGGCTCATACCATCGTCAATGAAGGTGAAATCACAGCACCAAATGGAGAGGTTAATCTAGCAGCTGCTCAAAAAATTTTATTAGTCCCTAATAGACAAAAAAAATTACTGATTCAAGTAACAGAGAATAGTTCATCTAAAATAGATCAAAAAGGAATAATAAAAGCTGCCCAAGTAAAAATCGCAACTGATGGTAATGCTTATTCTGCAGCTATTAACAATGAAGGCTGGATTGATGCCCTAGGCACTGAAGAGATTGATGGAAAAGTATATTTGGTAGCTCAAGAAGGAGATATTTTCGATAGTGGAAAAATTACAGCTCAAAATTCAGATGAAACAGGAGGAGGAGTCTCTCTTCTTGGCAAAGGAGTTAGAGTTTATGAAGATGCTGAAATAAATGTCTCTGGTAAAAAGGGTGGTGGCATAGTTTTATTAGGTGGAGATTATAGAGGCCAAAACCCAAATGTTTTTAATGCTGATAAAACATTTGTAGAAAAAAATGCAAAAATTTATGCCGATTGTTTAGATGAAGGAAATGGTGGAAAAGTTATTCTTTGGAGTAATAATGCAACAGCTTTTTATGGACATATTTCAGCTCAAGGTGGACCAACTTTAGGCGATGGTGGATTTGTAGAAATATCTTCTATAGAATTTTTAGATTCAATGGGCCATGTTACAACATTAGCGCCAAATGGAAAAGTTGGAACTCTTCTTTTTGACCCATCTGCTATTTCAATAGAAGATACGGCGATTGCCAATTCAAATATCAATTGGGCCGGGGTTGCTCCTGCTGATCGTACAGCTAGTGGAGCAGCAAATAATGCAACTTTATATCTCACGGTTTCAGCAGGATTATTTGATGGTCTTTTAGATTATCTTGCAACTACTGCTGTCATTGTTGATTCAAGCGCAGGGGGTTCTAATGGTTCTGGTGATATTACCATTGATTCAAATGTTGGAACAACAATTGCTACTACAAATTTTGTATTAGATGGCACTACCGATAATAATTTAACCCTCAAAGCTTATGATGATATCATAATAGATGGGGCAATAAGTGTAACATCGGGTTATACAAGTAATCTGACTTTTACAGCTGGGCTTGCTTCAGTTGGAGGAGTTAGTCCTATAATAGATATAAATGCTCCTATTCAGTTTGCAACGGGGTCTACTGGCAATTTTACTATGGAATTTGACGCTTCAAATATAAATGATGGAAATATAAATATAAATGCTCCCATAACATTTAATTCCACAGGAACTCTTACTCTTGATGCAACAGGAGGTGTTGGTTTAAATACTGGCAATGTTACTATATCAGATTCTATTACATTGGCTGATGGGGCATCATTAGCACTGTTAGCAAAAGATAATATTTCCATTACAAATTTAGTAAAATATGATGATACTGGGACAGCTTCAACCACTGGTATTACAGTTACAACATCTTTGGGGAATTTAACAGTGGGGACGGGTACAACCACAGCTCAGCTGGGTTCTAATAATGGTTCTACTACTCTGAATATTGCAGGAAATTTAACTGTGCAAGGCGGCGATGCAAATAATGAGTTTGCTCAAATCGGTTTTGATACAGGCAATATCGATGGAGATATAACAATCGATATTGATGGTGATCTATTAGTTCGCGGAGGAACTGCAGCGGGCTCTTATGCGACAATTGGTCATGGCAGTGGTTTAGCCGGTGGTGCCGGTGGAACTAGAGCGGGAGATATAACAATAACCGGAAATGCTGATACTTTAGATAGTGTTCAATTAATAGCCGGTACAAGTTCTAATTGTTTCGCTCAAATCGGTCATATTAGAGAAGATACCGGCGCCGTTACTATAACATCTGGGAGAGGGGATATTTCTGTTACTGAAATAAATGGACAGATATTACTTCAAGGCTCGGTTGCGGCTGATAAGTCATATGCAATGATAGGACATGGCGGAAAATCTTCGACAACGGCAGACACTTATAGAGGAAATGTTACTGTTGCAATGACAAGTGCATCGCCAGCAAATATCCAATTAATAGCGGGAACTTTTGATGAGAGTTTTGCTTCTATCGGTCACAAAGCATTTGCTAACTCTGCAACAGTTACTATTAAAGACACTATATTACCTATAGATATTGCTGTTACTAGTAATAATGATATTTCTTTAGCTGCCAATTCTTCTTCTGAGGCAAGTATTGGAGCTAGAGTAATTGGAATAAATGGAGGATCTGGTGATATTGAAATAGATGTAATGACAATTACAACGAATAATGTTGGATCTGTTATAATGAATAATATTTCTGCATCTGAAGATTTTCATGGAAATATTATAGGTGCTTTTTCTGGAACAGGAGCTGCTCTTCCCTTATCTACCATAGGTACAGCAAAAGTAGATGAACTAACCTTTACACTTGGTGGAGGAATTTCTTTAGATACTGGACTTCAAACAAACAATGCCCAAGTTTATAATTTGGTAACTAATGGTTCTGGAGCTGTAACTCCAAGTTTACCTCTTAGTGTTACTGCTTCTGCTTCTGATGTGACAATTCAAGGAGGGGGCGGTTTTGCAAGTATAGATAGTAAATCAGGTTTGTCTGTTACTTCAGCGGGGGGGCAGGTTTCTATCACAGCTCCAGTTGGAACTGATACTGATAGAGAAGCTTCTTTAGTAGGCAGAGGAAATACAATTGTTTCAGGTACAAATGTATTTCTAAGAGGCATCGATTCTGGGCCCGATGCATCGATAACCACAACATCTGGGACTTTATCAGTTTCATCGACATCAACGAACATTGAACTTTTTGATAATAGTTTTATAGATCACTTAGGCACAGGAATAGCTGGGGCGTTAACGATAGATGCAAATTCTCTAGGAAATGGCGAGCTAACTGTAGGGGCTGGATCTTTTATCAGAAATCAATCTATTGCAGATGTTGAAGTTGATTCCGGAAATAGAACCGCTTTGTTAGCGGGAGTAGCGGGAAGCGCTAGTATCATTTCAAATTCAACTTTGAGCTTAAATTCTGGTGAAAATTTACTATTGATAGGATCAGATAATGGCGTGGCTCAAATAACCTCTGTAGATTCTGCAGTAATTGACGTTAAGTATTGCATTTTAAGAGGAGGAACTTCGACAAATAAAGCTCTGATAAGTACTTCTTCAGGTAATTTATCAGTTTTAGCTAAAAACTCGGTTGCTTTGGATCATCACTCTCAAATTACCATTTCTGGCGGGACTGGTAATTTATTAATTAATACTGATACGGGTGTTGGAGAAGAAGGCGATTTAAAACTATTGAATGATTCAGACATAAGTAATGTTGGAACAGGAGATATAACAATAAATATTGGTAGCAATTGTTTTATTCAAGCAGGTTATGAAGGAGGAGTAACACTTACAACAACAGGCGCCACTTCTATTTTAAGTTTAAGTTGCACAGAAGATTTAAGAATTATCGCTACAGATGAAGGCGCAGCTACAATCAGAGGGGCCGGAGAAACAACCTTAAGTAGTAGAAATATGACTCTTTTCGGAACATCAGATATAACAGATGCATTTATCATAAGCAGGGGCGGTCCTTTAAGCATTACAACTACAGAATCTTTGTTATTAAATGTTCATGGACATATTTTGCAATCTTCAGGAATAAATCCTCTAACAATAACAACAGGAACAGCGGGTTTGGGAGATATAACATTGTTAAATTGTGCATTTATTCAAAATTTGGGCACAGGCCTTTCGACTATAACATCTAATAATAATCTAAGTATAATTTCAGGAAGCGAAGGAGGCTCACAAATAACTACACTTGGTGCTATAGATTTCAATGTAGAAGGGTCTATTTTTATTTATTGCGCTGAAGGAGGAAATAGTTTTATTTCTGGAGCTGGCAATATAGATATTACCTGTAGAAATATCGCTCTTAATGGAGAAACTCCTTCAAACTTTTCTTATATAACAACAACTTCTGGAAATATTGAAATTATTTCTCAAAATGATGCCAAAATATTTTCTAATTCTTTTATTACTAATACGGGATCTGGAAACATTACTCTAGTTGTTGATCAACAACAGCCAACTTCTCCAGGAATTGGCCCTGGTAGATTTATTTTGGGAGAAGATTCTTTTATAAACACTAGCAGTGGAGCTATCGGTATATTTACTGCATCGCCTTCTCAAAATGATGTTCAGGGTGGAATGAATGGGCAGATGTTATCTCAAAATAATGCCATTCAAAATCAAGTTTATAATACGTATTTTAGCTCTTATTCTGGACCTCTTGGTATTCCTTTTACTATTTTTTATAAAGTTAATGGAGTTACCCCAGCAGAATTAAATGTTTTAAGTTTTATAAGCGCTGAGATGAATCAAATGTTAGAAGAAAAAGAATATGCTGTTTTGGAAACTCAATTTTATGAATTCAAAGTACCATCAAAACACCTACCTATAAAAGAGTTTTATGTACCAATTTATAATGTTTATCCTAACTATAAATATCCATTGTTCATAAATAAATACAATGTTACGCTCCCAATGTATGACTAATCATTTTTAACTAGTAATGCTAAAGTTTTTTTTCGCCCTGTTTATTTCCGTTTATATCTGCAATGGCTTTTCAGATGAATATGGTTTTGAAAATATTTTACCTTTTGAAAAAAAATTTCATGTTATTGATTTAGATGATCAAAGAAATGATAAAAAAACAGATGAGATTGATGATTCTTTAAATGTAATAACTGAGAGCAAAACTCAAACAAAAGATGATCAAGCAGTTTCAAAAGAAGATCAAAAAAAAGAAAAGACTACAATCAATGAAAAATCAGAAACGGTTGAGCTAGAAAATACAGTTCAACAAGATGAAGGCGTTAAGGATTGTAGTGATGATACAAATCAGTCACAAGAGCCTTTTAAGGAAATAGAAGAGCCCAAAATAGTAAAAAGTGAAAAGGAAAAATCTAAAAAAGACAAAAAAAATCAAACAAAAATCAAAACTGAAGTATCCAAGCAAGATACAGATGATAAGTGCGATGATATTATAGATTCACAAAAGCATAGTGAAAATAAAATTCTAATCGATTCTTTAAAAGGGATTATTTTGATTGGATCTTTGGAAGATTTAAAAACAAATACCCAAAATATTGAAGGGGTTGTCATTGAAAATGTAGATGTTCCTGGGGAAACAAACGAGCTTAAAGAGAAATTAAAATCTTTTTATTTAAATAAAGCTTTGACAAAAGAAGTAATTCATCAGATCAAAAAAGAAATTATCTCTTATTATAAATATTATGATAGACCTGTTGTGACAGTTTTGATTCCTAAACAAAATATATCTGATAATGTTTTACAAATCATAATATTAGAGAGTAAAATTGATAAAATTTATGTAAAAAATAACAAACACGTATCTTCTAGAAAACTTATAAATACCATCAGATTAGAACCTGATGATTATATTAATACAGATTCACTTTTAACAGATGTTTATTTGATAAATAAAAATCCTTTTTTAAATGCAAGTGCTATATTAAAACCTGCTGATAAACAACACAAAACAGATATAGAGATATTTGTTGAAGATGTCAAACCATGGAGAATCTATGGAGGAGGAGATAATAGTGGCACAAGATTTACTAGTGAAAATCGATACTTTGTAGGTTTTAATCTCGGAAATCTTTTCGATTATAATCATATGGTTTCTTTTCAATATACGGCTTCTGATGATTTTAAAAAATTTATTGCTTATACCGGCAATTACACTATGAACTATAGAAATTTTTCTTTAATTATTTTTGGAGGTTATTCAAAAACCAAACCAGATTTAGTTGGTTTAACTTCAAAAGGAAAATCTTCTCAGCTAAGTATTAGAGTTGAAAAACCGATTGGTAAAGTGTATATACCTTTACAACAAATGTTTATTTCAGGTTTTGATTACAAAACTTCAAATAATAATATCACTGCAGTTCAAGAAATTACAAAAGTGACTATTTCAAATGCAGCAGATTTAACTCAATTTATTCTTGGGTATAAAGTTACTTTAAATTCATTTGCTCATAATTTATACAATTTAAATGAATTATATCTTTCGCCTGTTAAATGGCTAACACATCAAACAGATAGTCGTTATGATGCGCTGCATCCTGGGGCTCTTGTAAAATATGTCTATTTTAGGATGGTCTTAGATTATGCTTATTCTTTTTATAAACAGTGGAAAGTGCATGCTATTTTAAGAGCGCAAGCATCTTCTGCCAATCTTTTACCATCTGAACAATTTGATCTAGGAGGGCAAGACACAATTAGAGGATATGAAAACAGATTGGTTACCAGAGATAATGCTATTTTATTAACAGGGGAAATCCGATCAAATCCTTTTAGTATTTTAAGATACAAGTTAAAAAGAGCAAAAGATGAATTGATTCTAGTTGGTTTTTCTGATTTTGGATATGGAGCTGATCATAGAAATATTAACAATAATTCTCATTCCTTGTGGTCTGTTGGAGCCGGGGTTAGATATACGATCAGTAACAATTTTTTAGCTAGATTTGATTGGGGACATCCAATTTTAAAAGTTTTAAATAACAAAAATTCTAAAATCTATCTAACAGCTACTCTAAGCTATTAGATAAATTCTATTTATATTTCATAAAGTAATCTTATTTATAAGAGATTTATTAAAATATTTTTTTTATTTAAGCAAAAATTCTTGAAATAATGTAACCCTTTTGGTTACACTGCAAAAACAGTTACTTTTTAAGGCGAGTAGATGACGATTAAATCATTTGCGAGCAAGAAAATAAAGAAATTTTTTGAAACCGGACAAAGAGGAAAAATTTCTCCTCAACATGCAAGAAAGTTAAGTCATATATTGGACCATATCGATGCAGCAAATGATTTGATAGATGTGAATTTTCCTGGATCAAACTTTCATAAATTAAAAGGAAAGCTAAAAGATTTTTATTCTATTCATGTCTCTGGAAATTGGGTTGTAATTTTTCGCTTTAAAAATGGTAATGCTTATGATATTGATTATTTAGATTATCATTAATATAAAGGTGTATATATGACTAAAAAAAGAAAACCAACTCATCCTGGTATAATACTAGAAGAACATTATATTATACCTCTAGATATAAGCATGACTCAATTGTCTGAAGCTTCTGCTATTTCAAGAAAAACACTTTATAAAATCATTAATGAAGAAGCCCGTATTACTGCTAGAATAGCAGTGCGTTTTGCAAAGGTTTTTGAAACAACCCCAGAATTTTGGTTAAATCTTCAACAAAAATATGATATTTGGCTAGCTGAACATGATAAGCAATTATGTATTGCGCATATAAGACCAATTTCTCAGATGATTGCAGCCTGTCATCATTAATATTTTTTATTTAAAAAAACTTTAAAGTTTTTTTAATTTGCCAATAATTTGTAAAATTTGCTTTTTTTGCTCATCATTCGGCTTAAATAAAGGATGCATCATTAAACTTTTTAATCTTTTCAAAGTTGTAATTGCTTGCTCTGCGATATTAGCTTGTCTTTTGTCTTCTTCAGAGAGAGGAAAAAGCTTTCTGATAATCGATAGAAGCTCTTGTTTAGGTTGTCCTTGGTAGTTTTTAACAATATCCTTTTTCTTGTCTAAATCCCCATCTCTGCTAGCGAGGGTATAGATAGCTTGTCTTGGCATAGAATCTACTTGAGGTCTTAAATTAGCCGGCAAGTCCATATAAAAATCATAGTACTGTAAAAAGTTATATGGAGTTTGACGATTACCATAGGTTTCCATTAGCCAAGAAGTAAAAGCTCCGTCAGCATAATTTTTTAAAATAGATTGAGCTTTTTTTATTCTCTCGCCATGTAAGATAACAGCTTGATTGGTAATAGCTTTTACCTCGGCTGTTATAGCGATTAATTTTTTTAGGTCTGTATCAAAGTCATAAGTTAGATCAACATTTATATGATTTTGTAAGATATTGGATAATTTTTCTTTTTCTGAATCATTCAAAGAGCTTGGTTTAAATACGCCGGAGAAGCTAGATAGAGAACCGTCATTTGAAAGTTCGGCTAAAGCGGTCATTTTAGGTTTTTGTTTTTCTTTTGATCTTAGTCTAAGCTTTAAAAGGTCATTAAATTTTACCATTGTGTTAACTCCTAATGTAAAGCAGTTTTACATTTGCTTTTTTCTAATAATTCTAATGTTAGAGCCTTGTAATCTTGGGAGGCTCGACTTTTTGGGGCTGTTTTAAAGACAGGCTGCCCATATATAGTGGCTTCAGAAACAGCTATATCTCTTCTAATTTTTGATTTGAGTAATTTGCCTGGGAAGGTTGATTCAATAACTTTTTGAAAGTCTGTATTACTTTTACCCCTAGGATACCAAAAAGATAGTGCAATTCCCATAACAGATAGATGATGTCTCTGGGCAATATTATCTATAAAAATAGAGAGTCTTTGAAGTCCTTTAACACTATAAAACTCGGGTGTAGCGCAAATAAGTGAATTGTTCGCAGCTATTAAAGAAGATTCTGTTAACCAACAAATAGATGGGGGAGTATCGATAAAAATATAATCATAATCTAAAGGTTTTAAAATCTGTTTTAACCTTTCATGCGAGTATCTATCGGCAGCAAGCGCGCCTGTTACCTCTACTCTTTCCAACCAAGCATCGGCCGGAACAAGATCTAAATTTTTAATAGCAGTTTTTAAGATCACTTCTTTGATTGGTTTTTCACCTTGCAAAACAACAGCCATCGAATCTTGTTCATCAGGATCGAATCCAAGACCGGTTGTGAGATTTGCTTGAGCATCAAAATCTATTAGAAGAACTTTTTTGTTATGATATAAAGAAAGAGCAGAACCCACATGCAAACAAGTTGATGTTTTGGCAGTTCCTCCTTTAAAGCTAGTAATAGCAATTATTTCCACTATTGCCTCCAATTTTAGTAGCTACTCTTTGGTAGCGCTCACAAATGGAGATAATAATGATTTTTCATTTTTTTCGATAGTTACTTTTTCTAAAAAGGCTGAAAGAGTTAACTCTCCATGACGAGTATTGTCCCGAGTTCTTAGGGCGATGGTATTATTTTCTAATTCTTGATCCCCGACGGTTAACATATAGTTGATTTTTAGAAGTTGAGCATTTCTAATTTTTTTACTGACAGATTCTTTTGAATCATCAACATCACAAACAATATTTTTCTCTTTTATTTTTTTACAAATCTTATTGGCATAATCAACATGTCTATCGGCAACAGCGATTATTCTAACACCTAAAGGAGATAACCAAAGAGGGAAGTTTCCGGCAAAATGTTCTATCAAAACTCCTAAAAAGCGCTCTAAAGAACCCAAAACAGTTCTATGAATCATAACAGGTCTTTTTTGAGAACCATCATTACTGACATAAACAAGATTAAATTTTTCAGGTAGTGACATATCTAGTTGAATTGTTGCACATTGCCAATATCTTTTTAAGGCATCTCGAATATGAATATCTATCTTAGGACCATAAAAAGCGCCGTCACCTTCATTGATAACATATGGATGTCCCCAATCATCTAAAGCTTCTTTTAACCCATTAGTGGCATTTTCCCACTCTTCATCGGTGCCGATAGATTTTTCTGGTCTAGTAGAGAGTTCTAATTTATAAGATAGGCCGAGAGTCATATAAACCTTCTCGACGAGCTCTAGTAGTTCTAATATTTGATCTTTTATTTGATTAGGCATCATAAAAATATGAGCATCATCTTGATGAAAAGCTCTAACTCTAAAAAGTCCATTTAATGAGCCTGATGGTTCATGTCTATGAACAAGACCTATTTCTGAGACTTTTTTAGGCAACTCTCTATAGCTATGCAAGTCAGTTTTATAATAGAGCATACAGCCAGGACAGTTCATTGGTTTTATGGCAAACTCACGATTTTCAATAGTGGAGGTATACATATTTTCTCGATAATAATCCCAATGACCAGATTTTTGCCAAAGCTCTTTTGTCATCATGATAGGCGTTTTAATTTCTTCATATTTTAGCTCTGTTAGAGATTCTCTTAAATAAGAGAGGATTTGATTGTAAATGTGTAATCCTTTTGGATAAAAAAATGGCATGCCGGCAGCTTCTTCTTTAAGACCAAAAAGTCCTAATTTTTGCCCAAGCAGTTTATGATCTCTTTTTTTAGCTTCTTCTAAAAAGGTTAGATATTCAACGAGCATTTTTTTATCAGGAAAAGAGATGCCATAAATTCTAGTTAACATTTCATTTTTTGAATCTCCTCTCCAATATGCGCCTGAAGTTTTTAAAACTTTAAAGGCTTTTATTTTAGTTAAATTAGGAAGGTGAGGACCTCGACAAAGATCTGTAAACTCGCCCTGTTTATAGGCTGAAATCTCTCCATCTTCAAAACTTTTTATCAGCTCTGTTTTGTAAGGATTATTTTCAAAAGCATCTAAAGCTTCCTTTTTATTTTTATATTCCACTCTGATCGGTTTTAAACTTTCAGCAATAATTCTTTTAGCTTCTTTTTCAATTTTATTTAAATCTTCATCGGTTATTTTAAGATTGGCAAAATCATAATAAAAACCATTTTCAATTGGCGGGCCGATAGTGGGTTTTGCTTCTGGAAACAGCCTGAGAACAGCTTGTGCTAAAATGTGAGCAGATGAATGCCAATAAATATCTTTGCCGTCTGTATCTGAAAATGATAGAAAATTTACTTTGTCTTGATCTTTTAATTTTTTTATTAGGTCGTATTCTTTTCCATCTATAACAATGGCAATAGCTTGATCGGGTCCTCTAAGATTTAATTTCTGGGCAAGATCAAAGCCCGTTGCGCCATCTTCAATTTCAACCTTTTCATCTTTGACAAAGATAAACATTTTTATCACCTTAATTTAAAAAAATTCTTCTAACTATAAGTTTACTATAAAAATAGCTTTGAAAAAACCAAAATTTACAAATAAGATGAAAATTTCAAAATTTTGATTTAAGATTTAAAACGACTCTCAAATTAATAAAGTTTTATGTTTTCTTAAAATAGGAGGACTTTATAATATTTTAAATAATATTTTTTTGAGCATAGCAAAATTTTTTAGAGGTAGAAATGAAAAAAATAATGATTTTTTTGATGCTGATATCGAGCACTCTTATTGCAGCGCCGGTTGGAAACCCTTTGAATCCAGAAATAATAGCTGAAGGTTTTTTTATATCGCCAGCTAGCCGGATCAATTTTAGATTGGGATATGAAGGTAATTTTGAATATGACGGTCGGATGGAGAAAAAACCAAATGGCGGTAAAATAGATAATCTTAAACAAGATGTTAATTCAGGATCTCTAACAATAAATTTACAAAACAGAGTTGATCTCTATGGGATTTTAGGATCTTCTAGAATAAGATCCGATTGGAGATTTGATAACGCGGGCACAGCCTCACGTATCGAACTTGAGACTAATTATAGACTATATTGGGCAGCCGGGGGAAAGGTGATTCTTTTTCAATGGGGTAATACTGCGCTCTCAACGGGGGGAAGATATTCAACGACCAGACCATCTTTATCTTTTATAACTCAAGATGGAGCTCCCCAAGATAAAGCTGACGCCAAAATTAGATATAAAGATTGGCAAGTTGATTTAGGTCTAGCTCATCAAATAGATATTTTTATTCCTTATATTGGTGGAAAATATTCAAAAGCCAAAGCCAAAGTGGGAAACGCATCTTTTGTAATTTCAGATGAAGGAGACATGGAGCAAAAGATGAAAAATAGAAATCCTGTTGGAGTTTTTGCCGGTTGTACACTATCTAATAGTAAGTTTTTTATGTTAACCGTAGAAGCAAGATTTATCGATGAAGAGGCGGTATCTGTTATGGGCGAGCTTAAATTTTAATTTATGAAATTTTTATTATTATTGTTTTTTTTATTTCCACATCTAATATTTTCAGCACCGGCTGGTAATCCATCTAATCCCGCTATTATAGAAGAGGGTTTTGTAATTCCTGATACTAAATGGGTGAATTTTAGATTAGGTTATCAAGTATATGATGCTGAAGATTTAGTTATGCAGTTTGATGATCTGGCTAAAGAAAATGATTTTTATCTTAGAAAAGTTAAAGCCTTTTCTAATACAGGAATTTTTACTTTAAATATAAAAGAGAGATTAGATTTATATACAGAGATAGGATCTTATAGAATAGAGCCTGAATTTAGAAATCTTAGTAGTCTTTATGTTACAAAAAGTGAAAATGATATTATTTATCGCGGGGGCGCAAAACTAATTTTATTTGAGGTGTTTGATTTTACTCTAGCCGCAGATATTAAATATTCTCGTTTTTGGGCATCATCATCTTTTTTAACCAGAAATGATAGACCAATAAATGATGATCTTAAATTTTCTTTAAAAGAGTGGCAGATAGCCGTTGGCCTTGCTCAAAAGATATCTATTCTTCGCCCATATATTGGTATTGCATATAGGGATACTCAAATTGAGATAAAAAATGCTCCTTTTGCTATCACCGATCTTCAATTAACTTTTGAAAAAAAAGCCGGTCTTTTTTTAGGAACATCTGCCTCTTTAGGATCATATGTTTTGATCAATGGTGAGGTCCGTCTAATAAATGAAAGAGCAACCTCTCTTTTAGTTGAACTTAGATTTTAAATTTTTAAGACTTCTGAACGCGTCATGATTTGCTGTTTTAATTTAAGAATTCACAAAATTTTTATTGTTTATTAGAATACAGTAATATTGAAGCCGCTGCAAAAGATATTATAGCAACAGTAGCCGACATTGCATAACAGGTATTTGTTCTGATATTTTTGAATGTTTTATTTGCTGGTTTTAAACTTATTGGATTGTTCTCATATGTAATACGACATGATCTTAGCTTATCAAAAAACTCCGGTAGAGATGTGAGTTTATTGTTTTGAAGATAAAGAGCTTTTAACTTACCTAGCTTACCAATAGACTCTGGTAGAGATGAAAGGCTATTGTTTCGAAGATCAAGCCACTCTAGCTTACCTAGATCACCAATAGACTCTGGTAGAGATGAGAGCAGTTGATTGTAGGAAAGAGTAAGCCACTTTAACTGACTTAGCTTACCAATAGACTCCGGTAGAGATGTGAGTTTATTGTTTTGAAGATCAAGATCTTTTAACTTACCTAGCCTACCAATAGACTCCGGTAGAGATGAAAGGTTATTGTTTTGAAGGTCAAGCCGCTCTAGCTTACCTAGCTTGCCAATAGACTCCGGTAGAGATGAGAGTAGTTGATTGCAGGAAAGAGTAAGCCACTTTAACTGACCTAGCTTACCAAAAGACTCTGGTAAAGATGAGAGTTGATTGTAGGAAAGAGTAAGCCACTCTAACTTATTTAGATCAC
>SDBS01003669.1_pt1 | contig 15087 bp, 10 predicted proteins | sample 2277091 | NCBI WGS metagenome assembly SDBS01 (sample SAMN10404972, study PRJNA504765) | marine sediment metagenome | isolation source: marine sediment core GS10_PC15, 163 cmbsf | place: Arctic Ocean: Southern Knipovich Ridge | collected 2010 | reverse complement strand
GAAATATATCGGCATCGAGGGGAACGGTGCAGTGCATACGAGTTCTCCCTTCCTCTCGACAACTGAATTACCTGCATCGTCAAATGCCTCGACCCGCATTCCCAGCCCCCGGCATTGCAGCTCACCGGACTTCACCGGACCAATGGGGTTGCCGAGGGAGAAACAAGATATGATGTCTGTTCCACCGGATATTGAGGATAGGGTGAGATTTTTTTTAATATATTGATAAACGTAATTGAAACTTTCAATCGAGAGTGGGGAGCCGGTCGAACAAATCGTCCTGATCGTGGGTATCTGGTCCGGAGATAACTTCATCCCCGCATTCTCAAGGGACTCGATGTATTTCGCACTTGTACCGAAGACCGTCATTCCCTGTTCCCTTGCGAAATCGAATAGGGCATATGGGTCGGGATAGAACGGATTACCGTCGAACAGAAGTACGGTTGCTCCGACTGCCAGCGAAGTCACTAACCAGTTCCACATCATCCATCCGCAGGTCGTGAAATAGAAGATGTTGTCCTCACGCTTCAGATCGGTGTGCAGCATAAGCTCCTTCAGATGCTGGATAAGGGTCCCTCCTGCCCCGTGAACTATGCATTTAGGGACACCGGTCGTGCCCGATGAGTACATGATGTAAAGCGGATGGCCGAACGGCAGCTGTTCGAAATCGATTTCCAGGTTCTTCTCCTGGGAAAGAAAATCAGAGAACATAACGGAATTCGGAAGCTGGCTGATGTCAGGATTTGCATCAGTATAGGGCACGACAACAATTTTCTCAATCGATCTCAGGTCCTTGATTATTCCGGAAATCCTCTCGAGCGAATCGAAGGTCCGGTCTTTGTAATAATAACCATTGGCAGTGAACAATATCTTCGGTTCGATCTGCCCGAACCGATCGAGCACGCCCTTTATTCCGAAATCTGGAGAGCAGGAAGATCAGATTGCCCCGATGCTCGTAGCGGCCAGCATTGCAATTACTGCCTCCGGCATATTCGGCATGAATCCCACGATCGTGTCCCCTTTCTTGATTCCATTGTCCCTGAGCGAACCGGCTAGTCTCGCAACCTTGTCGTAAAGCTCAGCATAAGTCAGCTTCTGAACGATCCTTGACTCTCCTCTGAACACAATGGCTGTTTTCTGATCTCTGAACCTTAATAGATTCTCTGCGTAATTCAACTTAGCGCCTTGGAACCAACTGGCACCCGGCATTTTTTTCAGGTCATCCACTACATTTCCGCATGTCTCAGAGTGCACGATTTCCCCAAACGACCACATTGCGGCCCAGAAATCAGGTATGTTCTCGATCGACCATTTGTACAATTCCTCGTAAGTCGAGATGCCCAGGCTGTACTCCTGGTTTACGAAATTCATAAAACGGGTCATGTTGGCATTTTCTATTTGCGCCTCTGAGGGCTCCCATAAAATATCGGCCACGTAACTCACCACCTTTTCTCCTAAGATCTATTTCCTATTAAACCATGCCTCCACCTCTTTAATCGACCTGAAATCATGACCTCCACTTTTATCCCAATGTGTTAATTTATCTAACGGCCACATACGCTTAGGCGCCAGCTTGATATCCGGATGACCTACTGCCATCATCTCAAACAGCTCCAGGTAATCAGGGATATTCAGAAGTTCACGTGTCTTTTCATCCACTCTTTTTAATCTGTGAAAGACGGAAACCCACATGGACCCAAGACCAAGACTAGCCGCTGCAAGAGCCATATGTTCGAAAGCGCAAGCAAGGGAGGTACTCTTGATGAACTCCCAATAAGTATCCTCCTCCCGAACATGAGGCGGTCCGTAATTACGAACCCTCGGATCACCGTAAAGAAGGATAAAAGCGGGTGCGGTTGCGAACCCTGTTGCACCAACTGGCGGCGGAGGTGGTTGGCCTTCCTTTCTTTTTGGAGAGGCATCCTTGATGAATCCGGCAATGGCCTCACGATATTCCTGTTTCCGGATAACAACAAATTCCCAAAGTTGGCAGTTAAAGCCTGAAGGCGCAAGGGAACCCGCCTCAAGTATCTTATTTATCTCATCATCTGTTACCGGGTCCGGTTTAAATTTACGAATGGACCGCCTTTTCCTTGCCAATTCAATAAATGCTTCATAGCTCATTTCAATTCCTCCTTCCCTGTTTTGTAATGATCGTTCAATAAAAGCCCAAAAAAATTTATTCTAGTACTGTCGGACTTGCCCACGTATGTGGAAAATTTCTTTTATCTGACTATCTTAGAAAATATCCAGGTCATTGCCGTAAACGACCTTTCCCTTGTAGATTTCACGAATCTCTTCTAGGAGATCATCAGGTGTTGAGCTATCAAAATGTAGCTGATGGTAAAGGACGAGAAGCTTGGGCTTTACTTTCTTCGCGATCTGGGCCAGATCCGCTGAAGAAGTATGAAAGGATGAAAGATACTTCTGCCAGTCCTCGGAAAGTTCGTCGAAATTTTTTTGGCAGTATACCTCGTGGATCAGTACGTCGCATCCCTCGTAGTTTCTTGCAGTTTCTTCGGTGGCGACAGTGTCTCCTGAGATGACAATTGTGAGATCAGGAGTTTCGAATCGATAACCGTAAGCCTCCTTCCAAGAACCGTGCTTTACAGGAAATGCTTTAACCGTTACTTTCTGATCCTTGTAAATCACTCCTGACTTAATCTCGTGAACATTTACTTTATATCTGGTAGGATTGGCCTTCTCCAAGCCGTTAATGCGTATATTAATATCTTCACTGTAGGCTTTCAATATATAATCCGTCATGTCTTTAAGACCCTTGGGGCCGTAAACCTCCAGAGGCTCTTCTCTATTCATTATCCAGGGCGTAAAAATGAGGTCTGCATAACCTAGAGTATGATCAGAATGCAGATGGGTGCAAAAAGCAATGGATAGATTTTCCTCTTCCAGGCCTTCCACGCCTAATTTAACGGCTGCCTGGGCGCGCCGAACCACACCAGATCCGAAGTCAACAATGTACGGCCTGTCATCAACGACAATGGCGATTGAGGATCCGAAACGGTCTGGATCCGGCCATGGTGTTCCGGTTCCGAGAAGAACAATCCTGGTTCGTTCGGCCAACGTCTTTTGGCCAACCTTTTTCTTCTTTACAGGGCTATCCAAGAGTATTTGCGGAAAAAACATTATTGAACTTATTGCTGCTACAATTAATAAGTTTCTCATATCAATCCTCGTTTAAGTTTATGAGAAATAAATATTGATAAATTGTTCCTCAGAGAATTTTCCTGCATGTTAGGCGACTCCCTCAAGTTTTTCCTTCAGGGCTTGTGTAAACTCTCTTTCAAACTTTTTGGCCTTGGCTTTTAATATCCTGTCTCCAAACATGGCCAGTTTCCCGACTATGTTGGCATTGCTCCTGTAGAAAATCTCCACTTCGCCGCCTTCGATCTCCTTTAAATCTATGATTGTTTTCTGAACGAATCGACCGGCCTTTCCAATGTCTTCTCCTTCGCCTTCCATCTCCGCATGTGTCGGGGGATCTATTTTTACCAGAGTAATTTGAAACTTAAACCGCACTGAAATCGGTCCGACTTTTTGTTTGATATCACAGTCGTAAGTTTTCTCATCGAGCTTCTCTATCTTCTCTGCACCTGGTATGCAAGAGCGCAAAGTTTCTGGATTTAACATTGTGTCCCACAATTTTGAATGGGTGCCTTTACTATAAATTTGCCTTCTAGTATCATACTTTCCTCCACAATTTCGAATGACTCTAGACTTCGTCATCCACCTTTTCTGCCTCTTTCTCGAGAAGCTCTGCCAGAGTCTTATATCCCTTTATACACTAGCGTCCGATTATAAATCAAATAATTTCAATTGTTTACGAGAATCGTAATCGAAAGTTTGTAATGAAGTGTCCGTAAGTAATTGATAAATAGGAACTTGCTCAAAAAGCGACACGCTGAAAATTTGCAATATTGTGTAGAGATTCATCTCTAGTTTTTCCATTTTTCGTAAAAACTACCGACAACTCCATCTTTCTTCAATGTTATCAACATCATAGAATGAATTTAACAATATCTTAAACATCACTGTGTTCATTGGTTGATTTTAATCAAATGTCGGCATTTTTTACCCAAAGGGCGAGCCGATTTTACCACATCTGCTTCGTTACGTCCCATTCGCGGTAGAAAACCACAGCTTCATGGGCCGATGCCTTGCATCTATAGCAACCTCGACTCGTGAATAATCCAGGATGAACAAATCATCGCAACTTTTCACACTTTAGGCAAGCCTATATCACTTCAAATTTCGCTACCCTGAAAAAGACGTTAAAAACCGTCATTTAAAGGGAAAATCGTGTAAAAAACACATCACTTTATGGGAATTAAAGAAAATTAAAAAAAAAGCTTGAAATTGGATATATTTTTGTGTTATAATATTAAGAACGAGTCGATAGGGGAACTCAAATAGTCTTATAAAAGCTCTTTTTTGTCTGTATTCCTTTTCTTATCTGCAAGTTAGATGTCACTCTCTTGCTTTTTTACTTTGAAGAGGCCTCGCCCATCCTTCAAAAAAACAGAGATTAAAAGGATGAAAAACTGAAAAATTCCCGATTTCCTGAAAATCTTCATAAATTTCAAAAATATTTAAAAAAAGAGCAACTATTTAGTCATTTCTAGCGTATTTATATATGTAATGAGAAATATGAGAGACTTCGGACGAACACAAACAAGACGTTCCCTCCTTTTTTCCCCTTCTTTTGCAGAAGGATTAACAATAGATCTCCTAATCTTTTAATCCATTCCCTAAGGCTGTTTCGTTCATTCATTTGAACGGGCAGCCTTTTCTTTTAAATTATAATTAAAGGGACATCATAATTACATGGGAATTAGGTATGCTGTCCCTTTAATTATAATTCACATTTTTTGCTTGACTACTAGAAAGCGAGGATGATAGGCTTAAATTTCTTTGACAATTGAACATGCGGTTTGAGGAGCAGGGAAGTTCGTGAAAATCGGACACAGCCCCCGCTACTGTAATCGGTGACGACTTCCAGAGAAGTCACTGTCTTCTGAGGAAGATGGGAAGGCCTGGAAGAAGCATGACCTGAAAGTCAGGAAACCTCCCTTAAATCGAACAAAGCCCATCTTCGGGTGGAAGGTCGGGTTCATTTTTTTTATCCTTCCAACCAAAACTCTGCGGGGGCAATAGAACATGGAGAAATAATCATGACAAAAAAATTCCTCAAAACTACCCTCATTTTAGCATTTTTGATTTACCCACTCTTCGCAGAGCAGAAACCAGCGGATCAAAAAGAAAAAAAAGAGAATCCCCCCCTTGAACATGAAATCACGGTCACAGCCACACGTATGGATACTCCAACCAGAGAGATTGCCAGTTCGGTGACCGTCATAACACGGGGTGATATCGAACGCTCCAGAAAAACTACCGTACTCGAAATCCTTCAAGATGTCGTGGGCATCACCTTCACCCAGAACGGCCCCGTTGGAGCCACAGCTTCTGTACACATTCGAGGGGGAAACGCCGAACATACGCTAGTGATGATGGATGGAGTGGAACTTAATGACCCGATTACACCGTCGCGTTCTATCGATCTCGCCCATTATACTTTGGATAATGTAGAGAGGATTGAAGTCCTTCGAGGACCTCAAAGCACGCTTTACGGCTCGGATGCCATCAGCGGTGTCATCAACATTATCACCAGAAAGGGCGAGGCCAGTCCAACAATAAATATTTCCTCCCAAGGAGGATCATATGGCACTTTCTCCGGAGGCGCAACACTCAGTGGAAGCACAGAAAATATCTCTTATTCTTTCGGCACATCCTTCCTCCATAGTGCGGGCTTTTCAGCCGCCAACGAATCTTACGAAGGCAATACGGAAAAGGATGGCTATCAGAATTTAACATTTTCCGGTCGTCTTGGATTCCGTCTTAGCGATAATCTGGAGTTTGATTTTGTGGTCCGCCGGATCGAGACGGAAATCGACATCGACAATTTTGGCGGTGCCTATGGGGACGACCCGAACAATCTACAGACCTACAATTCTCTCTTCCTGAAAGGGCAAGCCAGGTGGCTTATCTTGAATAACCGCTGGGAGCAAAAGCTAAACCTGTCCGTCGTAGATTATGTCCGATCGTATGAAAATCCCACGGATGAATTTCACCCTTTTGACAGCGATCAGTCATTCTATTCCAGCCGTTTTTACAAGCTCGATTGGCAGAACAATCTCTATCTCAACGAATCAAATACTGTGACTTTTGGTGTCGATTTTCAGGAAGAACATGGAGAATCCGAGTACTCATCCGATGGGCTGTGGGGTCCTTTCCAGAGTCTGTTTCCTCATCAAAAGGCCAGCACAACAGGCTTTTATGTACAAGATCAGCTCCGCCTCGGTGGACAATTTTATGCCACTCTGGGTACCCGCCTCGACATTCACAGCCAATTTGGATCATCTCTGACGTTTCGTCTGGCCCCGGCCTATTTGATTGAAAACACAGGGACGAAGATAAAAGGCACGATTGGTACCGGATTCAAATCCCCATCCCTTTACCAGCTCTTTGCACCGGGAACATTATGGGGACCCATCGGAAACGAAACCTTAGAACCGGAAAAATCTACGGGTTGGGACTTCGGAATGGAGCAGTCCTTCTTCAACAAAAAAATATTATTCAGTGCCCTATATTTTTCTAACACCTACATCAACCTCATTGATTTTGATTTCATCGATGGGTATATCAATATTGCCAAAGCCGAATCCAAGGGATTTGAGTTCGGCTTCAAGGGACAGATAACAAAGAATATCTCTCTTTATACCAGCTACACGACGACAAATCACAAAGACAAAGATACAGGAGAGCTTCTTTTGCGACGCCCCTCCAGTCATTTTAAAGGCAGAATAAATTTTAGCTTTTTGACTAAAGGGAACATCGAGTTTTCTCTTCTGTCCTTCGGAGGACGGGATGATATGGAATTTTTTGAGTTTACTTCGGAAAGGGTCACCATGCCGTCCTATACTCTTTTCAACAGCACGGTCTCCTATAAAGTCCTCTCCTCAACACAAATCTTTCTCCGTCTCGAAAATATCTTCAATGTGGATTATGAAACCGTCAAAGGATATGGAGCCCCGGGTTTTTCCATCTTTGGAGGATTCAGAGTGGATCTCTAGAGGTGATCGATCAGAATTTTAATCCCGATCAAAATCAAGACACATCCTCCGAAAAGCTCGGCCCTCTTGCCCACCAACCGTCCAAAAAGGGGGCCGATTTTTGTGCCGACAACCGTCATTATAAACGCCACAACTCCAATAATCAGAGACGGAACAAGGACAGGCAAATCCAGGGCGGCAAAACTGAGCCCCACGGCCAACGCATCGATACTCGTGGCCACAGAAAGTATAAGGAGAACAAATCCCTTTGTCGGATCTTTATCCTGATTCGAAATTTTTGTCTCTGACTTAAAGGACTCATAGATCATCTTGGCTCCGATAACAGCCAGGAGCCCGAAGGCCACCCAGTGATCAATAGTTTTAATAGAGTCTATAATGGTCTGCCCGGCAAGCCAGCCAAGAAGGGGCATCAAAAACTGAAAAAGCCCAAAACTAGAGGCCAACCGGAAAACCTGATTTCGTGAAAGCCCTTTTCGATGGACACTGAGACCCACAGAAACGGCAAACGCGTCCATGGCCAGTGCCAAGGCAATAGGAAGGACAAGAAAAATTTTCATTCTAAAACGCGCCCATTATATCAAGTTTCAAAAATTGGGGACAGTCCCCATTTTCTGGAAGCGAAAGAAATTGGGGACAGTCCCCAATTTTTGAATATCTCCTTCATTTCTCTTATAATAGAAAATTAAAAACAATGGACGAAGTTATCAAGCTCCGCGGCATCAGGGTTCACAACCTGAAAAATATCGATCTTGATATCCCTTTAAATAAACAAATCATCATCACCGGTGTCTCGGGTTCAGGGAAATCCTCACTCGCCTTTGACACGCTCTATGCCGAAGGACAGCGCCGCTTTATCGAGTCCCTTTCCTCCTATGCCCGCCAGTTTTTGGAACGTATGGAAAAACCCGACTCCGATCTCATCGAAGGAATCACTCCGGCCATCGCCATCCAGCAGAAAGCCGTGACAAAAAATCCCCGCTCGACCGTAGCCACCGTCACCGAGATCCATGATTTTGCCAGAATCCTCTATGCCCGGATCGGCACCATTCACTGCAGCACATGCGGAAACCCCGTTATCCGTGACACCATCGACGCCATCGTTGAAGAGATCCTTAAGCTTTCACCTCGCTTAAAAATCCTCATCTCTTTTTCCAGGCCCATAGAAAACGGATGGGATGACCTTAAAAAAGATGGATTCCACCGGATCATTCTGGAAGACCGTGTTGTTGATCTTGAAAAAACCGAACTTACGAATGAAGAATCCATCAATGTCTTTGTCGACCGGATATTAATAGATCCCGAGGAAAGAGAGCGTCTTGTGGATTCTATCGAACTCGGATTAAAAAAAGGCGGGGGAAGAGTCAAAATCCAAAGCGAGGACCATCGGGAAATCATCTTTTCCGACAAGTTGGAATGCAAGGCGTGTGACTTGATCTATGATGAGCCCGTCCCCAATCTCTTTTCTTTTAACAGCCCGCAGGGGGCCTGCCCTCTCTGCCACGGTTTTGGAGACCTGGCCGTTATTGATGAGGACAAAATAATTCCTGACAAAAATAAATCCATCGAAGAAGGCGCGGTGCAGCCCTGGAGCAAAGGTATAGGCCGGCACCGCCTGAGACGGCTCATTACTGAAGCCCAAAGTAGAGAGATCCCGACTGATGTTCCCTACAAAGATTTGAAAGAGGAATGGAAGTCTTTTGTCTTCAAGGGAGAGGGGCGCTACAAAGGAGTTCAAGGATTTTTCGACAGGCTGCAGCGCAAAAAATACAAAATCCAGGTCCGTGTTTTTATCTCCCGCTATAGGAAATACATCCCCTGTCCGGATTGCCACCAGCTGCGGCTGAATAAAAAAGCACTGAGCGTTCAGATCAACAGCACCAACATCGGACAATTCGTTCATAAAACGGTCCGAGAGGCTTATGATTTTCTCAACAACTTAGCTCTCTCTCCATTCCATAAACAGGTCGCCGAACGCCTGATCATTGAGATCAAAAATAGATTAAAATTCCTCCTGGAAGTGGGGCTGGATTACATCACTCTGGACAGGATCACCTTCACTCTAAGCGGGGGCGAAGCCCAGCGGATTAACCTGGCCGCCGCCTTGAGTACATCTCTTGTCAGCACCCTGTTTGTTCTCGACGAGCCCAGCATCGGTCTACATCCCCGGGACAATCAGCGATTGATTGAAATTCTCAAATCACTCAATGAAATCGGCAATACCGTCGTCGTGGTCGAGCACGATCCCGAGATCATTCGTTCGGCTGACTATATAATCGACCTCGGCCCCAAGGCCGGACGATTTGGCGGAGAAGTGATGTATTCGGGTTCCATGGACACCTTCCTCAAATCTTCGGATACACTCACGGCCCGGTATATGAGCGGTAAGAAAAAAGTCAGGGTTCCCAAAAAAAGACGAACGTCTAAAAAATTCATCACCATTACAAACGCGCACAAACACAACCTCAAAAACCTGGACGTCAAAATCCCCCTGAACATATTCACCTGCATCACGGGCGTTTCAGGTTCAGGGAAGAGCACTCTTCTCCACGATGTTCTCTACCGCGGATGGAAGGGAGAGCGAACGGATGGATATCAAGACATCGGAGGGAAAGACCTTATCGATAAAATCGTCATGGTCGACCAAGCGCCTATCAGCACCTCCCCCCGGTCTATTCCAGCCACCTACACTAAGGCCATGGACGACATCCGCGACATTTTCAGCCGGACTCGAGAAGCCAGATCCATGGGTTTTAAGCCGGGATTTTTCTCGTTTAACACGGCAGGAGGCAGATGTGAGGAATGCAAGGGGGCAGGCATTCAAATTGTGGAGATGCAGTTTCTTTCTGACGTCATTCTCACCTGTGAATCCTGCAAGGGAAAGAGGTTTCAGAAGGACATCCTCGAAATTAAGTACAAGGAAAAAAATATCGATGACATCCTCCAGATGAGCATCGAAGAGGCCAGCGATTTTTTCGCCAATATTCCAAAAATACAAAAGAAAATCTCCCCCCTTATGGATGTGGGTTTGGGCTACGTCAAGCTCGGACAGCCCACGACTACACTTTCCGGAGGAGAGCTCCAGAGAATAAAACTCGCCTACAACCTTGTCCACAAGAGAAAAGAAAAAATGCTCTATCTTTTTGACGAACCCACAATCGGCCTCCACCAGGACGACATTCGAGTTCTCCTCAATACTTTCCAGACACTAGTGGAAGAAGGACACACCGTTGTCGTCATCGAACATAATTTGGATATGATCAAGTGTGCCGACCACATCATCGACCTCGGCCCCGAGGGTGGAGAGAGAGGGGGACATATTGTAGTTCAGGGGACTCCCGAAGAGATCATTCTCTCTAAAACTTCCCACACCGCCCGCTACTTGAAGTCACATCTATAAGTTTGCTGGTAAATTTGTAAACAACACAAATTTTAACCAACCTTTTGTATTCTTATAACGTATTACTACTGATGCCCTTGAATATAGGGATATCTCTATAGAGGAGGCCTTGTCATGTGGAAAAACTATCTCATCACGGAAATGGGATGCTTTCCCACGAATAATTTCATTAGAGCAACTCTAATCGTTGATGTATAATAGTTTCAACGCAGCAGGATGGTGCCTGATCCAGTGGATAAGACAAAAAAATATCCCGACTCCCTCCAATCAGTACTTCATCAGAACAGGTTTGAAAACATCGCGGATTCTAATATTTTTTCGGCCTTTATTCCTGAAAACCTCCCCATTCCCAAAGTCAAAGATCCGCGCAAAACAAATGCTCCACGATCCGGGACACTCAGACATCCAGGTTATGTGCATTCGGATTTCATCAATCAGACATTCAGCTACATCGGCTATATCAAACGCGTTAAAAATGAAGAATTCAAGCGGCATCTTCCCGTTCTGTTTTCATCCTTAAACCGGTTTATCCGCATTCTGGTCGATATCATCTTTATCCCTGACATCATCATCACAGAGGACATCTACGCGGAACAGCAGGCCGGTTTAAAGAATTTCATGAACATGTTCCACCGCCGTGAACACCGCAATAAGGAATGGATCGAAAGCATATGGAACCAGCAAAAGCACTATCTCGAAAACATCGACCGCGTGCTGCAAAGCCTCAAAAGGAGAGGGAAGGTTTTTGAATTCAAAAATGATTCCTTCCACCGGACGATCGTCTCCTCATGCCGATTTTATTTTCAAGAACATCACGCTGAAGTCCCTGGCGATACAGATCTTGACTTTGTGGCCAACTGCTGCCTGAAGGCCGTCCATGATGGGCGGCCAAAAACCATTTGGTCCGGAGACAGACACATTAAAAGCATTCTTTCAGCCTTCTTTAGTCAGCCTCATCTCTCGAAGGATATCCCCCAGATCTACCAGAGAGCCAATTATTTTCCCCTCAATTATCGGCAACTGTTCCCGGAGCCCTCCAATCATCTTCCCCAGTTTGACATATCCCGTACTCAGTGATAAATTTCCCCTCGCATTCACTATGGAAACATTCGGCTGGCTGTCTATCCTTCCTCCGCTCCTGGCCATCTTTCTGGCCATCAAGACAAAACATGTCTATATCTCCCTCGCATTGGGGATCTGGTTGGGCTGGACCATTATCCATAACTGGAATCCCTTGACCGGTCTCATCCAAACCGTCAATGTACTCGTCTCGGTGTTCCAGGATGCGGACAACACCAGAGTTGTTCTGTTTTCTGCAATGATGGGCGCCATAATCACCTTCACGCAGTACTCTGGAGGCATGAAAGGATTTGTCAACTGGGTGACAAGGAAAGGGTTGGTCAAAACCCGGAAATCCGCCGGTCTCCTGGCATGGTTTCTGGGATTTGTCATTTTTATTGAGGCCAACATCTGTGTGCTTGTCTCCGGAGCGGTTTCCAGGCCTATTTTTGATAAGCTCAAGGTGTCGAGGGAAAAATTGAGTTATATCCTTGACTCGACCTCCGCACCTAAATGTATCCTCATTCCCCTAAACGCATGGGGCGCATTTGTCATCGGGCTTCTGGCCACACAGGGTGTAGAAAATCCCATACGGATGCTGGTGTCATCGATGCCCTTTAATTTTTATGCCATTATCGCCCTTCTGATCGTCCTTTTGGTCGTGTTGACAGGAAAAGACATCGGGCCCATGCGCAAGGCCGAAAAAAGAGTGCTCGAAGAAGGCAAGCTCCTCCGCGACGGCGCAGAGCCTCTGATCTCCGCAGATGTTGTGATGATGGATGAAAAGAAAGGCATTCCTCCCCGGGCCATAAACATGATCCTCCCGGTAGGTGTCATGGTGATTATGATGCCGGTGGTCCTGCTCATTACGGGAAAAGGGAACATAATGGAAGGATCGGGCTCCCTTTCCGTGCTCTGGTCGGTTATCGCAGGATTGGCCGCTGGGGCCATCGCCTACCGGGCTCAGAATATTATGCGCACTAAGGAAATCACAGATATTTTCATGAAAGGTGTCGGTGGTCTCATCCCTCTGGCCAGCCTAATGATCCTCGCCTTTGCCATAGGGGATACATGTGAGGCTCTGGGTACAGGACCCTTTGTGGCCCAGGCAGCCAAATCCACTCTTCCCATAGGCATCATTCCTGCAGTGTTGTTCCTTGTGTCCTGTTTTATCGCCTTCTCTACCGGTACATCCTGGGGGACATTTGCCATCATGATTCCCATCGCCGTGCCTATGATCAACCTCATTGGGCTCAATCCGGGATTGGTGATCGCCACCGTGCTGGGAGGGGGTGTTTTCGGAGACCACTGCTCCCCCATTTCAGACACAACCATCATCTCTTCCATGGCTTCGGCCACCGACCACATTGAACATGTGCGCACCCAGCTTCCCTACGCTTTGATTGCAGGAGGTCTGGCCCTAGGACTTTTTCTTTTATTTGGCTTCATTCTCTAATCGGCCGTTTTTTTCTGTTGCTTCACAAAACGGATATTTTTTACCCGGCCCGCATTGACGGTAAAAGACATCACTTTGTTCCTTTCGTCTCGTTCAAAATTCAGAATAAGCCTTCCTACATTATATCTGTCTTCTCGCTGCTGTAGGAGAATCCCTCCGGGATAGGGCCTGTGCTGGTTTTTTTGCTGCAAATACAGCTTTCCTTTTTTTAAAATGATGCGGTATGTCACATCCAGTTCCTCACTGGTGTAGTCTCCCACATATTCCTCGAGTTGTTTGGCCGCCGGTGTTTCACGCGGGATTTTATTAGCCGTTATAGAATCGGGCTTCTTTTTGGAAGTTTTGGCAACATCCGACTTCTTTTTTTCAGGTTCTAATTGGTCCGCCAGATAGATATCGGCCACCTGATTTGCAAGACGGCTGGGATTGATATTCCCCAGGTTGGCCAGCACTATCACTGAAAATTTCTGTTCGGGAAAGCGGATCATGTCGGCCCGGAAGCCAACAAAAGAGCCACCGTGACTGACCATCTTTAAACCCCGGTACTCGCTGATACCAAGCCCAAAGGCATAGTCGAGTTTTTCACCGCTGTTGAGAACTCCGGGGGTCAACATTTTATCGATCAATCTCTTTTCGGCTTTGCCCAGTTTATTGTCGTAAAAATTCTGATCCCAGAGAAGCAGATCGTCAACCGAAGTGAACACGCCCCCATCTCCAATCATTCCCAGTGTTGTCATATTGATCCAAAACTCCCCTCCTTTCTTTCGTCCATAGCCGGAGGCGCGGCTTTTCACAATTTGAGCATGGTCATCATGAAAATGAGTATGTGTCATCCCCAGAGGTTTAAATATTTTATCTTCTGCGTACAGGCGCATAGAATCCCCGGTCACCCGTTTGACAATCTCAGCCAGGAGAAAATACCCTGAATTGCTGTAGAGAAACTCATCCCCAGGAGAAAAGTTCAGCTCCCTCTGCCGGGTAATCAGGTCAACGACTTCCGGATCGGTGTAAAAATCATCTTCTCTGGCTCCCGCAAGGCTCATCAATGTCAGGTAGTCCCTCACTCCGCTGGTGTGGTGAAGAAGGTGTCGGATCGTGATGGATTCGGCATAGTCGGGCATTTCCAGAAAGTACTCCCTTAGGTTATCATCCAAGGAAAGTTGGCCTTCTTCCTCAAGCAGGACAATGCACATGGCTGTAAATTGTTTGGAGGTCGAACCGATCCGGAATACCGACTGAGAGGTCAAAGGAATGCCATATTCCAGGTTGGCCATCCCGTAGCCGCGCTTGTAAATGAAGCACCCGTCCTCAATAATTCCCAAGGCACACCCGGGGGAGTCGGGTTTGTCCCAGCCGGCAAAAATTTTATCGACCTCTTTTTTTCGGAGATCGGATGAATTTTCTCCCTGAATCAACATATTGGCTGTAAGGATTACAGCTAAAAAGAAAAAAAGAGGAACGAATAGACTTCTAGAAAAATATTTTAGCATTTTTCCTCCACGCTTGATTTGTATGTGTTGGGGCAGTGTTATTCTTTTTTCGTTTCTTCAGCAGGTTTTTCCTCAGGAAGGAGCCCCGCTTTTTTTCGGATTTCCACATTGAGCTCATCGGCGATCTCAGGATTTTCCGCGAGGAGTTTTTTGACATTCTCCCGCCCTTGACCCAATCTTTCTCCCTTATAGGAGTACCAGTTTCCTGCCTTTTCGATAAATCCATATTCCACGCCGCAGTCGATCAAATCTCCCTCTCTGGAGATCCCCTCTCCATAGATAATATCGAACTGAGCGAGACGGAAGGGAGGAGCCATCTTGTTTTTCACGATTTTGACTTTGACCCTGTTGCCAATGACACGCTCTCCATCTTTTAGGGTAGCAATTCTCCGCACATCGATTCTTAAAGAGGCATAAAATTTAAGAGCACGGCCTCCCGTTGTCGTCTCGGGATTGCCCATAAAAAATCCGATTTTCTCTCTTAATTGGTTAACAAAAATAAAGCAAGTTTTAGACCGGGCGACAATGGCCGTCAGT
>SDBS01003668.1_pt1 | contig 15087 bp, 29 predicted proteins | sample 2277091 | NCBI WGS metagenome assembly SDBS01 (sample SAMN10404972, study PRJNA504765) | marine sediment metagenome | isolation source: marine sediment core GS10_PC15, 163 cmbsf | place: Arctic Ocean: Southern Knipovich Ridge | collected 2010 | reverse complement strand
CGGGGACAACACGAACCTGGAGGTGGAGCTGATCACCGACATTGCGATGGAGAAGGGCTTGCGCTTCGCGATTCGCGAGGGCGGCCGGACGGTCGGCGCCGGCTCCATCACGGACATCCTGGAGTAAAAGATGGCGAGCGACAAGATCCGTATTCGGCTCAAGGCCTACGATTACCGCCTGCTCGACCAGTCGGCGACCGAAATTGTGGACACGGCACAGCGCACGGGGGCGCACATCGCGGGCCCGATTCCGCTGCCCACCCACATTCAGCGGTTCACCGTCCTGCGGTCCCCGCATGTCGACAAGAAATCGCGCGAGCAGTTCGAGATCCGTACCCACAAGCGGTTGCTCGACATTCTCGAGCCGACCCAACAGACCATCGATGCCTTGATGAAGCTCGAGCTGCCCGCGGGTGTCGATGTTGAAATCAAAGCCTACGGTGCGAGGTGATCTGATGGTACGCGGGATACTCGGCAAAAAGGTCGGCATGACCCAGATCTTCGACGACGAGGGACGGGCCGTGCCCGTCACGGTCGTTGAAGCCGGGCCGTGCGTCGTCGTGCAGCGCAAGTCCGAGGACTCCGACGGCTACGAGGCGGTGCAGATCGGCCTCGTGGAAGCAAGCCCGCGGCGTAACGCTCCAAAGCCGATCACAGGCCACTTTCAAAAGGCCGGCATTCCGCCGACCCGGTTCGTGGCTGAGGTTCCGGTTGACTCGGACGACGAGTCGAAGCCCGGAGACTCGGTGCTCGCGGATATCTTCTCGGCCGACGACAGGGTGCACGTCGTAGGAAAATCCAAGGGTCGTGGCTTCCAGGGTGTCATCAAGCGCTATCACTTCGGCGGTGGTCGCGCCACCCACGGGTCGATGCACCACCGGGCGCCCGGTTCCATCGGCCGCTCGGCGACCCCCTCTCGGGTTTTTCCGGGCCAGAAAATGCCGGGTCACATGGGCGACAAACGGGTCACGATCAAGAACGCCCAGGTGGTCAAGGTCGATGTTGAGCGGAATCTGCTCTTCCTCAAGGGCGGCGTCCCGGGTGCTCGCAACAGTTACATCCGGATCGTCAAGGTCTGATGAGGGGATGGGTGGTGTCATGAAGGTCGAAGTCAAGAACTGGGACAACGAGGTGGTGGGCTCGATCGATCTCCCGGACGAGGTCTTTGCCCGCGAGGTCAACCAACATCTCGTGTGGGAGGTCGTGACGGCCTATCTTGCGAGCCGCCGCCGCGGCACCCACAAGGCCAAGAACCGTGGCGAGGTCAAGGGCACGCGCGCAAAGCCGTGGAAGCAGAAGCACACGGGCCGCGCCCGCGCCGGTTCGCGGCAGTCGCCGCTGTGGCGTTCCGGCGGCGTTGCTCACGGGCCGCGGCCGCGTTCCTACGTGCAGAAGGTAAACAAGAAGGCCCGCAAAGCGGCGCTCATGGGCGTGCTCTCGCAACGGATGGCCGAGGGGCGGCTGCTTGTCTTGGGCTCGCTCGAGCTCGAGGCGCCCAAGACCAAGGATTTTCTGAAGCGGCTGGACAGTCTTGGAGTCAGGGGTGAGAAGGTGCTCCTGGTCGAAGGTCTCGAAAACCTCAACCTTCACCTGGCGAGCCAAAACCGTCCCGACGTGAAGATGCTCGATGCCGGCTCGCTCAACGCTTACGAGGTCCTCAACCACCGCTGGATCGTGGCTTCGGAGCCGGCCGTGCGGTCGCTCGCGGAGGTGCTGTCATGAAGGCCCGCGAGATCATTCTGCGGCCGCTGATCACCGAGAAGACGACCCTCATGCAGGAGCGTGAGAACACGGTCTGCTTCGAGGTCGATCGTCGGGCCAACAAGATCATGGTTGGAAAGGCAGTCGAAGAGCTCTTCGACGTCCGGGTGACCGGGGTCCATATCGTCAACCAAAAGGGCAAGCCGACCCTGCGCTTCGGGCGCACGGTCAGCCATCGTCCGGCCACCCGCAAAGCTTACGTCAAGCTGGCCGAGGGTTCGAAGACGCTCGAGTTCTTCGAAGGGATCTGAGGAGTCTGTCATGGCCATCCGATCGTACAAACCGACGTCTCCGGGACGGCGCTTCGTCACCGGCCTCGACTTCGAGGAGCTGACGGCGAAGAAGCCGCACAAGAAGCTCACCGAGGGCAAGAAACGCTCCTCCGGCCGCAACAGCGACGGTCACATCACCTCACGGCACCGCGGCAGGGGCCACAAGCAGCGCTACCGGATCATCGACTTCCGGCGCAACAAGTTCGAGGTGCCGGCCCGGGTTGCGACGATCGAGTACGATCCCAACCGGTCGGCGAACATCGCGCTGCTGAACTATGCGGATGGTGACAAGCGCTACATCCTCGCCCCGGTCGGTCTCAAGGTCGGCGACACCGTGATCGCCGGTAAAAAGGTCGAGGTGCGGGTGGCGAACGCCATGCCGATCGGCAACATCCCGCTCGGCACTCAGGTCCACAACCTCGAGCTCAAACCTGGCAAGGGCGGTCAGATGGTGCGCTCGGCGGGGGCCTCGGCCCAGATCATGGCCAAGGAGGGCAAGTACACCACGGTCCGCTTGCCGTCGGGCGAGATGCGCATGGTGCTGTCGTCCTGCATGGCCACGATCGGCCAGGTTGGGAACGCCGATCACGGGAATCTGTCTCTCGGCAAGGCCGGGCGGCATCGTTGGCTGGGCGTGCGGCCGCAGACCCGCGGCACCGCCATGAACCCCGTCGATCACCCGCACGGCGGCGGCGAAGGAAAGAACAAGGGCCGCCATCCGGTTTCTCCCTGGGGATGGCCCACCAAGGGCGCGAAGACACGTCGGCCCAAGGCTTCGGACCGGCTCATCGTGTCGCGCCGGAAGAAGAAGTAGGGGGGAGATATGGGACGCTCAATTCGCAAGGGACCGTTTGTCGACGAGCATCTGGCGAAGAAGATTGAAGCCGCCAGCTCCGTGACCGACCGCCGGGTCATCAAGACCTGGTCGAGACGTTCGACGGTGACCCCGCTGATGGTCGGCCTCACCATCGCCGTCCACAATGGTCACAAGTTCGTGCCGGTGTTCATCACCGAAAACATGGTCGGACACAAGCTCGGTGAGTTCGCTCCGACCCGGACCTTCCGCGGCCACTCCGGCCGGCGTGAAAAGGGCGTGTAGGTGGGGGCGGTATGGAATCTCGAGCTCAACTGAAGTACTATCGCTCGTCGCCGCGCAAGGTTCGGCTGGTGGTGAACATGGTGCGCGGTCAGGCGGTAGAGCCGGCGCTCACCTCGTTACAGCTGAGCCCCAAGTACGCGGCAAAGGACGTCGCCAAGCTGGTGCGGTCGGCGCTCGCAAACCTGGAGCAGGCTCAGCCGGGCGTCGATGTCGATCGGGTCTTTATCAGCAAGATTTTTGTCGATCCCGGCCCGAGCCTTCGCCGCGGGCGGCCGGCGTCGAAGTGGGTCCGGATGCACCGAATCCTCAAGCGGATGTGTCATATCACCGTTGAGCTTGCGGTGAGGGAATAGGAGCTTATTGTGGGACAGAAAACGCACCCGTACGGCTTTCGCCTTGGTTACAACAACACCTGGCGATCCCGCTGGTATGCGGACGGCGCAGACTACGCTAACCTCCTGCACGAGGATCTCCAGCTGCGGCAGGAGCTTCTCCAACGTCTGGAAAACGCGGCGGTGAGCGCGATCGACATCGAGCGCACGGCATCGAAGCTCCGTGTCAACATCCTCTCCGGACGGCCGGGCATCATCATTGGCCGCAAGGGCGCTGAGGTGGACAAGCTCCGCGACGATCTCATGCGCCGCTATGGGCAGGACATTCACATCAACATCCAGGAGATCCAGCGTCCGGAGATTGATGCCCACCTGATCGCCGCCAATGTGGCGCGGCAGCTCGAGCGGCGAATCGCCTTCCGGCGGGCCATGCGCCGGGCGATCGAGAACGCGCTCCGGTTCGGCGCCCAGGGGATCAAGATTCGCTGTGCCGGCCGTCTCAACGGCGCCGAGATTGCGCGTGCCGAGTGGTACCAGGAGGGACGCCTACCGCTCCACACCCTGAAGGCCGACATCGACTACGGTTTCAAGACCGCCTACACCACATACGGAGTGATCGGCGTCAAGGTCTGGGTGTACCGGGGTGAGCGCCACCGCGCTCGCGCCGCCCGGCCCCGCGTCTAAGGAGACTCGTCATGTTGATGCCGAAGAAGGTCAAGTACAGAAAGCAGCAGCGGGGCAAGAACCGCGGCGTCACCCTCCGCGGGGCCAAGGTGTCATTCGGAGACTATGCCCTCCAGGCGATCGAGCGAGGGTGGGTCACGGCCCGCCAGATCGAGGCGGCACGCATCGCGATGACCCGGCATGTCAAACGCGGCGGCAAGATCTGGATCCGGGTCTTTCCCGACAAGCCGGTGACCAAGAAACCCCTCGAGACCCGCATGGGCAAGGGAAAGGGCAACCCGGAGGAGTGGGTGGCAGTCGTCAGGCCGGCGCGGATCCTTTATGAGATGGAAGGGGTGTCGGAGGATATCGCCCGTGAAGCGATGCGCCTCGCGGCCCACAAATTGCCCATCAGGACGCGTTTCGTGACCAGGAAAGAGCAGATATGAAGGCCAAGGAAATTCGTGATCGTTCGGACGATGAGCTTCGCAAGGCGCTTGGGGATCTCGAGGAGCAGCTCTTCAAGCTTCGCTTCCAGAAGTCGACGGGACAGATCGAGAATCCCATCAAGATCCGCGAGGTCCGCAAGGACATCGCTCGCGTGCTGACGGTTATGGGCGAACGTCAGACCGAGGGAGTTGTGTGATGAGCAGTGACGTCAAAACCTCGCGCAAGACCACCAAGGTGGGTCTGGTGACCTCCAGCGCAGCAGACAAGTCGGTCGTGGTGAAGGTCGAAAACCTGGTCATGCATCCGCTGTATTCGAAGTTCGTACGTACGTCGTCGAAGTTTATGGCGCACGACGAGGAGAACGCCTGCAACGAGGGTGACCGGGTGCTCATCGAAGAGTGCCGACCGCTGTCCAAGCGTAAGCGCTGGCGCGTTCGCAAGGTCATCGAGCGGGCGCAGTAGGCGGGAGGTCGAACGATGATCCAGATGGGAACCATGCTCTTGGTCGCCGATAACTCCGGCGCGCGCCGATTGCAGGCAATTCGCCAGCTCGGCGGGTCGGCGGCGCCCCGCTATGCCGGCATCGGTGACATCATCGTGTGCTCGGTCAAGGAGGCCGCGCCCGATTCCGAAATCAAGAAGGGCACCGTGGTCAAGGCGGTTGTGGTCCGCACCAAGTTCCGTGCCCGCCGTCGCGACGGGTCGTACATCCGCTTCGACGAGAACGCGGCCGTCCTGGTGACCGAAGACCGCGACCCGGTCGGTACCCGTGTCTTCGGGCCGGTGGCCCGCGAGCTGCGCGAGAAAAAATTCATGAAGATTGTGTCTCTGGCCCCAGAGGTTTTGTAGGAGCGACCATGAAGATCAAGAAGGGTGACACCGTAGAGGTCATTTCCGGCAAGGACGCCGGCACACGGGGCCGGGTCCTGGTCGTCGATCGCCCCCGAGAGCGGCTGGTGATCGAGGGCGTGAACATGATCAAACGTCATACCCGGCCCAACCCGCAGAAGAACGTACAGGGCGGGATCGTCGAACGTGAGGCGCCTATCCACGTCTCCAACGTGATGGTGGTCTCGCCGGACAGCGGACAGCGCTCCCGGATCGGTTTCCGAATCCTGGACGACGGGCGGAAGGTTCGCGTTGCCACGGTCGACGGCGCGATTCTCGACCGATAGGAGGGACGATGGCGCGCTTGGAAGAAAAATACCGTAAGGAGGTCTTCCCGCAGCTCCAAAAGGAGTTCGGGCTGACCAACCCGATGCAGGTGCCGAAGATCACCAAGATCACCTGCAACATAGGCGTCGGCGAGGCCAGCCGCAACGCCAAGCTGCTCGACGTGGCCATGGAGCAGCTCACGAACATTACCGCCCAACTGCCCGAAGAGCGAAAGGCGCGGAAGTCGATCGCGGCATTCAAGCTTCGTGAGGGCATGCCGGTGGGCGCGCGGGTCACCCTGAGGCGGGAGCGAATGTACGAGTTCCTCGATCGTCTGATTTCTATCGGGTTGCCCCGGGTGCGCGACTTCCGCGGCATCTCGGCCAATGCGTTCGACGGTCGTGGTAACTACACCCTCGGTATTCGCGACATTCTGGTATTTCCGGAAGTCGACTATCAGAAGGTCGAAGGCACCATGGGCATGAACATCACCATCACCACGACGGCACCTACCGACGATCAGGCGCGAGCGCTCCTGGCCGGTTTGGGGATGCCGTTCAAGAGCCGTTAGGAGGCATAGTGGCACGCAAGGCAATGATCGCGAAAAGCCTGAAGAAGCCGAAATTCAAGGTTCGCCAGCGCAACCGCTGCCGAGTCTGCGGTCGACCGCGGGGTTACATGCGTAAGTTCCAGCTGTGCAGGCTGTGCTTTCGCAAGCTGGCCCTCGAGGGGTATCTCCCCGGGGTCACCAAGGCGAGCTGGTGAGGAGTTCATCATGAGCATGACTGATCCGATTGCTGATCTGCTGACGCACATCCGGAACGCAACCAGCGTGCGCCATGACCGTACCGATATTCCGGCGTCGAAAATGAAGCTCGAGATCGCGAAGATCTTCAAACAAGAAGGATACATCCGCACCTTTAAGGTGCTTGAGGAGGGCCCGCAGGGGACCATCCGCATTTACCTCAAATACGCCGACGACGGCGAACCGGTGATCCATGGTTTGCAACGGGTTTCGCGCCCGGGCTGCAGGATCTACCGACGGGTGGAGGATCTGCCCAAGGTTCGCAACGGGCTCGGCGTAGCGGTGATCTCGACGAACCGGGGCGTCCTCACCGACGAGCAGGCAAGAGGTCTGCGAGTGGGTGGCGAAGTTCTGTGTGAGATCTGGTAGGAGGCGTCATGTCACGGATTGGAAGACAACCGATCCCCGTGCCCAAGGGGGTCGAGATTCAGATTGCCGGAGACCTGGTCTCGGTAAAGGGCCCGAAGGGGCAGCTACAGGTGAAGCTGCTGCCCGGCATCTCGGCGGCGGTCGAGGACGGGTCCGTCAACGTCAGCCGTGCCGATGACGAAGGTCAGACGCGCTCGTATCACGGTCTGGTGCGCGCCCTGTTGGCCAACGCCGCCACCGGGGTGTCCGAGGGCTGGTCGAAGGAGCTGGAGATCGTCGGTATCGGCTACCGGGCCGAGAGCAAGGGCGACACCATCACCTTCAACCTCGGTTACTCGCATCCCATCGACTTTCGAGTGCCCGACGGGATCGAGATCGATATCGAGCCGAAGGCCAACAAGGTGACTGTGAAGGGCTTCGATCGCCAACAGGTCGGCCAAATCGCGGCGGAAATCCGTGCGCTGCGGCCGCCTGAGCCATACAAGGGCAAGGGTATCCGCTACTCCGACGAGCGGGTCCGCATCAAGGCCGGTAAGCGGGCAGCGACAACAGTATGAGCCGGGTGCAGACCGTCGCAGGAGGTTCTGAGGTATGAGGGTTACAGATCGTAAGCAGCGTCGGGTGAAGACCAAGCGCCGTTATCGCGCGGCCGTTCGCGGAACCGCCGAGAGGCCGCGTCTGTCGGTGTACCGGAGCCTGCGCCACGTCTACGCGCAAATCATCGACGATGACAAGGGCGTGACCCTCGCATCCGTGTCCACCCTCGAAAAGGCGGCCTCCGGCGGCCTTGACGCCACCGGCAACCGTGAGGCCGGCAAGTTGCTCGGGAAGTTGATCGCCGAGCGGGCGAAGGAGCAGGGCGTGGAATCCGTGGTCTTCGACCGTGGAGGCTTTCGGTATCACGGCGTGATTCAGGCATTTGCCGATGGGGCCCGTGAAGCGGGTCTGAAGTTTTAGGGGTTGCCGACAATGATGAACCGAGAGTCCGAGTTCGCTGAAACAGTCGTATACATCAACCGCGTTGCGAAGGTGGTCAAGGGCGGGAAAAACTTCTCCTTTTCCGCGGTCGTGGTTGCCGGTGACGGCGCCGGCAAGGTGGGCTACGGCACCGGCAAGGCCCGCGAGGTGCCGCCCGCGATCCAGAAGGCGAGCGAGCAGGCTCGCAAAGAAATGGTGAAGATCCCCCTGGTCAGCGGTACGGTTCCCCATCTCGTGTGGGGACGTTGGGGTGCAACCAAGGTTCTGCTCCGTCCGGCATCTCCCGGTACCGGCGTCATAGCCGGCGGTGGGGTGCGTGCGGTGATGGAGTCGGCCGGTGTGGCCGACGTTCTGACCAAGATCGTCGGCAGCCGCAACCCGGTCAACGTGGTCCGCGCCACGTTCGACGCCATCGACCAGTTGATGACCTTGGGCCAGGTGCAGCGTCTGCGCGGCGTCAAGATCTCTGGCGCGGCGGACTCCGAGCCCGAACCCGAGACCGCGTCGGCCGAGGAGCATGCCGACACCGTGGCGGCCGAGGAGGTTGAGAGCTCATGACCGCAGAAAAGAAGGACCCCAAGGCCGCCGCCGACAAGGCTCCGGCGAAAAAAGCGCCCGTAAAGAAAGAGGCCGCCCAAAAGGCGGCTCCGAAGAAGGAGCCGGCAAAGAAGGCCGCGCCGAAGAAGGCGTCTGCCAAGAAAGCCGCTCCCAAAAAGACGGTCGCGAAGACGCCGGCGAAGAAGGCCGCACCGAAGAAGGCCGCCGCCAAGGCGCCGGCCAAGAAGGCTGCGCCGAAGGAAACCGCCGCCAAGGCGCCGGCCAAGAAGGCTGCACCGAAGAAGACGGTGGCGAAGGCCGCCAAGAGTGCGAAGATTCTCAAGATCACGCAGGTGAAGAGCCAAATCGGTTATGCGAGGAAGCAGCGGCGGGTGCTGACCGGTCTCGGTCTCGGTCGCATCGGCCGTACCGTCACCAGGCACGACGACCCGTGCATCCGAGGCATGGTTGCCAAGGTCATCCACCTGGTCTCGGTCGAGGAACTGGAGGGCTGAGCCATGGAACTTTATAATCTGCATCCGGCGCCGGGCGCCAAGCGCCCGCGCAAACGGGTCGGGCGGGGTCCCGGCTCGGGCAACGGCAAGACTGCAGGACGCGGCCACAAGGGCCAGAAATCACGCAGTGGATTCTCGCGACGCTATGGATTCGAGGGCGGTCAGATGCCCCTCGTACGACGCATCCCCAAGCGCGGGTTCACCAACATTTTCAGGGTCGAGTTCCAGGTCGTAAATCTTCGCGATCTCGAGCGGATCTTCTCCGACGGCGACATCGTCTCGCCGGAGGCCATGGTCGAAAAGGGACTGGCCCGAGGCGGCAAGCGGCTGATCAAGGTGCTTGCCGACGGCGATCTCACAAAAAAGCTCATCGTCCAGGCCCATAAGTTCTCAGGTGCTGCGCAGGCCGGCATCGAGAAGGCCGGCGGCAGTTGCGAGGTGGTGACGTCGTGATCGAGAGCTTCCGCAATATCTTCGCCATACCGGACCTCCGCCGGCGCGTGATCTTCACGTTCTCGTTGCTCGCGGTCTACCGGTTGGGGTCGTTCATTCCAATCCCGGGCATCGACCCGGTGGCGATTGCCGAGTTCACAAAGGCTGCCGAGGGCACCTTGCTCGGGTTCATCAACCTTTTCTCGGGCGGTGCGCTGGGAAGGATGACGGTCTTCGCGCTCGGCATCATGCCGTACATTTCGGCATCGATCATCCTCCAGCTGTTGACGGTGGTGTGGCCGTATCTCGAGAAGCTTTCCAAGGAGGGTGAGCTCGGCCGCCGCAAGATCACCCAATACACACGTTACGGCACGGTTGTGCTGTCGGTGATCCAGGGCATGGGGATTTCGTTCTTCCTCGAGCGGACGACCGCTCCGGGCGGCGCGCTGTTGGTACCGGAGCACCTCCAGGGATGGGGGTTCCGCATGCTGACGGTGCTCACGTTGACCACCGGCACGGCATTCGTGATGTGGCTTGGCGAGCAGATTTCGGAACGCGGCATCGGTAACGGCATCTCGTTGATCATCTTCGCGGGAATCGTCGTCGGCCTTCCGGGGGCGATCATCAACACCATCACCGATATGCAGACCGGAGCGTTGAACATCATCACGGTCGTTCTGCTGGTCGTCTTCATGATCATGGTGGTGGCTGCGATCGTGTACATGGAACGTGCGCAACGTCGGATCCCGATCCAATACGCCAAGCGCGTTGTGGGTCGAAGAGTGTACGGCGGTCAGAGCACCTACCTGCCGCTGCGCCTCAACACCGGCGGCGTGATCCCGGTGATCTTTGCTGCCTCGATCATGTCCTTCCCGCAGACCCTTGGCCAGATGATCGACAACCGGTGGTTGCAGAAGATCACCGAGGCCCTTGCATGGGGCGAGCCCATGTACAATCTCGTCTACTTCATTTCGATCGTGTTCTTCTGCTACTTCTACACCTCGATCATCTTCAACCCCGAGGACACCGCCGAGAACATGCGGAAATACGGTGGGTTCATCCCGGGAATCAGGCCCGGCAAGCGGACCGCCGAGTTCATTGACAAGATCCTTACCCGCATCACCCTGGTCGGCTCTATTTACCTGGCGGTGGTGGCGATCCTGCCGAATATCCTGATCGCGGGATTCAAGGTCGCGACGATTCCGTTCATCGGGCCCACGCTCGATGCGTTCCTACCCGCCTGGTTCACCCAGGGGCTCGGCGTCAAGTTCTTCTTCGGCGGGACCTCGCTGCTGATCGTGGTCGGCGTTGCCATGGACACGGTCAACCAGATCGAGTCGCAGCTGGTGATGCGCCACTACGACGGATTCATGCGTCGTGGCCGGGTGCGCGGGAGGCGCGGGTAGGTCATGATCTGCCTCAAGTCAGAGCGCGAGCTGGAGACCATGGACAGGGCCAACGCCCTCGTTCATCGGGTGCTCCATGCAGTCGAGAAGGCTGCCGGCCCGGGGATTTCCACCGGCGAGCTCGACGAGCTTGCCGAGGAGATGATCCGGGCCGACGGGGGCATTCCGGCGTTCAAGGGTTATCGTGGGTTTCCGGCGACCCTCTGCACCTCGGTCAACGACGTGATCGTGCACGGCATCCCGGCAACCAACCACCGCCTCCGTGACGGCGATCTCGTCAGCGTGGATTGCGGCGTTCTACTCGACGGCTTCTACGGCGACGCGGCGGTGACCTTTGGCATCGGCACCCTGAGCTCCGAGGCGCAGCGGTTGATGGAAGTCACGCGGAGATGCCTCGATGACGCCGTGGCTGCGGTGAAACCGGAGGGTCGGGTGGGCGATGTGAGCGTGGCGGTCCAGAAGCGGGCCGAAGAGGCCGGTTTCGGTGTCGTGCGGGAGTTCGTGGGCCACGGAATCGGCCGCGACCTGCACGAGGAGCCGCAGGTTCCAAACTATGGAAAACCGGGCCACGGCCAGCGCCTCAGACCGGGCCTGGTCATCGCCATCGAGCCAATGATCACCGGCGGTAGCTGGCGGGTGTCGATCGACGACGACGGCTGGACAGCAAGGACAGAAGACGGTAGACTCGCAGCCCATTTTGAGTACTCGGTGGCAGTCACTGCAGACGGTCGCCGTGTGCTCGGTTGCGAGGAGTCGATACATGCCTAAGGAAGAGGCGATAGAAGTGGTGGCCACCGTTGTCGAGCCGCTCCCCAACGCGATGTTCCGTGTCGAGTTGGAAAACGGCCACGAGGTACTGGCCCACATTTCCGGAAAAATGCGGAAACACTTCATCCGGATCCTTCCGGGCGACAAGGTTTTGGTTGAGCTCTCTCCATATGATTTGAAGAGAGGGCGCATCGTGTACCGCTACAAGTAGGGAGGGCGGCGATGAAAGTTCGTCCATCGGTGAAGAAAATGTGCGCGAAATGCAAGGTCATTCGCCGCAAAGGCGTTGTTCGGGTGATTTGCGAGAACCCCAAGCACAAGCAGCGACAGGGTTGATCGGGGAGGTATCTGGTGGCACGTATTACAGGCGTTGATTTGCCGGCTGGCAAGAGGGTCGAGATCGGTCTGACCTATATCTATGGGATCGGACGGGCCCGCGCCAAAAAGATTCTGGCGACGGCAAAGGTTGACGAGGGCATCAAGGTCAAAGACCTTTCCGAAGACGAAGTTCTGAGGATCCAGCAGGTGATTCAGAACGAGGGAAATGTCGAGGGTGATCTCCGAAGAGAGGTCGCCATGAACATCAAGCGGCTCATAGAAATTGGAAGCTATCGAGGCATTCGGCACAGGCGGGGGCTGCCGGTGCGGGGTCAGAGGACCCACACCAACGCTCGTGGGCGCAAGGGCCCGCGGCGGCAGGCCGTAGCCGGCAAGAAACAAGTCGCGAAGAAATAATGGAAATGGTCGGCAGGCAGGAGATACAGCATGGCCACTGAACGCAAAGCTGGGCGAAAGTCGCGTCGGGAGCGCAAGAACGTGCCCCACGCCGTGACCCACATCCACGCCACATTCAACAACACCATCGTCACGTTCGTGGATCCGAGCGGTGGCACCCTGTGCTGGTCCTCGGGAGGGCGCATCGGTTACAAGGGCTCGCGCAAGGGCACACCCTTCGCGGCGCAGCTGGCCGCCAAGAGCGCGGCCGAACAGGCCCAGGACCATGGTGTGCGATCGGTCGACGTGCAGGTCAAAGGGCCCGGACCGGGCCGCGAGTCGGCGATTCGAGCGGTTGCTGCGAGCGGGCTCGACATCAAGAGCATCCGCGATGTGACTCCGATCCCGCACAACGGATGTCGTTCGCGCAAACGGCGCAGAGTGTAGGAGAGGAAAGTACATGGCACGATACCGAGGACCTGTATGTCGGCTCTGCCGCCGCGAAGGCATGAAGCTGTTTTTGAAGGGCGAGCGGTGCTACAAGGAAAAGTGTGCGATCGAGCGTCGCAATGCGCCTCCCGGTCAGCACGGGATGGGCCGCCGGCGCAAGGTTCGCGCCTATGGCGTGCAGCTCAGGGAAAAGCAGAAGCTGCGCCGTATCTACGGTCTCCTCGAGGGCCAGTTCCGGCGTACATTCGACGAGGCGAACCGGCGCAGGGGTGTCACCGGTGACACCCTGCTGCAGCTGCTCGAGCTGCGGCTCGACAATGTGGTCTACTCGCTCGGCTTCGCCACCTCCCGAACCCAGGCGCGGCAGCTCGTGCGCCACGGTCACATCGACGTCAACGGCCGCCGGGTCGACATTCCGTCGTTCCGGGTTTCTCCGGGGATGGAGATCGCCGTGCGCGAAAAGAGCCGCAAGAATCTCCACATCACGGAGGCGGTGGAGTTTGCGCAGGGTCGGGGCATTCCGCCGTGGCTCGAGCTCGACGCGGATGCTTTCAAGGGCAAGATTCTCGAGAACCCGACCCGCGAAGATATCCGCTTCCCGATTCAGGAGCAGCTCATCGTCGAGCTGTACTCGCGTTAAGGTGGAGGGCAAATGATCTGGCAGGATTTTCAGCTACCGGCGCACGTGCAGCCGGAAGAAGAGGGACACAGCGCCACCTTTGCGCGATTCCTCGCACAGCCGTTCGAGCGCGGATGGGGAACCACCATGGGCAATACCCTGCGGCGGGCACTCCTTTCCTCGATTCCGTCGGCTGCTATTACCGCGGTCAAGATCGAAGGCGCGGATCACGAATTTTCGGCGGTTCCCGGAGTGGTCGAGGACGTCACTGACATCATCCTCAACCTCAAAAGGATCCCGCTCAAGACCCACAGCCAGGAACCGACCTTCCTGACCCTGGAAGCGAAGGGTCCGGGCGAGGTCACCGCAGGGCAGTTCGCAGGCTCGAGCCAGGTCGAGATCATCGACCCCGACGTTCATGTGGCGACCCTATCCGCCGGCGGCAAGCTGAAGATGAGCGTGCGCGTGGCCGCCGGTCGCGGATACGTTCCGGCGGAGGAGAACCAGACCGAAGATCTCGACGTTGGGTTCATTCCCGTCGACTCGGCGTACTCGCCGGTGCGCAAGGCGAACTTCCGCGTCGAGATGGCCCGTCTCGGCCGCATGACCAACTACGAGCGGCTGGTGCTCGAGGTCTGGACCAACGGCACGATCACCCCGGAAGAGGCGCTCAGCCAGGCCGCCCAGCTGGTGCAGGGCCACATGGACATCTACGCCTCGTTGGCCGACGTCGAAGAGCCGGTGCTTCCGCCCGAGGCCGAGACCGAGCCCGAAAAAGAAGACAGTATCCTCGACGACTCGATCGAGACCCTCGAGCTTTCGATACGGTCCATGAACTGTCTCAAGAACGCCAACATCCGGACATTGCGCGACCTCGTGAGCCGTTCCGAGAAGGAAATGGTGGAGATCCGCAATTTCGGAGAGAAGTCCCTCAAAGAGGTGCGTTCCAAGCTCGAGGTCATGGGCCTCGGCTTCGGGATGAACCTCGATCTGTAGGAACTGGAGACTCCCATGCGACACCGAGTACGCGGCCGCAAGCTGGGCCGCACTACAGCCCACCGCAAAGCGTTGTTCCGCAATCAGCTCACAGCCCTCTTCACCCACGAGCGGATCATCACCACCCTGGCCAAGGCCAAGGAGCTTCGCCCGTTGGCCGAGCGCATGGTCACTCTTGCAGGCACCGGTTCGCTACCGGCGCGCCGCAAGGTTCTCACCATGGTCCCGGACAAGGTGATCGTACGCCGCCTCTTCGACGAGATTGCGCCCCGTTTTATCGACCGTCCGGGCGGCTACACCCGCATCATGCGTCTCGGCCGCAGGCACGGTGACGGCGCCGAAATGGCCATCATCGAGTTTGTCGACTACGACCTCGCCGAGCACGAAGAAGGTGGGAGCTCGTCGAAGGACAAGGGGTCCCTGATTGACCGCGCCAAGGGTCTGTTTGGCGGCGGCGCCAAGGCGGCAGCCGAGGAGACCGGGGACGAAGCTGCGGCGGCCGGAGAAGTTACCGAAGAGATTGTCGAGGCCGAGCCGACCGGGGCCGAGACCGACGAAGTCGTTGAGACTGCCACAGTCGAGGAGTCCGAACCGGTTGAGGTCGATGCAACTGACGAGATCAAAGTCGAGGAGGCCGAAGCTCCCCCGGACGAGTCAGCCGAGGAGCCCGAGGCCGCCGACACAGCACCGGTCGAGGATGATGCTGAGAGTGCTAAAGACCCGGAGGCTATCGAGACTACCGAGGCAGAAGAAGAGAAGAAGGACT
>SDBS01003667.1_pt1 | contig 15088 bp, 13 predicted proteins | sample 2277091 | NCBI WGS metagenome assembly SDBS01 (sample SAMN10404972, study PRJNA504765) | marine sediment metagenome | isolation source: marine sediment core GS10_PC15, 163 cmbsf | place: Arctic Ocean: Southern Knipovich Ridge | collected 2010 | reverse complement strand
CGAATTCAAAAGATTTCCTAATTAATCGCTTTTTTGCTGCAATCGATGCATGAGTCCGATCAGGAAAACTAAGCATGCTGTTTACGATAAAAAGTACCATTTTGCTCAGATCCCAAAATATCGAAAATATCTATTGAATAAAGAAATATCAAATTACACCAAAGAGACATTCCAAAGAATTGCCAAGGAAAATACTTTTCGTCCATCATGACCAAGCGAATTAACTGCATGGGCAAACGGATGAAGTTTTACTCCCACAAACTTCAATTTGGTTATACAACGCCGAAATTCTGCCTCGTAGATTTTTTCAGGTAAATGAGGATTGGAATTGGCCATACCATAAAAACGACCTGGATATTGGTTGAATCATTTCCAATGACACGTTTAGCAAGAAATTCGGACGTCGGTACCAGCCAAACGATCTATTCTTTCAGCACGTTCCTGAATATTTCTACTACAGTAAGGAAAGTTCAGCAAATTTATCTTTTAAAAGGGGATATAAAGAACGATATAATGAATAGTAATCTTCATATCTTTTTACCTTATCCTTAATAGGATAGGTCTCTTCTATTACTCTAATCACTCGATTACAAAATTCATCAACGCTATTATATAAACCCGATCCCACACTGGCCAAAATTGCTGCACCATAAGCTGCGCCCTCCTGGGAATTCACCGTTACAATTTTTGAATTAGTTACGTCAGCCACTATTTGCCTCCACAGTTTAGCGCGAGCACCTCCTCCTGTGGCCCGAATCTCACTAATGGGCAGGTGAAGTTCTTTCATGACTTCTATAGAATCCCTCAATCCAAAAGCAACCCCCTCCAAAACAGATCTTATCATGTGAGCTTTACGGTGACGCATATCCAATCCAAAGAAAATCCCTCTTGCTTTTGCATCGGAATGGGGGTGCCTTTCTCCGTTCAAATAAGGTAAAAATATGAGATTATCGCTTCCCGCAGGTATTGTTTCTGCCTGTTCCACGATGAGTTGGTAAACATCTTGCCGTGTATTTTCAGCCTTTTTTATTTCGGATTTACACAGGGTATCGCGAAACCATCTTAACGATCCCCCGGCAGATTGCATAACTCCCATTGTATGCCAGGTATCCGGGATGGCAAAGCAAAAACTATCTAATCGACCTCGATCGTCATGTCGAATAAGATTAGTAGGAGCAAAGACAACTCCTGAGGTACCCATGGTACAGGCCAATAAACCTTCCTTAATGACTCCGGTGCCTATGGCTTGAGCTGATTGATCACCAGCACCAGCAACCACTAGTGTACCATAATTAAGTCCTGTTAATTCACTGGCTTTTTTGGTAATTGCGCCAGAGATCTCTATTGATTCTTGGCAGGCTGGTAATATATCTTTGTCTAAATCAAGTCTATCCACTATTTCGGAAGACCACCTTCTCTTAGGGACATCAAACAGGAGAGTTCCGGAAGCATCAGTAACATCAGTAACCAAGTTATCCGTAAGTTTTAAGCGGACATAATCTTTAGGAAGTAGAAAATGAGATAACTTCTCATAGATTTGCGGTTCATTATCTTTTACCCAGAGGATCTTGCAGGCAGTAAAATAATAAGAAGCAGGATTAGCGGTAATTCTCAACAGTTCCTCCTTGCCTATTTTTTTACTGATATATTCAGCCTGTTGACTGGTTCGTTGGTCGCACCAAAGAATACAAGGCCGAAGAACATGGTAGGCTTTGTCAAGTAGGACAGCTCCATGGTATTGGCCGGATAATCCTATGCCAGCAATTTCACCAGCCTTGGCAGAAGCGTTATCCATAGCTTTAGCTATTGCTTTTATAGTAGCCTTCCACCAATCTTCTGGATCTTGTTCCACCCAGTCTACTTGAGGAGTTAACAAAGGGTAACCTTCGAAAGCGCTCGCTTCAACCTTGCCTGCTTCTGTTATTAAAACAACCTTGGTTCCCGTGGTGCCCACATCAATTCCAATTAAATACTTCATCTTTATGCTCGTTACCTCAAAAGGATATTCCTATTTGAAGTGAGATGCGTTCGGTGAGGCGACATTATATAAGACTTAATTCTATGCTCTTCAGTGAAGAATTTGCTGAGAGACATTTGCCAGACCAGCTTATTTTGTAATTTCGAGCCAGTAACCGGTTCTTTCTAACTGCGGTTATCCCTTGGCTATCGCTCTAAAAGTCTATATTTGTGCACCTCTTCCAGTACTCAACGCTCTCCTTGATATCTTCCAATACCCTTTTCTCGTCAGCTTCAAAGGGATGTATTATTTCCAGGAATAGATATACTTCGTCTGTTCCATATTTCTGGATAGTCTTGACTATTCTTTCAGGCTCAATGATTCCCTTTTTATTAAATTCTTTTGTGAAAGGCCAGTGTGAATCCGATACTCCGTCGGTCTGCTGGATGTGAATTGCCGGAGATAAGGGGGCAAATTCCTTCAACCAGGCATAAGGGTCTTTATCCTTACCCGAGGCATCCACTGCACACTGGTGCCCTACATCAAGGCAAAAACTGACAGGAACGGCGGACCCCCTGTTAACTTTAGTGTGGAAATTTCTGGCTTCCTCCCTTGAGTGACATATTTCCCGGGCCAAAGGTGTTGGTTCCCAGAGAAAAAATTCTTGACCTTTGAAGGCAGCCAATTGTGTCAAATGTTGAAGTGACTCAATCAATTGCTCGATTAGACTTTCCTTCCGGGCAGGCGTGTTAAAATCTCTCATAGACAAAGCGCCGAGAGGTCCTCCGGTTCCTCGTGCTCCTATTTCACTGGTGGTAAGCACTGCCTCCTCGCACCAGCGCAGGGCATCATGGCGAATTCCTACGTCTGGATGGAGAAGTTGATTGAAGGAATAGGAGACAATACCGGGAAAGGTAGTATGAATTTCCAAGCCATAACTCTGAGCTATCTTTTTTATTTTCTCACTCATCTTACGTCTTGCTGGCTGACTCACCCTGGGATCGAGTAAATCAAGGCTAAATTGGACGTATCTGAGTTTCAACTCTTCTGCTACTATTCTGCACCATTCTTCAGGCTCTGGCCATCTTTTTACTGCAAAGCAATTATTGATGCCCAATATGATTTTGCTCATTGCCACCTCCTCTTTATCAGGTTCGTCAGGATTCTTTAAGGAAAAAGTTTTTTCCTTCGTCTTCACAAGAGAAAAAAGAAATTCGTTCCATATTACCAGGAAGGTTGCAACAAGACCCGGTGATATGGCTCCTACTTATAGTGACATTACAACAGACGAGAACACTCTTGAATTACCACATATGATTCCATAGTTTAGTTCTATCTATCTGGAGGATATCGTCTTTCCGGAGGTCCTACTTCCCCATCATTTCCAAGTTCATATATAATACCTAAGCTGGGCTCGGTATTGAGATAGCAGAACACGTCCGTACCACATTTACCACTCTGGATCACTTCCAGTCCCTTTTGTCTGAACTTCTGCAGGGTTTCTTCCATATCCTCAGCGGCAACTTTTTCCTTGATGTGATGAAAACCTTCTCCCTTTTCTTTTAAGAAACGCTCATAAATGTTGGGACCTTTTAGTGGCTGCATTAGTTCGAATTGAATATCTCCAAATTTAGCCAATGCTATCTTAAATGCGAACGGTTCTTTTACGGGTTTGCCGTAAAAGGTAAAATCTCTGACGGTGTCTGAACCAAAGGTGTAAACATCCCAGGGCCCGATGCCCAGGGTTTCCCAGAACCTTTCCATTGATTTTTGAAGATCTTTAACCAATATCCCTATTTGTACTATCTTTCTTTTCATCTTGATTTCCTCCCAACCAATGATTTTTGCTGAATTTTGAGTACTGGCTCGAATGACTTCATCCGAATTCCGCTGCATCAAGAGACCAACACTATCTCTCTTAGGTGGCACAGTATTATTGAGAAGCTCCCCTGGCCCCCATCTGCCATACTGCCTCAACTATATCATTTCGGATGAGATAGCAGCAATCGTGTAAATTAATAGTGGTGCAGCCATGGCTGGGATAACATTCTAATTTGTCTCCAATTTTGAGATTTCTGGTCGGATTTTTCCAGAGTATACGCACGTGCTCCTCATGCATAGCATCAATGACTGCCCCAGGCGCCTCAATCAATTCCGGCATTCCCATATCATTACTCAATGATTTTGACCCGGTATCCAGAATGTACTTTTCTTCTGTGGGATGACTAATGATGGTTGTCATAAGGGAAAGAGCAATTTCAAAATCTATTCCAATTCTTCGGTATTGCGTATCCATGGTAGCGTAGGATCCTGCCTGTACTTCAGTGATTCCTGGATAGTGAGCGGCTATGTCATAGGTTCCGGTGCCGCCAGCACTTACTATTTCTATGGATATCCCATTCTTTTGCAGAAAATCTCGAACTTTTATCAACCGAGCAAGCGCCTTGCGACATTCACTCTTTCTTCGTTCGTAATCTGGTATCATCACGGTATGACCTTCGTATCCCATAAGGCCTCTCAAGCGAACTCCCTTCAGATTTAAAATAGTCCTTACAAGGGTTAACGCCTCCTCTTGCGTCCCAACACCACATCGGTTCAAGCCTACGTCGAACTCAATGAGAATATTGATCTTCACCCCTCTTTTGACGGCAATGGCTGACATTTGAGAGGCATTCTCCACATTGTCAACTGCTACTATGATATCACTATGATGGGCTAAACCGGCCAATTGCTCAAGTTTCCTCTCTCCTATAATCTGATTGGCAATAAGTACGTCTCTCACTCCACTTTCCACCAGGACTTTAGCCTCACTGATCTTGGCACAGGTGATACCTCGCACACCTGCCTTAATCTGTTTCTGAGCTATAACAGCAAGGCGGTGAGTCTTAAAGTGAGGTCTCAGATTACACTCAATCTCTGAAAAAAAGGTTGCCATCTTATCAATGTTTTGTTCCAGACGATCCGCATAAAGAAGAAGAGCCGGTGTTTCAATCTCATGTTTATGTTTGCCTACGATCAATTGGTCATATCGAAGTGAATGCATCATATCTCCTTTCTCTCTCTCTCTCAACTCATCTCTTATTTACCGATTTTCTATCTGCTTTTCAGTGGAAAACCTAAGTTCCTAAACCACCTTAATTTTTATGTGAGAAACCATGCTCTCGTCGAATTCATTTCGCTAACTACAGGAGTTGCTTAAGTGGTCTCATGGACATCTCGTAGATGGTACAATTAGGTGGTTGCTCGAAAGCAAAGCGAATAGCGCGAGAAACATCGGTAGGGTCAAGAGGTGGCACTGTTTTCTTCAACTCCTTTGCAAATGGATTATCACTTAATGGTGTCTCAACTAATCCGGGTTCAATAATGGTTACCTTGATACCTTTTGGAGTAGCCTCCTTGCGTAAGCATTCCGCAAATGCTACTTGTGCATGTTTGCTTGCTATATAAATTGACTCTCCGGCATATGTCATTCTACCCGAAAGCGAAGAAACAATGATAATGTGTCCTTCACTTTGAAGGTACATCTGGGGTAAGAAAGCCCTCACTGTATAAGGAAGACCCAGGGCATTGACTAAAATAACTGTACGCCACTGTCCTGGATTTCCACTGTCAATACTACAAGCATTGTGCACACCCGCGTTTGCTACAAGAAGATCAATATGCCCGAATCGATCCACCGTTTTCTTCACAAGCTCCTCCATCGCGCAAAAGTCTGTGATGTCTGCTGGATGAACAACCGCTAAACCACCCTTCCTGGTTATCCGAAGCGCAACTTCCTTAAGAGGTCCAGGCCGACGTCCAACCACTACAACATTTATACCAATACTGGCGAGCTCTTCAGCGGTGGCAGCACCAATTCCTGTTCCACCACCAGTAATAACAGCAACTTTCTCTCTATTTATCTTCATTGGAGTACCTTTCCAGGAATAACTTATGATATTACTTCACCTCAGGGGAAACTAATCCCCCGGAAGTTCTGGAAGCATTCTTGACCAAGGGTGATCAGACCAGACTGAAGGACAAAAAGGCAATCGGTAACCCGAAACCCCAATGGATATACTTACCATCGTGCCAAGATCATCAATAGTGACAAACAAGGTATCGTGATTCGGGCCACCAAAACAAACATTTGTTGGTCGGATACCACCAGTTGGGATGCTCTCAATAAGTTTCCCATCTCGGTCAAAAACATACACAAAACCTACGCCTACAGTAGCAACATAAATATTGCCTTCTGTGTCGAATGCCATCCCATCTGGGCCTGTTAGAATCCTAACTTTGAGATCCGGAAGTCTGCAAAACTCCATTGGATTATCGGCTTTGCCTGGACCGACAACGTCATACATCCAAATCTTGTTGGTCAAAGTTTCAGCAGCATAAAGACGTCCATCGCGCACAAGGATTCCATTTGGAAAAGCCAGACCGGTATGGATCTGATGTAGCGTTCTATTCGACCATTCATATCCATAGACTGATCCAATCCGTTCTTCTAAAGAACTATTCCACGGATCGGTGAAGAAAAGGTTACCGTCCTGATCAAAACATAAGTCATTAGGGCCGTTAAGCCGTTGACTTTGGTAGTGAGTGATAAAATCAAATTGCTTGCCGTCTGACGTAACACGCACAATCGACCGACGACCTTCATCGGTTATATAAAGACATCCATCTGGACCAAAGGCGAGAGCAGCAGGAATACCGACAACCTCACTAGATGAAGTATTGAGAACAGTGTGGGTAATTAATGGTCTGAATTGATGGGTGGCAGTGATATCACCAGCCTTTGTTGGCCAATCCTCATCTTTAACGGTAAGGCTGCAGACATTGAGTACCCACCCGTTAGGACCTATAACAGGACCTTCTGGCGCACTCAATTTCCCTGCAAAGAGGAGAGGCTTCTGCATTCCTTATCTCCTTTCCAGCCTTCTCATTACGGCTTCTATCTTAGCAAAACAATTACGAAAGGAATCAAGGTTATATTCGCCATTATTCCTTCACTAGTTGAATCCAAGGAGATGGAGCTTGGGTTTCAATCGGTTCAAATACCCTCCCATCTATCATAGTCATTATGTTACGGATTCTTTCTCTGCCGTGGCGCACATTCCCATGGATATCCCTTAGATCAAAATTACCCTTATCGATTACAAATGTAGCAATATCTGCAATGGCACCTGGTTTAAGTGTACCCACTTCCCCTTTCAATCCTAGGATCTCTGCTGGCCGACTTGTAGTTGCTCTAATTACCTTTGAAAGTGGCATTCCGAGATAAAGCATCTTGTCTATACACGTAAGCAAGCTAAATACTGGCTTTCCGTCACCTTTGACCTGAACTATCAGGCTCCGAGCCTCAGAACTTGTGGAGAGATCTCCGAAAGCACTTCCTTTGAGCGGATCCATCAGATTGGGTCCGAAAATACTGAGCCAATGTAAATCACTCGAGATAACATGAGGCCAAAAACCCTTATTCACGAATGCTTCCGCAACATCAAAGGAAAATGACCCCGCACCGTGTCCAAGATCTGCGATCACACCTTTATCCCAAGCTTTCTTGGCTACGTCGAGGATTTCCCCTTTTTCATCAACTAGTTGCATGTTTTGACCGGTAAAACAGTGCGTAACAATATCTCCCGATCTTAAAAAACTTAAAACTGTCTTAATATCTGGAGGTGCGGTCGAAAGGTGAACCATAATTGGAAGTTCAAGTTCATCGGCGGCGCGACGAGCGCGGTGATATGGCTCGAGATCCTTAGCGCCTCCACTACGTCCAGCACGCAACTTAATACCAACCACGAGATCACGGTTCAAATTAACTACACGTTTAAGTATCTCAACATTGCAATACTCAGAATTTGCAAGCTCGTAGTCTTGGCCCACCAAGCCAATATAGGCAATGTTAATGAAAGCATAGATTTTTACCTTAGATGGTGATATTACATACTCACGGAAGCCGGGGAAAGTGATTGCCCCCGCTGATCCCGCGTCAGCCCAAGTAGTTACACCGGTTTGAGAACCTATTGCATTAGCATCGATACCCCAGTATGTTACACCTTTATATAAGTGTGCGTGCATATCAATGAGACCAGGAGTTACGTATTGGCCTGTAGCATCGATAACGCGAAAGGCTGATTTTGCCGGAATTTCAGATTCTACGGTTACTATCCGATTACGGTTCACAGCAACATCCATCCTACCACTGTAGCCAGCCTCAAGGTCAATAACCTCTCCCCCTTTGATAAGAATATCAAAATGCATAGAATATTCCTCCTTTCTTATGAATACTGCCTCAACTATATCATTTCGGATGAGATAGCAGCAATCGTGTAAATTAATAGTGGTGCAGCCATGGCTGGGATAACATTCTGCTTTGTTAATTTAGTAATCAACTCTCAACTTGATTAAAATCAATTCCTTTCTTTTCCAGGACAAGGATGCCGTCTTGAAAAATTGGGAAAGGAGGTGCAGTCCACTCTCCCTGCTGATTTGGCTTTACGTCACCCACAGGATATTCTCTTCCAGTTATTGGGTCATAATAAAAAGCGTCATATTGAGTGTCCATCTCAATGCCTGCCAGAACAGGCTGAGCGTGTCGTTGTGTCGGAAAGTAGATAATACGCAGAGTTTTGGGTATTCCGGCTGCAAAACAGGTAAAATACTTATCCTCCTGCCGATTCCAGGCTGCTCTGTGAGTCCAACCCGATTTTATCCATTCAGGATGCGGCTCTAGTTGCCACCAGGGATAGCGCTGCAGTAGTTTCTTGGCCATTCCCAGTTGACTGGAGCTGGGTGACTGGTATATGTCTTCCCAGGCTGTTGTGGTGTAAGTGGTTCCGCTGATGAAATTACCGTAAGGTTTCTGGCGTGTGTTCACCTGCCAGAGACCGTCAGCACCGTAAGTATGGCCACAAAGTCCTGATAGTATACCTGACCAGAACATGAAACGTTGAATAATTTCCCCGGAGCAACCGCCATGACCTTCATAGCAGACCTCGCCCAGTACCACCGGAACCCGCGGTTTACGTTTGACTGCCGTAAGAACTGTGTCTATGTGCTGGGGAATAACAGTCCAGTCCCCATGAACCGTTTGAAGTAAATCGAAGTCTAGCAGGGATGCATCTTCTACTTCATTGCGACTCTCAGCACTTCCTGGAGGACCAATGGTTACCGGATTGCGTCCACCGTCCAGCTGACGTACGTACCGGGTAACTTCAGTCCATCCTTTTTTCTGAATCTCACGATCTTTTTCCTTGTCTTTGGAAAACATAAAGGGAGACGTTGCCTCTCCAGCCACGCACCAGACCACTGGATAGGCCCCATATCGAGCAACGAGGTACCGCCAGTACTGTTTTATTTTTTCTACTCCCATTGCTGGTAAATAAAGCCCCTGCAGACCATAGATACAAGGAAGAAGACCAGAATCAACCATGTATTCGATTCGCAGGTCTGCCATGTCAAAATAAGAAGGATTAATGCGGCTGTATCCCTCCTCCCAGGGAAAGCCCGCTTCGTTGGCCACCCGTTCATCAGAAGAGAAAGGTGATGTCTCAGGAGGAAGTCCGGCAAAGAACTGAACAACGGTAAAACCCTTCTTGACTCTATCCTCTGTAAGGATCCGGATATCTTTGGGCCATCTCAGTCGCTTACAAAGTACCAGCCACCAGGTGTCACCGAGCCAGAAGAAGGGAGTTCCATCGTAGTGTTCCAGGTAATGATGGTCTTCACTTACTCTCAAAGGGCCATGTTTAAAGAGTGGATTCCTGCCCTTGTAGGGGCCAACTTCAATTTCACCCTTTTTCTGGTGTAAACTCATATTTGCCTTATCCGAACAGATGCTGGTGTAGGCATATCTTCCGGGAGTGGGGGAAGCGAACCTCACTTTCCATAAATTCTCACCGGCCCAGAAGGCTGGAACAGTCCTTTTTGAATTATTTGCTCCCTCAAAGACTACGTCCACCTCTATCTCGTTGAAGGGGTCCTTGTAGGATCTACCCGAGTGAAAAGATAATTCTAAAACGCAGTTCTGAACAGCATAGTACATAACACACCTCCTTCAGTTTGTTTTGGTCTTAAAGTTAGATAAAAGAACTACGACAAAGCAACTACGTCTTTAAAAAGACTGTACGGTAAGCACACAAATAAGCCTCGCACTCGTTCCGGAAAGTATCTAGAGCATCCAGAGGACAAACAACGAGAGGAGTCAGACGGTCAGTCTAGCCCTTCATACCGCTGATATGTATCTGTTCTATGAACGTTTTTTGAGCAAAGAAAAACAGGACCACTATTGGCAGTGTCATTAACGATGATACAGCCAAAAGATACGACCACTTCGATTCATGCCATGCCAGAAATCTGTTCAGACCTAAAGCAATAGGGAAGAGTTCTTCCCTGGTCAGATATATCAGTGGACCTACGAAATCATTCCACCGGTATAAGAATTGAAAGAGCAAAAGGACGGTTATGGCAGGTATGGCTAAGGGGATAATTACCCTAAGGAACGTCGTAAACTCACTAGCGCCGTCTATCCTAGAAGCATCAGAGAGTTCCGTAGGGATAGTACGGAAAAATTGCCTGAGAAGGAATATGTAAAATGGAGTGCCAAAAAATGCCGGAACTATTAACGGTTTATAGCTATTTATCCAACCCAAAGATTTGAATAAAAAAAAGAGGGGAATCATAATGGCGTGATAGGGAATCATCATAGTGCTCAGTATGAGAATAAACAAAACTTCTCTTCCCGGCCATTCGATGCGCGACAAACCATAAGCAATAAGCGTACAAGAAAGAACGGTTCCAATCATACTCAGGAAGCAATAGTATGCGGTATTCTTAAGGTAAAGTAGCATAGGGAGATATTGAACTGCCTCAACGTAATTGGACCACATAATTTTTGTGGGAAACCAGACCGGCGGCTGTATCATTAGCTCTCGGTCCGCTTTCAGCGAAGAGGAGACAACCCAGTAAGTCGGAGCAACAAAGAAGAAGCCAATCACAATCAGGCTAACATAAACAGCTACTTTTAGCCACACGGCACGTTTGTTTTTCATTCGTTTTTCTCCTCATAGACCTACTTACCACCATAATAGACAAATCTGGAAGAAAATCTGAATATTAAGAGCGTAGCAACTAGAACAAGACATAGGAGTACCACTGCCAGGCTACTGGCATATCCAAACTCTAAACGGGCAAAGCCCCTCTGATAAATATATAAGGCGTAAAATATAGTGGACTCCATTGGTCCCCCTTCGGTCATAATAAATGCTTGAGTAAAATATTGAAAAGAAGCAATTGTTTGGATGACCACGTTAAATAGGATCACAGGACTGAGCAATGGTACTGTTACAGAGATGAATTTTGCCCAGACACTCGCTCCGTCTAGTTCTGCCACCTCGTACATCTGTTTGGGAATGTTCTGTAAACCAGCTAAATATATGAGTATGGGGTAGCCTATCGTCCAGAGGCTCATAAGCACAAGGCCTGGTTTAGACCACTCGGCGCTGGCAAGCCACAGAGGACCATCGATACCAAAAAGTCCCAATACAGTATTCACCAACCCAAATCGCGGCTCGAGAATCCACATCCACATTACCGCAGCAGCCACCACTGGTACTATTGCCGGAAGGAAGAACAACGTGCGAAAAAAAGGCCTAAACCTTACGCGAGCATTTAATAGAGCTGCGATAACAATTGCCATAACTGTACTTAGCGGCACAAATAGGGCAATGTAGTACCCCGTGTTGTAGAGTGCTTTGTAGAAGACAGGGTCGTGAAACAATCGGATGTAATTGTCCAACCCTATCCAGCGAGATCCTCTCATCAAATCAATATTGTAGAATCCGTAGCCAACACTGGTGAATATTGGATAGGCAAAAAAGACACAAAACCCTATTATTCCCGGAATAACAAATAATAGACCATTTCTTATATTCCTATTCCTCAGGACGGTACTTTTTCTTTGCTTTTTATCCGACCTACCGGTTAGTATCATTCCTCTCTCCAAAAACAAGACTTTGAACTCGATTTAAAACTGACTTTTGCCATAATCTTGTCTTTTTTCATGTAGACAATCATATTTTTCCTACATTGATACGGACCAGAAGCCACTACAAAGAGAGGTTCCGTCGTCTTTGCTGTGACGGAACCTCTCTTCTTTCCTATTTCGTTTACGTTCTGTCACCCCAATAAATGTCTAACTCGCTTTGTAGTTTATTCTGCAGGTCATCCAGGGCCTGCTTGGCAGTCTTCTTTCCGTGAAGGACGTAGTCTCGAGCATCCTCTATATGTGCCCATTTCGGAAGATTCATAATGGGAATCATCGGAATAGCCACTGCTCCAGGAGAAAAAACGAGATCGGTGAACACATCCATTCTCGGCGAATGAGCCTTGTACCAGTCGACCCAACGTTTATCAATAGGAGGATCTATTCCTGAAGAGGTATAACTGGGAATATTATCGATATACAGGTATTCCAGTAATTTCAATGCCTCCTCTGGATGCTCGGCCCCTGCAGGCATTGTAACAGTTGCTGCTACCAGAGAACCCGACCATGCCCTTCCTCCGGGAGGATAAGGAAACGGTACCGTCTTCCAATTTAGATCAGGAGCCCATTTATCGAGCATATGCCTCGGGTAATAGCTACCTGAATGGCTAATTGCTAGATCTCCGGTGTACAAGGGAGATCCGCCGGCAACCTGCATGCTTTGGATTGCAGCATTCCAGAACTTTAGCATATTATCCCGGCCAAACTTCTCCATCCACGAGTCGTACCACTCCAGACAGGCTATGTTTTGGGCACTATTCACCACCAGTTTTTCGTTCTGTCGGTCCCAAATGTTCCCTCCAAACACATAATACCAATCCCAGGGGATTGCTCCTGCCAGCCACGGGGCGAAACCAACCTTTGTTATATTACCATCAGAATCAAATTCGTAGAGCTTTTCTCCCCATTCATTGAGTTCTTCCCAGGTCCATTCCTCTCTATCTGTTGGTAGTCCAGCCGCTTCAAACGAGTCGGTATTGTAAATGAGAGCGAAGGTATTCATAGCATAGGGAAATTGGTATCGCCCTCCCTCGTACATCATCATATAGTCAGTTTCTGTACTAACAGTCTCTATTTTAGGGAAACCAAAATCGTCCAAGTTGGAAAGGATTCCCCTTTCAGCCAGCACAGGCACAACCCAGCTTACCTGGTCTGACAAATCAGGAGCCTCGCCCGCCACGACCGCCGACACTAGCTTTTCCAGTCGCTTTGCCAGATCAACAGGCGTAAGCTGGACTTTGATGCCCGGGTTCAGTCTTTCGAAATCCGCTACCATATGCTTGAAATCATTTAATCCCTCTCCCAGTTCATCGGTCCATTCTACTGGGTATTCTTCAAAATCATAACAGGTGGTATCCGGTGCAATTGACCAGTAATCGATTGTTACCGCGGCAGTTGCTATAGGAGCTGAGATAGCAATTACTGTAGCCAATAACACCAGAAAACCTCTCCTTCGTATACATGAACTTAACCTCATTTTTGTTCCTCCTTTTTAACATGCTTCACATTTGCCTGAAAGTTCTAGTGAACCAAGGTGTTGCTTTACGGTTCCCTATAGTACTTTATTTACCCGGCGCTGGACTTTCCCGCTCAATTCTTCACCTCCTTTCCATCCTTAATTTCCGGCTTCCGACCCTCTTTCTCAGGAAAATACAACACTTTGTTGATCTTCAATCTTGTTAAATTAGAGCAGTCCCTTACTACGAAACGCTGGCTATCAACACCAATCCTTTGTTCAAGAGAATCCTAAACAATCCTTCTCGTACAATGAAAGAAAAATTTAGATTCTGGAATTATAAGGAATTAGAACCATTATGTCATAAAGCGAATTGATTGTGGGACTTCCTGAAGAAACTATCTCTTTTGCCCCCGCCCTATCAAAAGAACGAAAAAAGTTCTTAAAAATCCAAGTTTTTCAAAAATATTCTTTGGCTATTATTCTTATCTTTTTTACCCGCAACCTTACCGCCTCATGAGTTAAATTAAGCTCTTTGGCCATTTCGCCAAGGGTATGCCCTTCCAAAAGTAGGTCATAGGTTTCCTTTAGTTTCGCGTTGAGGCCGTTTCGGATTTGTTCTTCTAAATCCTTAGCTATCAGGACATCCTTTCCATCCTCTGCTTCAGAGGAAATAATGGATACAAGTGGTGTCTGTCCTTCATCACTTGTGTAATATAAACTGATTACTATAACATTTTCCCTTGACTTACTGTCAATACTACTGCCCTGCCTAAAATAATCAATGAATCGGAAATAACAGCCCCTCAAAACATAAGATATCGTCTTATTCTCGAGTTTTTCTCTATTTTTCCATAGATAAAGCCACCCTTCTTGCAATAAATCATCCTGGTCCGCCTTATTGCCCGTAACATCACCAGCAATTTTACGCAGCTTTCTTTCCAGCTTTTCTATTGTTTCGGTAAATTTCATCCTTTACCCGACCTTTTACAGTTTAAAAAGATTGAAAACGCCAGTCTCAAATCCCAGGACTAAACTATCTACGATTTTTCCTCTATTTCTTTTCTCTTACCATCTCAGTTTTAGCGTCCTGGATGCCTTAACCTCATCCAGCCGACCAATGGATAAATTGTGAGGAGCTTCTTGTACTATCAAGGGAAAATAAATAGTGGGAGGATGAAAGCCGAAATCCAAAAGGCGTTTGGCAATATCCTTATCAACCTTTACCCACTCGTGGGTCTGGCTATACTTTAAATCTTCTGGATACAATCTATTCTCCCTTTTTTCGCTGGTATAATTTTTTGGCTCTTTGGGCAATATGCTCGGCTGTTAATCCAAATGTTTTCATCAACTCCCAGGGTGCTCCGGATTCACCAAACTTATCCTCCACCCCCACCATCTCCATTAACAATGGTGCCTGGTATCTCTTACCCAGGGCTATCACTCCAGCAACAATATTTCCAAAACCACCCACCTGGTGTTCCTCGGCTGTTATTATCACACCTGTTTCTTCCCCTGCTTCTACGATTGCCTCCTCATCAATGGGCTTAACTGTATGTACATTTAGTATTCTTACCTCAATTCTGTATTCTTCCTTTAAAATATAAGCTGCCCTCATTGCCTCTGCTACCATAGGTCCACAGGC
>SDBS01003666.1_pt1 | contig 15089 bp, 13 predicted proteins | sample 2277091 | NCBI WGS metagenome assembly SDBS01 (sample SAMN10404972, study PRJNA504765) | marine sediment metagenome | isolation source: marine sediment core GS10_PC15, 163 cmbsf | place: Arctic Ocean: Southern Knipovich Ridge | collected 2010 | reverse complement strand
GAGTATCCGCTTGATGAGAAAACCCTAAAATCAATGACTTTTCCTTGCTTGTTAATTAGAACTTCCAGAACAACATTACCCTGATAACCTCTTTTTCTTGCAATAATGGGATATGAAGGAGGAGGGCTTATACGGTATATCGGCCTGGCTTCCAGTATGGTTTGGGCGCCGTGTATTTCAACTGAACCAGTTTCAAAACGCCCCCTTTCGAAGTCTGCGCTTATCTGCCCAATCTCTGCGTCGTGCTCAAATTTTAATCCTCAAAATACTCAATGTATTCCCCCGGTTAAAATTTTCGCCTTCCCCCGCTCAAAGTCCGGGATCTTCGACTTGACCTTGGACAAAACTGAACATTTTGAAACTGGCTTAACTTACTGAAAAATACTGGATTTCGGTGCTTGCACCGGATTACGATTCGGAGTTCGCCGGAATGACTAAAAAAATACATTTTTTGACTTTTTATGAATTCATCAATTTTACTAATCCAAATACTTCCTGTCATATCCTCTTGGAGTAATCATAAAATCGAAATATTTATACGACTTGCTGTTTCCGATAAATACAATTGTCTGCATGTTTACGTCTGCCTTGTGGAGTTCTTCAAGGGGAACAACCGTCACCATTTCATCTTTTCGCATGGCACTTACAACAATTCCGACAGGAGTCTTTTTATCCCTGTATTTTAATATAATCTTCTGCGCTGTCTCAAGTTGTCGGTTCCTTCGTTTACTTTTAGGGTTATATAAAACAATTACAAAATCAGCACTTGCTGCGGCTTCTATCCGTTTTTCAATAACCTCCCATGGAGTTAAAAGATCACTTAAGCTTATGGATGCAAAATCATGACTTAATGGCGCCCCTAAAAGTGATGCGCCCGAACATAAGGCAGGTATTCCCGGAACAACTTCCACTGCCAGTAAAGATTTATTATTTGAAACCGATTCAGATGAAAAAGTAGTTACAACCCGGATGTTTTCCTTTTTGCATATCTCAAAAACAAGGCCGGCCATGGCATAAATCCCTGGATCACCGCTTGAAACAATTGCACATGATCTTCCTGAAAGTACAACATCAATGGCAGCCCTTACACGTTTAACCTCTTTGGTCATTTCAGTGCTGATTATATTCTTATCTTTGATAAAAGGGCGGATTAGGTCTATATAAGTGGTATATCCTGCAACAGTATCCACCGAGTAAAGAACATCCTTTGCCCGATTGGACAAATGATCATAACTTCCCGGACCTATCCCTACAATATAAAGGGCATTCTGGCGATGGCCACTGTTACATTTCTGGTCGATTGTTTTGGTAAAATTAGTTTCCCGTTTTTTGATGCAAGAATTGCGGCTGCTTCGCATACGCTTGATACTCCTGTATATTTTTTTACCATATCGGAAGGTGACACAATACCTTCTGCCCGGCATAAATCCTTCTTGTCATAAAAGCTTATGGGAAGCTTCAGTTCTTCTCCGAGAGCTAAAAGCCCTGGTTCGTCAGCTTTCATGTTAATAGTTGCAATACGTATCACACTGGCTATTGCAAGATTCGATTCTTCAAGTATTTCTTCAAGAAAATTTTTAATCTCATTCATGCTTGTATTTCTGTTACATCCAATTCCTGCAACAAGTGATCCGGGCCTTAATATCAGCGTCTGTTTTGAAAGATCAGCCAGAATGTCATCTATATAAACACAGGGTAGATCTCTATTTTGCGTAATTTTTTCTTTTTGAACATCTTTATAAATATATGACGGATTTATTCTTCCATGCATTAATTCGTATGGATCGTGGAGATATATTTTCTTTCCTTTAAGAAATGCCATATTTATCTTTTTTATAACTTCCTGGTTTTCTATGAAAAGGTTGAGTTGCTTAGCCAGAACATCAATGGCAGGCACATCGTTTACATCCGTAGCTGTGGTTATAACAGGTTCGCCCCCTGTTAACCCTGCAATCTTTATCGCAAGTTCATTTGCCCCACCTATATGACCGGAAACAAGACTGATTACATGATGCCCAAGTTCATCTAGTACAACTACTGCCGGATCAGTTATTTTACTCTTTAGATGCGAAGATATAAGTCGCATTACAATACCCGTTGACATTATAAAAATATGCCCCGTGTATGTGTGAAACTTTCTGGATAGAGCATCAGACAGTCTTTCAAAATAAGAGGCTTGGATATCATTTATATTTAAATTATAAGAAAGGTGCAATTGCACATCCGGCATACTCTCTGCAATTTTTTGGGCAAGGGCTGCGCCTTTAGGGGTTACAGCCCACAGGGCGATTTTATCTTTTTTCTTCTTTCTAAACCCGTGTGAAAAATCCTTATCATACAGTTTCGATTTAAATTTCACTTTATTTTTATCAATATCCATGACCTTTGAAACTATGATAAGGGCCTGGCCGGTAATCTTCTCTTTTCTCACTATCTTGGGTAAATCTTCCGGATGTGCAAAAATAATCTTTTCTTCCGGTTGACTGACACGGAAAACAACTGCACATGTTGCATCTTTTCCATATGCCTTTTCAATAATCCTCGCCACCTCATCAACCATGGATATGCTAAGATAAATAGCCATGGAAGCTTTATGCTCTGCAAGTGATTCCAGCGCTTCATTTTCAGGTACAGGTGTTCTACCGGCCATACGGGTTAAAATAAGTGTCTGCGAAACCTCAGGCAGAGTATATTCTATTTGCATGGCTGCTGCAGCGGCAAATGCAGCGGTTACTCCAGGAATGACTTTATAGGGGATCGAAATTTTATCCAGCTTTGCCATCTGTTCAAATATGGCACCATAAAGGCTCGGGTCTCCTGTATGCAGACGAACGACCCGTTTTCCATCTCTTTGAGCTTTTTCCATTTCATCTACAATCTCTTCAAGATGCATGGAAGCACTGTTTAAAAGTTTTGTTTCAGGTTTTGTCCATTTTAATACAGCCTCGGGAACTAGAGAACCTGCATAAATGACAAGGTCTGCATCAGCAAGGGCTCGTTGTCCCTTAACTGTAATCAATTCCGGATCACCAGGTCCTGCTCCGGCAAATATCACTGGATGCGATACACATTTATTTTGATTTTGGATTTTTGATCGGTTCGTCATATTTGTATTAATTTAGCTTGTGCTTTGTATTCTGTCGCGTTCGACTCAGAAAAAATTTTTCTTCTGATAACGCTTCTGCCAGTTTGTATACATCCAGGTTTCGCCTTAGTGCTAAACCCGGCAAGCCAGTTCACGATTCAAGGTTGTGCCTGGGCCTTGCCCGGCGTAGCCAAAGGCGAAGCCTGGGTCATCTCTCCCGAATTTCTACTTTCCAATTTCAAGTTCCATGCCGTGAACGGCTACCATTTGTTTTCATACCTGTAATTATCCATACCGGGTTTTCAGCCCCAAGCATTTCTCCCCAGGACATTTCTTTCGACCTGCTGATTTGGACCTGGACTATATCTGTTTTAAAACCGAGTTGTTTCAATGTTTCCAGGGCAGTCTCAATTGATGGGATAAGTATCGTATTAATGACAATGATTCCGTCAGGTTTAAGATAGCCTGCAGCGGCAGATAGAATTTTTTTTAGATTTCGTCCGCCTCCTCCTATAAATATCCTATCCGGCTCGGGTAGCTTTTCAAGTCCCTTTGGAAGCGTTGCCTTTATTACTTTCATGTTTTTTGTTCTAAAGCGCCTCCTGTTATTATCGATTTGCTTAACCCTTTCTTTCTTTTGCTCAACAGCAAATGTCATCCCCTTATTTGCAAGGATCGACGCTTCAATAGCAATGGAACCACTTCCTGCGCCTAAATCCCATAAAACATGTTCAGGTAAAATTCGCAGTTTGGAAAGAGTAACGGCTCTTACTTCTGCCTTAGTGATCAATCCTTTATTATGATCATACCATTTATCAGGCATTCCGAAAAAAGTGTTATGTTTTTTTTCAGGTTGACATTCAATCCGTTTTAATACTGCCAGGTTAGGCTCCGAAAACTTCATTTCGGCAGCTTTTTTAATTGTATACCATTTAACTCGCTCCGAAGATGTACCAAGCTTTTCGAAAACGCAAATATTAAAATCTATAATATTTTTTTTAATCAGAAGTTTTGCAAGCCATACAGGATTTTTTTCAGGATCCGTATAGACTGCAATCTTATCCTTTGACGCTATTATATTTAAAAGTTCTTTTTCACTATCCCTGCCATGCAAACTTACGACCGAAACATCATTCCAGGGCTCCTTTATCCTGGAAAAAGCCGCAGCAACAGTAGAAATGTTTGGATATATCACAACATTGTCAGGACCCAGTGATTTGATCAGTAATGAACCGATACCGAAAAACAGCGGATCACCGGATGCAAGTACTACAACATTTTCCCTGCCCATTTTGCTTTTTATATAACGAATAATTTCTTTTAGATCTTTGCTTATCTCCTTTTTATCCACCGTATAATCATTGAAATATTCAAGATGCCGTCTCCCTCCTACCAGGACATCAGAATTTTTAATTATTTTCAGGTGCTTTGCGGTAAGATCTTCCGGAGTAAGTCCCATTCCGATGACAGATACTGGTTTCATGTTTGTTTTATCTCCTTGGCATCTGAGTCAAATACAACATTCCCGCTGAAATTAAATATAATACCCCGTATATCTATATCAGAACTTGCAAATATCCGTGCAGCCTTAACCATCAGCCTCCCTATATAAGAAACAACTTTTGGATATTCATCGACTATTAAATCAAATGCATGTCTGGCTGTATTGGCAGACGCTATCTTTTCCGCAAATTTCCGGTTTTTTGTAATTTCAAATGACCAGTCTGAAATCTTCTTTAAACTTAAACTTGACTTTGCGGCATGTGTGTGTGGCACCCCTTGTGCCATTTTCACCGCTTTTCCGAAAAAAACCGCAAGTGTAATCTTATTAAAACCCTCTTTAGATGCAGCTTCAAGGGACATTTTGAAAAAATCGCCGATCTGTATAAAAGCCTCTTCAGAAAGCTTCTCAAACAGAGCCTGGGAAAATCTTTCACTGCGACGACCGGTTGTTAATATTACTCTTTTCAGGCCGGAAGCCCTTGCAACAGACAGGGATGACTTTATCGTCGCAATATAAGCGTCATGGGACATTGGTCTTTCAACACCGGTGGTTCCCAGAATAGAGATTCCGCCAAGAATTCCCAGCCTTGCATTTAAAGTCTTTTCAGCCAGCCTTTTACCTTCTGGTACAAATATTTCTACTTCCACAGAGCTGTTTTTTTTATTATTTTTTAATAACTCCGTAACAGTCTGTGTAATCATTTTTCTCGGGCCCAGGTTTATTGCAGCTTCTCCGGGCTCAATCTCAAGGCCCGGCTTTGTGACAACCCCTACACCCTTTCCCCCGGTTATAGATACACTACTTTGATTTCCTTTGTCCAGCAGCGTGACTGTTGCTCCGATTTCCGCCTTATGCGTTATATCAGGATCATCCCCTGCATCTTTTATAACCGTGCATTTTGCTTTCTTTTCTCCCTTGGATACACAGGTATATATCGGAATAACGATATTATTTCCGGTTAAAAGTTCTATTTGAACACTGGAAGGTTTTTCGCCGGTTAAAATCAAAGACAGAGCCCCCTTTGCTGCCGCCGCGGCAGCGGTCCCTGTTGTAAACCCTGTCTTTAACTTTTTTTTTATAGCCATTAATACATGTTGAATTCGGTAAAAAATGAATTCATCCCAGACAATAATAAATCGTTCCCATAATGACAAGACTAACGACCCGAAAACCCTGGCCCATTAGCAGCAATTGGGTTCCCATCTTCGGAGAAAAGATTCCGATATATCTTGGCAACTGATGACGCAGAGCACGAACGGGAAATGCAATAATATTTCCGATAAGCAGAGCTAAAACAGTCTGCTTTGTTGTAATCACCCCTGCATCAAGGAGCGCCCCTGCTGCTGCGAACCCCGAAGTAAACTCAGCCGCAAAACTCAATATCACCATGGAAAGGGCCTCCACGGGTATGAAGGTCGTCACCACGTACTGCGCCATCCAGTTCCGGGCCACCGTGAAAAAGCCCATGGCATTTATGACAAATATGAAAATATAAATGGGCACCACATACACCGTGATGTTAATGATGCGAGTCGGAAGCTTTTGTTTGATGCCGTTCCATATTTCCCCGAATTTTCGGGGTTCCGGTTCATGAACATCCTCCCGATGACCGGGCCCTGTCTCGAACGGCCTGAAGTGGCCATAAACCAGGAACAGGACCGTTCGAAGCAACGTCGCGGTAAATGTGACGATGAAGTAGAGAATACCGGCCCACCGGGTAAGAGACACCACGATGAAGAATGTGGTCGGCAAATGGAGAAAATAGGCCGGAAGCTGGTTCACAAAATTCGTCAGAAAAAGCTGCCTGCGTGAAATCTTTCCTTCCTTGTAGAAATCGAGCAACATCGCGTTTGCCGCCACTCCGGAAAAAAGCGCGGTGGTAAAGGCCGAACTGCAAAGCCGTCCGAGATTTCCAAACCGGAACAAAGGCGCTGCCAGAACGCCCAAAAATTTCGACCAACCTGAAGTCTCAATGATCTGCCCGGCGATAAGGCCGATTCCGATAAAGGCCATGAGCCGGCACAGGGGCCACAAGAGTCGCGTCATTAACTGCTGAAAGCTCAGATCGTCGAAAAACCCCAGCCCCAGAATCAGAATTGCCGCGGAAACGGCAAGAGAGATCACAAGTGCCCGGTATTTGGATTTAGCCTTCTTCCGTGCCATCTTCTTTCTTCTTTTTTGCCAGGATCAGGGTCCAGTAGTCGGGCCTACGGTCGCACAGCTCATTGATGTCGCGGATAATTTTTTCATCCTCTTGGCCGCAGTTGGACACCCCCACGGATATGTCATACACACCGGCTTCGTGGATGGCACTGATAATGTCCTTCACGTTCCGATAGGCCTTGAGAAACACCACGCTTTCCGGCTTTTCCTTGAACCTGCGGAGACGATCCCCGCCATTTGCGCCAGAATTGAGCAGAAGCGAATCCTCACCTTCAACCAGCGGTATATTCACACACGCAGCAGCGGCCTGATACGAGGTGATACCCGGAATGCTCACCACGGGAAACTGCGGCGCAAACTTAAGCACATTTTTCAGGATATACCCGTAGGTGGAGTAGGTCATGGAATCGCCCAGGGTGATAAACGCCACCTTTTTCCCCTGGGTCAGCTCCTCGATAATCGTCCAGGCGTGATCTTCCCACGCCTTTTGGGTTTCGGTCTTATCCGTGGTCATGGGGAAGTAGAGCATGCGAACGGTTGCGGTGTCCGGGATATGAGGCTTTGCAATACTCAACGCCAGGCTGTATGTGTTCTTGGTGGATGCTGCCGCAAAAATAACATCCGCAACATTCAGCACTCGTGCCGCTTTGAGTGTTATCAGTTCCGGATCACCGGGTCCAACACCCAGGCCGTATAAGATTCCTTTATTCTCGTTCAAATCATCCTCCATAGATGCATCAGGCTTTAAGTTTGCCTCTGAAAGGGGAGTGTTCACCGTTGAACAAGTTAATCCAAAATCAAATCTCCGAACTCGAAACAAATCTGAAATTCGAACTCTCAAATGACCCAAACTCAACTCATAGACACGAATAGAATCATGTATTGTTTAGAACATTAGAATTTATGTCATTTCGTATTACTTCGAATTTCGTGATCCGGTCTTGCAAATTTCCTATTCCTAAGGCACGCTAATTTATCCTCTGGCCATGATTGCCAGCGCGTTGACCACACTGGCGGCCAGGCTGGAGCCGCCTTTGCGCCCGACGTTTGAAATGTATGGGTGATCCAGTTCCATGAGTGCGGCCTTGGATTCCGCCGCATTAACGAAACCAACCGGAAGCCCGACAATGAGCGCCGGTTGTGCTTTGCCCGCCTGGACAAGTTCAACGAGACGCAGGAGTGCCGTGGGTGCATTTCCGATGACATAAATCCCATCCTTCATGTCAGCCATCGCCATATCAACTGCTGCTTTTGCTCTGGTAATCCCGGTTTTTAATGCAATCCGGCCTACTTCGGGATTAGATATAAAACATTTTACTTCTGTGCCGAAGCTTTCAAGATCGCTTTTTCTGATTCCTACCCTTGCCATATTCGTGTCCGTAACGATCTTTTTCCCATTTCGCAAGGCAGTTATTCCGCAGGATATGGCATCGGGATGAAAACGAACAGACCTGATATATTCAAAATCGGCTGTAGTATGGATCATCCGTCGCACTACAGACCACTTGTCAGAAGGAAAATCATGCCTGCCGGCTTCTTCGTCTATTATCTTAAAACTCATGTCTTCAATTTCATCAGGTTTCATAGATGGATTCTCTTTTCTCGTTTGTAATTTCTACAGGATTCAACAAAACATGAAGCCGCCTCCGGGCGGCTACCGAAATGAAGATGTATATAACTGCCGAGTGTTCTGTTGACCAGGTAGCCTTCATCTGTTTTATTTATTCCTGCTCTTGTAGAAACGTCATAAACCGTTTCAACTTTGTTTCTATCTCCGTTTTTATCTCCCGGCACTTTTATTTCCGAATAGTGAAATTCATGTCCTCTAATGGTATCACCGCGTTTTCCCGTCAACGTATCCCTGACCAGCTTTATCTCTCTGTAACCGAGTGATTTCAACCGTGTAAACATTTGTGTTGCAATGTGAAAACAGCCTGCCATTGGATATGTATTCCCTTTTGTGTTGCAGATCTCTCTGCAAAGATACATAAACCCGCCACATTCCCCGTAAACAGGCATACCACTTTTGCTGCTTTTCTTTATTTGTCTTCGCATACTCACATTATCTGAAAGCTGCTTTGCAAAAAGCTCAGGATAGCCTCCTCCCAAATAAATCCCGTCAAGATTTTCCGGAAGACTCCTGTCATCCATGGGTGAAAATTCTACAAGCTGCGCACCATTATTTTCCAGCATGTCCAGGTTGTCCTGATAATAAAAGCAGAAGGCATTGTCCCTGGCAAGTCCTACCCGGACATCCGCTCTAATTGTAAAAACCGCATCTTCAGACTTTTCTTCAGTATTTTTAACTTCCGGGAGCAAATCAAGAAACGTTTTAATGTCTATGTTTTTTTCAATATGATCTGCAAGCCTGTCTTTATACTTATCTGATAATGGATGATCCTGAGAGGTGACCAGGCCAAGGTGCCTTTCCGGTATTGTAATTCCTTTGTCATAGGGAATACCACCTATGCATAGCATTTTGACATTGCCTTCCAGGGCTTCTTTTAAATATTCAAAGTGCCTTTTACTTCCGATATTATTAAAAATAACACCGGCAAAAGTCAGATCTTTATCAAACCGTTCAAATCCCTGGACAAGGGCCGCTGCGCTACGGGCCATGCTTTTTGCATTAACCACCAGTATAACAGGGAGCCCGAGCCATTTTGCCATTTGAGCAGTTGAGCCTGCCTCGCTTCTACCATCATACCCATCAAAAAGCCCCATCACGCCTTCTGAGACAGCAACATCAGCTTTTCTTGCGTTTTTTCTGAAGCATTTAAGGTTGTAATTTTTCGGCAGCATCCAGCCATCTAAATTTCTGCTGACAGAACCAGTTATTCTTGCATGATGCCCGGGATCTATAAAGTCAGGACCAACTTTAAAAGGCGCAACATCAAGTTCGCGTCTCTTTAAAGCAGCCATGAGCCCAAGAGTAATGGTTGTCTTTCCGCAGCCACTCTGAGTTCCGGCTATTACTAATCCTTTAATGTTAATCTCCTTATTCGTAACCGTTCACGGTTCAAAGGTTCAAAGTTCAAGGTTAGGGGACTTGCATATCCTAAGAAATAAAAACCTTAACCCTGAATCATAGTAATTATTTTTCTACTCAACCACTTAACTACTCAACTATTCAACGAGATCTATACTTAAAGATATCCGGATAAAGAATTTTTCCGATTTCCTGTATTCCTTTAATAAGCCTTAAAGTAGGTCGCGATACTATCATTTCATCAATAATATATACCTGGTCTTCTTTTACCGCCTTGATTAACCTGAATCCTGTTTCGTTTTTGATAAGAGATATTGTTGGTCGGTTCATGGCACCATTTTGTGCAAGATAGACATCTATTTCAGCTGCATGGGAGAGGATTCGTTCTTTTCCATAAGCTGCGATATTTGTTTTCCTTACCGGTTTTGCGTCTATTGCGATATTTATTCCCCCTGCTGTTTCAAGGGCAAAGATTGCCATGGAGTCAGGAGAAAATGTTTTCATTCTCTTGTGTATGGCTTCAAAATATACCTTTTTTTTAAAAGTCAGATCTTTTGTTCTGGATTTAAGAAGAGATACCCTTTTTTTAAAATGCTGGGTCATATCTGATGCTGCATCCTGTTTTCCGGTAAGAATTCCAAGTATCTTCCAGTAATTGAACATTTCATCTACCGTAGCAGGCTGTAATGATACGACTTTAATTTTGCTTTTTTCAAGCCTTGCCATCAACTGCGGATAGCCGCGGTCAATCATAGGTCGTATTAAAACAAGATCCGGACGGGCAGCTAAAAATTTTTCCGGATCATCATGATAGGAAAAGACCGGCTTTGTCTTTGCCTTTTCAGGAAAAACCTCGTTTCGTGATACGCCGATAATTTCTTTTTCAAGGCCTAATGCAAACAGGTTTTCAGTATGAGCGCCGTAAAGAGAAATAATCCTTTTAAACGCACTTTCAGCATTAATGCTCCTACCTGCCTGATCGATTATACTGCTTTCATCTACTACACAAAAGCTTGAGGCCAAAACAACGCTAACTACAAGCCGGCATAATGCTTCAATGATAACCAGCACAAAAAAGGTTTTAGCCGATTTTAATAACTTTATTCTCATCTTTTAAAAACAACCTGCTTTGAATTTGAATACGGCTCAAAATAGATTTTTGTCTCCACCTTAAAAACAGATCGTATGGTATCAGCAGTTAATATATCATCTGTTTGGCCATGAGTTTCAATACGCCCCTGCCTGATGAATATCAGGTCATCGCAGTAAATTGCAGCAAGATTTATATTCTGCATCACTGCAATTACCGTCTTTTTTTCTTTTCTAACACGTTGTTTTGCAATGTTAAGCAAGCTTATTGTATAATTGATGTCAAGGTTTGAAGTCGCTTCATCCAGAACCAAAACTGGTGTATCCTGGGCAAGGGCTCTGGCAAAAATGACTCTTTGCCTCTCTCCTCCGCTGAGCTCCGTGATAAAGCGATTTTTAAAATCATAGATTCCAGTCTTTTCCATTATATCCTTTACAATTTTAGAGTCTTTTAAAGATGGTGCGGAGAAACGGGGAATATGTGGATAACGGCCCATCATGACTATTTCTTCTACTGTAAACGGAAAATTTATATAGAAATTCTGCGGAACTAAAGCGATCTCTTTTGATAATTCTTTCTTTGAATACGAAGCAAGTTTCTTTCCTTTATATTTAATGCCTCCTGATACAGGTTGACTGTGTTTAGTAAGAAGATCGATAAAAGTGGTTTTTCCGCAACCGTTTGGCCCTATTATGCCGTAAAATTTTCCTGTCTCAAGTCTGATGGAAATGTTATCTATAACCTTTTTTTCTTCATAAAAAAATGCTAGTTTTTCAACTTCAAAAGCCATTTAATCACCTGACCTTGCTTTCTGTCGTTTCCTGAAAATGTAACAGAAAAACGGGCCACCGATCAGTGCTGTTAGTACACCAATGGGAATCTCGCCTGGAAGAATAGCTCTGGTGACCGTATCAGCACACAATAAGAGTATTGCGCCTGATAGCATCGAAACAGGAATAAGCTTGCGATTATCAGGGCCTGTTAAAAATCTCACCATGTGGGGAATAAGAAGTCCCACGAACCCTATAATGCCGGATACTGAAACGCAAATAGCTGTTACCATGGATGCGGTAACAAGAAGAATAAGAGTCACCTTTTTTGTATGCACACCAAGGGAAGAAGCTGTTCGACTTCCAAGGGAGATAAGATTAAGATCCCGGGCGAAAAATATAATAATTAAAAATCCGCCGCACAAAAATAACAGTGTCATTATTACATCCGCCCATGTCTTTGAAACAAAACTTCCCATAAGCCAGAAGATAATTATTGAAACCTGTTCATCCGCCACGTATTTTAAGAAACTTATTCCTGCTGATAAAATGGCTGCTACTATGATACCGGAAAGAATCAGGTTATTGGAAGAAAAACCGCCTCTTGCAGATGAGAGGTACACAACGAAAAACAGGGTGCCTATTGCACCTATGAAAGCAAAGGTCGGCACAGAATAGCCTCCAAAAACAATATTATCAAAAAGGACAATATTAAAAAAAAATGCCAGACAAGCTCCAAAGGCGGCACCGGCAGACACTCCCAGTGTGTATGGATCAGCCAGAGGATTTAACAAAATTCCCTGGAAAACAGCGCCGGCTACTGCCAGTCCTGCCCCCACTATTGCGGCTGTCAATATTCGCGGTAAACGCACCTCTATCACAACCACGGTAAGAATTTCATCCATTCCTTTAAGAAGGCCAGTTTGTCCTGATATTTTAGCAAAAATAATTTTTGCCACGTCAAGAAAGGATAAATGAATATATCCCATACCGGTAGATATCACGATTATCAGGCACAAAGCTGCGCTCAACAATAATACCTGGATTCCGGTTGCCTTTTGAAGCCTTTTTTTTAAGCTGAATGATTTTTTCTGTACTTTAATGGTCATCTTTTTAGGAAGAGGTTGCAGAAAGACGGCAGTTGGTAAAAAAACTGCCGGCTCCTGTTTTAATGTCATTTTTTTGTTAAAATATCAACATGTAATACAAGTGTTTAAAAATGCATCAATACTGTCTTTAAATGTGCGACCCAGATATCAACGATTTCATCGTATTCAGCCGTTCCTTTAAGTACAGGTACACATTTTATCCCTGCCTTTGTAAGGATGCTCGTCCATGAATCATCTTCATCTCCTGCCATGTCATTTCGGGCATGATCACCAGCCACCGACATAAATGGCATAAGATAAGCTTTTTTGATTTTCTTTTTAAGAAGCGTAGCTTTAATATCATCTATAGTTGGCGCACCTTCAACAGTACCCACAAAGATATTCGGGTCTTTCTGCTGGAAATGATACATCATGGCAGCGTAAAAAGCGTTGCTCGGGTGGTGAGAACCATGTCCCATCAGGACAACTGCATCTTTCTTTTTCCTGTCTTTTGGGATATTCTTTATAATCACTTCCGTTACTTTTTCAAGATCATCTTCTTTTCCCAGAAGTGGGTAGCCTACGAGAATACGCTCAAATCCTTCTGACATCTGCCCAAACGCATGGGCACTCTGTATAAGTCCGTGGTACTCTTGACCGGCTATGGTATGCAATGACTGGATTGCCACATGTGTAAATCCTTCATCCATCATCTTTGCCAGAGCCATCTCTGTGGAATCCAGTTTCTTGCCTTCTTTTGCCAGTTTATGGCGTATAATATGTGAAGTGTATGCCCATCTTACAGGCACGCCCGGGAAAGCCTTTTTTATCCTTTTGTCAATGTTTTTAAAAGAAACCTGTGCTTGTGGCATGCTGGAACCAAATGTAACCAGCAAAATCCCTTTTTTCATGGGTTGTTTTTGCCCGTGGCCTCCGGCCAGTGCGCTATACCCAATAAAAATAATTGCCATAAAAACAGTAATAAAAACAATAGAATTCCTTTTCATAAGTCAGCCTCCTATTTGGTGTTTCAATTTTATAATCTAATGGAGCGAAGCGATATCCTTATTCGACGTTCGATGTTGAGCGTTCGATGTTCGATGTTCAAATTGTTGCATCTGAAATTTCGACCGAACTTTCATAACACCTCGAAAATACGTACACAGGTCAGGAGTTCTGAAATTATTACTCGCATAATTGAATCTCACGACCAGTAAGCCTGATATCTGAATCATTAATAATCTCAGCAATCATGCAGACAATGCGCTTCATTCCCTTTGCAGTCAGCGACCACCATGCATCCATGATATCGAAATGACCCGATCTTAAAGAAACTATCTCTACCTTATCTGCGTTAATTTTTAAGTTCTTAACCGCTTCCGTCATATCAAAATCATTATCTATATTTTCTTTTCCAATACGTAAACAATTGCCCGGTTTTCATTTAATTTCACCCCCTTTAAACTCCAATTTCAATGAGTTGCAGCCCGGGAGCAAAAAAAAATCCCCGAATCGAAATAAATCGATCCGGGGATATCCCTTTTTTATCCTTTAGATCTTATAGGCTTATCTTCTGTCCGCGAAAATTAAACCTTCTTCAGTTCAGGCAGGTCTTCTGACTTCCTTGCCTTTTTTAGCGGCCTTCCCATCCCGGCTTGTTGGAACAGTGGCGAGTAATGCTAAAAAGGTTCCCTTTTTAAATAAGAAAAGGGCAGGGTTACAGAGGCGGGCCCGTCCCCGATTTTAACGGGGTTCCCTATTAAGCTAAATGAGCACCTGAACTTTAAAAAGCCTTTAATAGAGCCCAGGATGAAAGTCAACATAAAAATTGGACAGGTAAGATATGATGAATTCGTAAAAGATCGAATTCATCAAGTTTTAGGTTTTAAGTGTTAAGTTTCAGGTTGAGGTTTGTTTTTACACTTTCAAACCTGTAATGCCTTCTTTGATAAGAAATTCAATAACTTCACAAACCGGAAGCCCCACAACATTTGTGTAAGAACCTTTGATGCTTTTAACAATAAAGGTGCCAAGACCCTGTATAGCATAGGCGCCGGCTTTATCAAAAGGCTCTGAAGTATTAATGTACCATTCGATCTCATTATCTGCCAGGTTTTTAAAAAGAACATCTGTTTTAACAGTATCTAAGAAAACTCTCCCTTTAGCAAGGCAGCAGATGCAGTAGCCTGTATATACCTGGTGCGTCTTGCCACTAAGACTCTTTAACATGGTGCGAGCCTGCTCCTTTGAATCTGGTTTACCGAGAATTGTGCCATTTATAACAACAATGGTGTCGGCTCCAATAACCCAGCTTTCAGGATATGCTTCAGATACATCAGCGGCTTTTGCTTCAGCAAGTGTTTTTACATAAGTCTCAGGTGTTGATAAAGATACGGAGTT
>SDBS01003665.1_pt1 | contig 15098 bp, 11 predicted proteins | sample 2277091 | NCBI WGS metagenome assembly SDBS01 (sample SAMN10404972, study PRJNA504765) | marine sediment metagenome | isolation source: marine sediment core GS10_PC15, 163 cmbsf | place: Arctic Ocean: Southern Knipovich Ridge | collected 2010 | reverse complement strand
AATACCATGCCCAGATACACTTCTCTTGGCCGATTTCGATACCAGTTCCAAACCATCGGCTCTCTGGTTGTGTTGTGATAGGGTAGAATTCCGCTTTCAAAATACTCGAGCTGCGCATCCTCACCATCCGGAAGCATAAGGTGTTTATCGTTAAAGAGATTTCTGACCTGAAGGGAGAATTTTACGAGCAAAGGCTCAAACATAGAAACGGCTTTGATTATACTCAGATTTGTATTCCAGCGCCCTTTCCAGATCATATTATTCGGTTCAATGGAGACATCGTCCGGTGCGTGGTATGTAAACCTCCGACCGGCGGCCCAGGTCGTCGTTGTGTTTATCGTCCAGTCTCCGAGGATATAAAAATTTCCAAAGGATGGGCCAAAATCACGAGGTGAGTTGATAAAAATCTGCAATTTTGCCGTATTGTGGGGATTCCAGGTATCATCGTCCTCACCATTGTGTCCATTGTCACCATTATCTGCACCATTATATTCATCTTCACGCAGCTTTTCGCCATCAAATTCTTTAGCAATATGACCATAATTATGCTGCCCTGTACTCAAAATAGACATTATGTAACTCAGTCTAAAGTTAATAAAGCGAAAGCGGGATTGGATTGTTGCTTCCAATCCTCTTACATTTGCCCAGCCTCCATTAACCGGGACACGAAAATATCCAATGCCCTGACCCGGGATAAGATTGGTAGGATTATTAGGATCGCCATAAAGCCTGGTCTGAACATCACCACCAGATTTTTGTATTTGATCAGTCACATTCAAAGTATACCCACCCTGTTTGATACCCATTGAGGTTAAGTCATACGCATCTCTGTAGAATAGGGTCAAATCAAGTAAAAAGTCATTGGCAATATTTTGTTTTAGTCCGATTTCATATTGGGTCATTTTTTCCCAGGTTAAGGCCGGATTTCCCGTATAATCGGTGTAATATTTATAGACAACCAATTGTGAATCCGGATGCATATCCCAATCAGAATCTATATCATCAGGTGGCAGTGTCCGGGCAACAGCCGGTCCAACAATTTTATTCCAGGGCGGACGTTGATTAAATTTACCTATCATGAAGTGAAGTACTGTACTTTCACTGATTGGGTGAGATAAACCGAGCCGGGGTGAAAAGGCAACTTGTGTAGGTGTTTTGTGATATCCCGGACCGCTGCCATTTGCATCCCAGGATATATGTCCAATGGACCCCACATGACCGACCGCACTGTCACCAATCATTAGTGGATCAAATATATCCGCTGAAACGTTTTTGTTTGCATTATAAAAATCCAATCGTATCCCGGCATTGATAACCATTCCTTCAAATTCCATTTTGTCCTGAATATAAAAGGCTCCTTCGTAGGGATTGGTTTTTGTTTCAGCCAGATCGGTCACTTGCGCCCAAAGGATGTCTCCGGAGCTTTGGTAGTCATGCAAAACTTTTTCATATGATTGTAATGAGAACAAAAGACCTGTCTTTATCTGATGATCTAAAGAAATCTGGCTGGTAAAATCCGCTTTGAGTGTACTGTTCGTCGACCAGATCCATTTCCGCCAGATATCGCCCGGACGGTCCCACTTCCAAGTTTCAAATGTGTTAGGTATTTCCGGTGGATCCGGAGACACGCGCTCACCATCAGGTCCATATCTTTCCGATTGAAGAATGTCTAAATAGTCCAGTTTAAACTCTGTCGAGCCGTGCTGAAGGGCAACTTCCAAAAATGATCTATGGCTAAATACATGGGTTAGTTTTGCCTGTAGATTTAGTAAATTAGCTTTTTCGGGTGGACGGATGTTGGCGCGACTTCCGCTTAGGGCACCATACAGCCAATATTTATAAATGTGATAAGGACTACCCACATATGGGAATACCTGCTCATTATGATTTGAATCTTCAGTAGATCCCCAATTGCTTCTCGGAGCCCCGGTATTTGTGAAGTTTGTGTAGATACCATTTAGTTCAAATTTTGTATTCGGTGTAAATCTATAAGTTAAATTCCCTTGAAAAGTCATATCCGGATTATATTTCAGAGCTGAGGGATAATTGGGAACACCCTCCCGATATCTCGCCGAAAACATAAAAGCCAGCTTATCAAATATTGGTCCATATAGTGTAAGCTCTTTTTCCCACTGCATTTGTTGTGTATAATCAATCTGAGGATGCAAATTTTTATCATTAATAAAATTACTCCACCACCGGGCTCTTTCTTCAGGAGTCATGCTGATAAAGGGTTCTTTTCCCCCGTTATATCCGGTTAATGGTTCATCCATCCAGGGTGTTTGCCAGGTGGCATCCGGATCCCAGAATTCAGGCGTGGTCATCACCGTATGAAAAATATCATTGGAATCGTAAATATTACCACCCCAATGATACTGACCAGCAGGGCGTATTTTTATGCTGACAACTCCGCGGATACGGTCCATCGCACTCTTAGATACCATATTGACAAAAGCACCGTTCGCCTGACCATATTCTGCGTTCCACCCTCCCGAAACCAGTTCAAGCTCCTGAATTGTGGTTAAATTAACAGTTGTGAAGTTAGTATTGGAACCAATATCACGCATATCCATACCATCGAGAACATAAGCAACATCCAATCCAAAGCCACCGCGGATGCCACCGTTAATATTGACACCGGGCAAATCTTCAATGACCTGTTCAACATCCAGTCCTGCACTGCTACGAATTTCCACATCGGTCATTGTTTGTTTACTACCGGTCAAATCGAGTTCCACTTTTGGCCTCGTGGCAACGATTGAAATCTCCTCACCTTCAAGTACAGCTGGCTCAATGGTGAAATCGAGAGGCGAGGTTTGATCGATTTTGACTCTGACCTCAGTCACAGTTGTTGTTTTATACCCTATCATTTGAATTTCGATGGTGTGTACCCCTGGGGAGACATTTATAATGTAGAAAAAGCCTTCGAGGTCAGTAGCAGCACCCAGAGTAGTACCCTTTATCATGACGTTAACGCCTGCTAAAGGCTCTCCGGAAGATTTATCAGTGATGGTCCCAGCAATTTTGCCCGTTGTACCTGCGAATAAGGAACCGCAATTCAGGAGTACCAAAAGATAAAAAGCTGGATAGATCCTAGGACTCATAGGTTTTCTCCTTTATTCGAGATAATTAATTTAAGAGTGTATTATAATTTATTGATATTGCTTTTACACTTTTGTGATATTTTAACCACCTCTCATCAACCAGATCCTTATATGGACTTATAATTATGGTATACTGCACCATTTTTGTAATAGAATTCCGGTTAATTCTCGATAGCTACTTTATCCTGGTTAAAACTTTTTTAGACTAAAAATTGAAATAATCGTCCCTATGAATTCCCTCTTCCCTGATGAATCGTTCTGCCTGACAAATTGCAGTCTGAATTTTATTATGCGAATACCCAAGCAATCTAAGGCTGTAATCTATAATTGTATTGCTAAGTATTACCGGATTTTCAATTACTTGCCCATTCCGTTTTTTTTGAAACATTGCATCGGCGATACCCTGTATAGCGATGGCCAAGAATTCAAGTTCTTCATCTTTGATACGGTCACCAAAAAATGTAATAAGACGAGTCTTTTTGTTTTCAACGGAGTATTTATGGATTTCCGGCATATTCTGTACCATACACCACAGCTGAGATAACTTAGGATCCTCCATCGTGGTTATAAATCCAACCCGGAAATCAATGGCGAAACCAATTTCCGGACTAAAACCAAGATCACGAATCTTATATATTTGATTTTGAAGGATAGCAACATATTCTTTGGAGATGATTTTCAGGATATTCTGTTTGTTCTTAAAATGAAAGTATAGATTGCCCATCGATGTGTTTGCTTCATGAACAATCTGACGTACGTTTGTATTGTCATATCCATTTTCAAGGAATAGCTTTTTTGCCGCAAAGAGAATATCTTCGCGCTTGCTTATTTTAGAACTTTGTAAGGAAAGTGATGCCATGAGGTTGATACACTTATTTTAATTGATGTATCAATAAAACCCACCGAGCAATGCTCTAGAGTAAGATAGAGCATTGCTCTAATTTTGTCAAGCTTTTTTTAAAAAAAACGTTTAAACTTGTTTTGCAACAGTAGTGTCTGGTTAACGGACATTTATTTTAAATAAAAAAAATGCTCGATAAACCTTTGTTTATTCCGTTTTAATTATAGAAATAAACCGATCCAAGCCGATCAATTGTCCGGTCGGAAATAAATAAAGTACAAACAAAGCAGAGATTTCGATCAGATTTTTATCGACAATCAGATAATTACCTTCAGTCGGTAGAAAATTCACCATACCGATAAAGGGCGGATTACTACTATAGTAAATAAAGATTAATAGCATCCCTGACAGACAGACAATCCTGGTCCCAATTCCGGCAATTAAAGCCACTCCGAGTAATATCAAAGCCCAGATATTTATAAAATCTACCAAAATTAAAATTTCCGCATTCTCGACTAACCATTGAAAAAGGCCGGATAATATACCTTGAGATTTTTGTAAATATTGTGCTGATGTCCAATATGGATTGATCAGTTTAACGAGACCTTCGTACAATAGATGCCACCCGATTAAGATTCTCAGGATTACCAAAGCAGCTAGTTGATTATTAGTATAATTCATATTTCACCTTTTATTATATTTCTCGCAGCAGCGCAAAGAAAATGATGAGACAACCCAGCGGCCCGCCTCTGCAGGGCATGACATACCAATACATTGCCCAGAGCACCACATTATTTGTTATCCATAAATAAATTACAAGCCTCCAACAGTGTTCTGTGAACCAAAAGATCATGCCTTATGTTGTAATCGGGTTCTTTTTCCCCTTTAATCATCCGGGCAAAATCACCCAGCTGGTCATCATATCTTCCGGACATTTTCTTTAGATTTATCGTTTGGTAACCTTTTTTATAATTGCCAACTGATTTGTCGAGTGCAATTTGTAATTTTGGCGGTTCCAGTGGTTTAATTTCGATTGTTCCCATTGTGCCACATGCCACAAATTGACGGCGTTCCGCGCCCTCAACTTCGACTAGCGTGCTTCGAATTGAACTAATTGCTTTTTCATGCTCAATGATGACTAATTCATTATCATAAAGGCTATCCGATTCAGCCCTGGTTTGTTTTCGGTAACTTTGTACTGCCTTAGGTTTTCCTAGAATAGCGATTAATATATCGATCAGATGACAACCCAGGAGCATCATCCCGCCACCATAGGTTGCAGCTAGTTTCGGTCGTCGTTTTGCATTGACAACTTTGCTGATCACACCATCTAACTCAAAGATATCTCCTAACCAGCCTTCGCGTACTGCTTTAAGACAAAACTTAAAAGCCGGATTGTAGCGAAACATGTATCCCATTTGAACAATCAGGTTTTTCTCATTTGCCCTTTTCAATAATTGATTAAAATCGTCATAGGACTTTCCAGGAGGCTTATCTATATGGATATGCAGACCAGCATTAACACATCTAAGAGCTACCGGTACGAGATCATCGATATCGGTTTCAACCAATACTGCCTGCAAGTCTTGATTATTTAATAACTCCTCCTCGGTCATCCATTTCACATCCTGATAGGCAGGTTTCTGTTCCGCCTCATTGCGTTTGAGAGGATCCGCCTCAACCATACCAACCAGATCGAATATATCCTTTAACTTTCGAATTGTTGCTATCTTTGACTTTGCGTGAGAATGGGCCGTCCCAATCTGTCCAACTTTTATCTTTGCCCGCTGATTCGGGGAAGCAGATAAAATATTCGGACTGGTCAGACCGATGAGCCCCATCGTAGAAATTTTATTGAACTGTCTTCTGCTTACCATTTTCTTCAACTCCTGATATAATTTCTCGCAGCGGCGCAGCGAATATCTCTTTCCTTGCATCTTGCAAGTTAAAAAATATTTTTCACCTAATTGACCGTTTTGTATCCGATTTCGTTCAACACCAGCCTGATTTTATCAATACTTTCCTCAGATAGTGGTCGGAGTGGTCTTCTGAAAACCGGACTGGAAAATTTCCCCATCAGCCATAGGGCAATTTTCATTCGCTGATGTGCCCCGCTTCCGGGTTCCCCAAAATTATAAATCAGACGGGCAAGTGGTGCCGCTGTTTTTTGTGCATTTTTCGCCGCCTTTAAATCCCCGGACACACATGCATCAACCAATTGGACCATCAGTTCTGGCGCGAATCCGGCAAACCCTATCAAAGCGCCATCTCCGGCTTCAACAAGTGTCGGTAATAAATATTCATCATGGCAAGTGATAATCGAAACTTGAGGTGCTATGGACTTGAGTTGTTCATAGTCATACAACCAACGAGCCATATCCCGTGTTCCCATTTTTATAGATACCACTTGAGGGATCTTGACCATCTCCACCATTTCTGATAAAGTATATCCAACTTTAGTCCATGCAGGATATTGATGTATGATAATATCAATTTCTGCACCCTCGGCCACATCACGAATAAAATCGATTGCTGTTTCGCTGGAACGACCAAATCTCAGTTGATAGTGCGGCGGCATTAACAATATTGCATCGGCACCTGCTTCTTTTGCCGCAACCGCATGATCTGTTGCCACCAGACTTCCTTCACCGGCGACACCGGAAATCACTTTAAGTTTTTTGCCGCTTTTTTTTACTTCATCCGCCAGAATCTCAGTCACCCGGGAACGCTCTTCCGGACGCAATGCCATTATTTCTCCGGTATGACCATTACAAACCAAGCCTTTGATCCCATCAGCCTGAATTAACCATGCGAAATACCGCCTTAAACCCTTTTCATCGATTTTTTCATCCTCATAAAAGGTACATAAGGTTGCCGGAAAAACCCCCATCCACGGATGGTCTTTATAATTCAACATTAAAAATCTCCTATTGTCATCCCTGCAAAAGCAGGGATCCATTTTGTTGGTATAGTTGGTGATTTATATTTTCTGGATTCTCGCCCCGGCGAGTCGCTGTGGCGACCCGCTTCCGCGGGATTGACATTGTACTTTATTTATTGATCTTCATCAGTAAAAAGATCTCTACTCATCCAGTCTTCTATAAACCGTTAATTCCATATTGGCCTGATATTGAGGAGATAAGAATCGACTGGAAATATATCCCACGATCAATACGATTAAATTACCCAATAGACCAATCCAAAGAGTATGTAATGGAAAACGCAATACGAATCCACCATCTTCATGTGCGGGATTTGTAAAATATGCCCAGAGACTAAAAATAATCCCAAATATTAATCCAACATAAATCCCCTTTTTACTTGTACGTTTTGTAAAGATACCCAGAATATAAAGGCCAAGAACACCACCACCTAATAGAGAGACAAAGTTAAAGGCCGCATCTGCCATTGATTTTATCTGAGTCATCCACATCGCCAGGCCAATTGCAAGTATGCCGGATACAAGTACACTCATACGACAGAAAAATAATTTCTGCGAATCTGTTTTTTCCTTCCTTAATTTAATATAATAGTCATCAAATAAGATAGCCGCCAGACTATTTAAATCTGAAGATAAAGTTGACATGGTTGCACCTAGTAAACCCGCTAAGATCAAACCGGTAACTCCGGGTGGTAGCTGATGACCAATAAAATAAGGAAAAACTTTATCCGGTTGGGTCCAAAGATTATCCGGTAATAATCCAGGTTGAGTCTGATAATATGTCCACAATAAGGCTCCGATTGACATAAACAGTATCCATACAGACATGATTAAAATTGAAGAGATCCAAAGTGCCTGACCGGCTTCTTTTTTGGAAGCCGAGATTAAATATCTTTGTATTACTGTCTGATCTGAAGAATATTTCTGTAACCAGTAATTCAGTCCAAAACTGAGTAATACAATGAGACTGATCGCGCTCCATTCAAAATCAAACGATAGTAGTTTCAGCTTTTCTGCTTCATGCGCCTGAGATATTAAATATTCAGCTCCCCCCGGATTGGAGAATAAGAGATAGAACAGGGATATGATCCCACCAAATATGAGCAGAAATCCCTGAAGCACATCGGACCAAATAACACCTTCAATACCACCAAAATAAGTATAAATAATCGTGGATAATCCAACTATTGCTATCAAAACAAAGATATTCCAACCGGTCATACCGGATATGGCCAAACAAAGTAAATAGAGGATGGCTCCCATCTTAGCAAAATGCACAACGATAAAAGCGATGTTTCCGTAAATCCGGGCCGGCAATCCAAATCGTTTTTCCAGATATTCATAGGCACTGAGCTGAATTTTATCTCTGAAAATGGGAATTAAATACTTTACGGCAAAAACAGTGCAAACCGGAATTAATGCGATGGTCATCAGATATTGCAAATCATTTTTAAATGCTTTTCCCGGTAATGCGATAAAAGACCAGCTTGAAATAATCGTTGCAAACATAGAAATACCAATTGCCCAGAATGGTATTTTTTTTATTCCCAAAAAATATCGTCGGGAGTCTTTTTGTTTTTTTCCAAACCGGGTACCCAACCAGACAATAAATGCAAAATAAGCTAGAATGATGAACCAATCGATCAATTCAATTGCACCACTGTCAATAGAATTCAATTCTATAAGACCTTTCCCAAAATTAAAATTGTGTTTTTCGATGGGGGATTACATTGTAGCCAGGTATGGAGAGATGGTGGAATCATTTTGAATCATTCAAAATTATATTTACTTTCAGCAGTTTAAAATATACCAGGTATCGCTATTTATGTCAAGGAAAATACCCGGGGTGAGATTGAAAGTGTTTTAAGCCCTGAGAATATTTTACCACGGAAGACCACGGAATATATGATGTAAGGGCGGGTCTCCTTACCCGCCCCAAAATCAAAATAAGTTTTATGGAGGCAATCAAATGCCAGGAATAAGATACCACTATCTAACATTTACAAGGATAGATGTAGCGTCTCCTCGAAAGTCGTTTGTTTGGTGTACCGTTGTTGGTTGGTACAGCTTTTTTGTGTTTTCAGAAGACATTATGCAATAAAATATTCCTGCTATTCGTTTATACTTTTATATATCTAAAATTCTGCAATTCACCACAAAAATTAACAGAGGATTGACCCTATGAGATCCTATACTAGACATGTTTTCGGAATATTAATTGCCTGTTCTATGCAAGAATGAAATTTTTTTTAAGTAAAATTTAAAATATTTAATAAACGCCAAGTTCGCTGAGAACACAAAGGAAAATAATTAAAATGAATAAATATATATAACTCGACGATACTCAGCGTACTCTACGTTTGAAAAGAATTGCATCGTAGAACAACAATATTGTGTCTGTTGAAATTTTAATCGAATAATTTTTGACACTACCTGAAAAAAAAATAGGAGAGAAAAATGGAAAATGCCATTAATCAATTTATTGAAAAATTTGAGAAAGGCACATTACCCGTAGACAATTAATAGCAAAATTAGGAGGATTAGTAACAATACTATGTGGAACAAGACAAGCCTTAGTTCAAGATCAAACCAGTAAGAGTAGCTTTGAAGCAACCCGGATAAATCATATTGCATTACGCGTAAAAGACTATCAAGTCTTTTGCTATCGATAGCGAAGGATATCTGTATGCAGGCAGTGACGGAAACGGGGTTTTCCGCTCCAGGCAAACAACGACTTCAATTGAGAATATCAATCGTACTCCGCCCAAATCATTTGTCTTACTTCAAAATTTTCCCAATCCATTTAATCCAAGTACGACTATCCGCTATGATCTACCTAATGTCTCTCAAGTTGTATTAAAGGTTTACAACACTCTCGGCCAACACGTGCAAACACTGGTGAACGAGCAGCAAAATGCCGGAAAAAAATCTGTCATGTGGGACGGTCATGATCAGTCTGGAAGAGAAGTAAGCTCAGGCATCTATATTTACCATTTAAAAGCAGATGAAAAAATTCAGAGTCGCAAAATGATATTAATTCGATGACTTAATTAGTTGGTCACTCGCGAGAATTAAATAGTTTAAGTTTTTGTCGCTATATCTCCAGTGCCTGCGCTCGGTGACTCAGCCTCCTTATGAAGTAAATAACGACGTACAGGGATAGACGTAGCACCCTCTTGGGAGCGCCAATCATAAGCCAACCATAAAGGTTGGTTTTTCTTTATTTTTTTTGAACAAGTTGATGATCTACCTTTTTACCCGCCAATAGAAATAATTATCGATAATCTTTTCTTGAAGTGGGGATAAATTCCGGGACATTATCTTAAGGAAAACTATAAAAAATCATTAACTACATATACACAGGATAAAATTTTCCCAATACTATTCGCCTCGAATATCCATCATTGTCTGTAATGAAAGAGAAGAAAGATTAAGCGGCGATGTAAAGATTTTACCATGGAGAAAATTTCTATAACAGTTCCGTATACAGATTACAATATCTCTCTTTCTGAGACGGTAATCTTTAGCTCCGGCCGGGTGGATTCAGCCCGTATTGATATACAGGTTGAGGAAGTAGAAGATGTCAAAACAACAGAAATCGAGGTCCGAAAAGCGAACGGTGCCCAGGGAAGATTTACTATAACCGAATCAGAGGAAGTCTCAGAACTGGTGGGAGAATGGTATACATGGAATCAGTATTTCATTGAGATTGAAGCTGAATATTACACGGATGGAAGTGGACATCTGATATATCGTGTCTATGAACCACCGTACCAGGAGGGTAATGATCCTATACTTGTGGCGGAATACTTTTTCTCACCTGATGCATCCGGAGAAGGCACACTCGTCCATAATGGGCTCACTTATCTGATTAGGTTTACCGGTGGTGATCAGGGTGAGATCATCTATGGAAGTAAAAAGACACATTTTAATCTTTTTAGATAAAATATATAGTGCTTTGAGTCAGTAAATAGACCACGGATTTGATGGATCAGACGGATGGACACGGATTAAAAAAAATAATTATAATATCCCGGTAAATCCGTTCAATCCGTTTAATCCGTGGTCTATTATTCTATTTCGGTTGGTGGCGATTGGCCAGAACAGTATTAATATCGCTTAACGATACCCCCTTCGCCTGTAAAAGAACCAGTAAATGATATATTAAATCAGCTGCTTCATCTTTAAACTGTTCATCATTCTCATTAAGAGCAGCGATCACCACTTCCGTCGCTTCTTCACCAACTTTTTGGCTGATTTTATTCAGACCTGCAGAGAAGAGCTTCGATGTATAAGATCCTTCCGGTGCGTTCTTTTTCCGATCTTCAATAATTTCTTCCAGGGTGTAAAGAAAATCTTCTGTTCCCTCATTTTTTTCGTCAAAACAGGTATCTTTTCCGGTATGACACACCGGACCGGTCGGTTCTGCCTTGATCAATACGGTATCCTGATCACAATCGATCATTATCTCCCTGACCAGGAGCTCATTCCCCGAGGTCTCCCCCTTTGTCCATAATTCCTGACGGCTGCGGCTGAAAAAAGTCACTTTTTTCTTTTCAACCGTTTTTTCATAAGCTGCTCGATTCATATAGCCCAGCATCAGAACTTTTTGAGTCTTGACATCCTGAATAATGGTTGGAACAAGCCCTTCGTTTTTTGTAAAATCAATTTTCATAATCTCACCGCGATGTCATTTTTATTTAAAAATTGTTTTAATTCCGGTATTGGTATTTCGGAAAAATGGAAAATACTGGCTGCCAGGGCGGCATCTGCTTTTCCCTCGGTGAATACATCAACAAAATGCTGATGGGTACCGGCACCGCCGGAAGCAATTACCGGCACAGGTAATGTTTCTGATACTTTTCTGGTGATATCCAGAGCATAGCCGTTTTTTGTTCCGTCATGGTTCATCGAAGTCAATAATATCTCCCCAGCACCACGCTGAACCGCTTCTCCCGCCCATTCAAGCGCTTTTATTCCCGTTGGGGTCCGTCCGCCATGGATATATACAATCCAGTCTTCTTCTTCATTTTTGGCATCGATCGCCAACACTACACACTGGCTGCCAAACCGGTTAGCCAGAACATCTATCAAGCCAGGGTTAGCAACAGCTGCCGAGTTTATCGTTATTTTGTCGGCTCCGGCATCCAATAAACGGGATACATCATCTTCTGAGCGAATACCTCCACCGACCGTAAAGGGAATATTTACATTTAAAGCAATCTTTTCGACCAGAAGGGTAAAGGTCTGGCGGTTTTCTATCGTTGCAGTGATATCGAGGAAAATGAGCTCGTCCGCTCCCTGTTCGACATAGGATTTACCCAATTCAACCGGATCGCCGGCATCGCGGATATTAACAAAATTGATACCTTTAACAGTCTGACCATCGCGGATATCCAGACAGGGTATAATACGTTTGGTTAACATAAATAATCCTTTAACTGGCTTAGCTCAATTTGTCCTTCATACAGGGCTTTACCGATGATCACCGCATTGACACCAATCCGGTCAAGACTTTCAATTTCATCTATCTGAGTAACACCACCGCTGGCAATCAAGAACAGATGAGGAAGTTTCTGTTTTATCGCCCGGTACATATTAAGATTCGTCCCCTGAAGCAGACCATCTTTTGTAACATCGGTACAGATAGCATGGCGGATGCCCCGGTCGACATATTTTGAGAGAAAGCGATAAAGATCTAGATTAGTAACTTCTGTCCATCCGGAAACAGCAATTTTTCCCTCCTTGCTGTCAGCGCCAAGAATAATTTTTTCATTTCCATACTCATCCAGCCATTGAAGTACAACCGATTCCTCTTTTACGGCAATACTACCGGCGGTAATCTGTTGCGCCCCACAATCAAACGCTGTGCGCAGATCCTGATCGCTCTGAACACCGCCACCAAAATCTATCTTTAAATCTGTTTTGGAGGCGATCTTTTCCAGTACAGTCCAGTTTACGATCTTTTTTTGCCGGGCTCCATCCAGATCAACCAAATGAAGATGACTGACACCGGCCTCTTCAAAACGCTGAGCAACATTTACGGGATCATGATCATATACTTTTTTACGATCAAAATCACCCTCAGATAACCTGACACATTTTCCGTCTATGATGTCTATTGCTGGTATAATTCGTATCATAATTCTAAAAAGTTTTTTAGGATTTTTTCACCAATCGGACCGCTTTTTTCCGGGTGAAACTGAACCGCGAAATAATTATCTTTTTCCAGTGCACAGGCAAAATCTAAAATATAATTTGTTCTGGCAATTGTGGTTGGAATCGTCTCTGCGAAATAACTGTGAACAAAATATACAAAACTATTTTCCGGAATATCTTTAAATAATGCTCCTTGCAGGTTACAAACCGTATTCCAACCCATGTGAGGGACCTTATCCTCTGGTGGAAAGCGTCGGACGGTTGTATCAAAAATACCAAGACAATCCGTATCATTCTCTTCTGAGTGGTGACACATTAGCTGTAATCCCAGGCAAATACCCAACACGGGTATCTTCAAATTAAGTAGTAATTGATCCAGGTCACGTTCTTTCAGATATTCCATCGCGCTACTGGCCTCACCGACACCGGGAAAAATTACCTTGTCTGACCGGGTAATTATATCCGGATCATTGGTAACTTTGGGTGTCAGGCTCAACCGTTCCAGGGCAATCCTTACCGACTGAATATTACCGGCGTTGTATTTAATCACGGCAACTTTCATAAGGTGCCCTTTGTACTTGGAATACCAGTTTCCGCACTACTTCGTTCGACCGCATTCTTAATTGCCCTGGCCAGAGATTTAAATATCGCCTCGATTTTATGATGATCATTTTTACCTTTGGCATTGATATACAAATTACACCTGGCATGATCACAAAAAGACTTAAAAAAGTGTTCAAACAGATCAGTAGGAAAATCGCCGACTTTCTTTGTTTTAAACTTTACTTTCCATAGCAGGTAGGGTCGGCCTGAAAAATCAATCGCCACCTCTGCACGGGCATCATCCATGGGCAGGAGAAAACCATACCTCTTAATTTTTAATTTTTTACCCAGGGCCTGATCCATAGCTTTTCCCAAAACGATCGCCGTATCTTCGATGGTATGATGCTCATCGACCTGAAGATCACCCTTGATATCGGCTTTAATATCAATACCGCTATGCTTGGAAAATAACTCAAGCATATGGTTTAGAAAACCAAGCCTACTTTTAATCTTTGCCTTACCTTTTCCATCCAGATTCAGAAAAATGCGAATCTCTGTTTCCTTGGTTTTTCTGTGAACTTCTGCCTGGCGTGGTCTGTTAACCAGGAACTGATATATTTCTTCCCAATCCATCGTGGTAAGAATGGCATATTTATGTGGTTTGGCAGTGATATATATGGCCTGACATCCCAGGTTTTTTGCCAATTTGATATCACTGAGCCGATCACCGATGACAAATGACCGGGTCAGGTCATAATCGCCATCGAGATATTTTCCAAGCATGGCGATCCCCGGTTTACGGGTCGGTGCCTTTTGTACCGGTAAGGTGGGATCAATATGGATATTGCTGAATACAATTCCCTCTCCAGCTAAAATTTTTAACATCAAATCATGAACTGGTTGAAATGTTTTTGTAGGAAAAGAAACGGTACCGAGACCGTCCTGATTGGAGACCATCACCAGCTCATATTCTGTCTCTGTAGCTATTTTGTGCAGGGCTGATATGACACCTGGAAAAAAGGCCATCTTTTTAAAGGAATCGATCTGCTCGTCGGCCGGTTCGATCAGAATGGTGCCGTCACGATCGATAAACAAAACTTTTTTCATGTTATCCATCCAATGATTTCATTGCATCTAAAAGATTTTTGTTTTCCTCAGCGGTTCCGACCGTAATACGAATGCAATTATCACAACGCTGAAGATTTGATCGGTTGCGAACTATAATCTTTTTATTCATCAATTTCTCATATATAAAAGCGGCATTTTCGACTTTAACCAGTAAAAAATTTGCCTCTGAGGGATACACCTTTTTTATAAGAGACAGCTTTTCAAGTTTGGCCTGTAAAAATGATCGTTGCCGGATAATTTCATCAACCATCTTTTCTTTGTTCTTTTGATTTTTTAAAGCATCGAGAACCAGCTCCTGGGTGACTCCGCTCAGGTTATAAGGATATTTAATGTTATTAAGCACGGTGATAATGTCAGGATGGGCGAAAGCCATTCCAAGACG
>SDBS01003664.1_pt1 | contig 15098 bp, 9 predicted proteins | sample 2277091 | NCBI WGS metagenome assembly SDBS01 (sample SAMN10404972, study PRJNA504765) | marine sediment metagenome | isolation source: marine sediment core GS10_PC15, 163 cmbsf | place: Arctic Ocean: Southern Knipovich Ridge | collected 2010 | reverse complement strand
TGCTGTCATTCTCATAAAGTTGTCGAGGGTACCTTGCTGAAAGCTATCGAACCATCCTCCCAAATTGTAAACCGAGGTTCTGATATCAGTATAATTATCTCCCACACTTGACCTTTCCCAGTACAGGTCATTTTGCGGGTGAGCCAGCCAATCCCTGAGGAACGGTATTTTCCATCCCAACAATTTATCCTGTTCCATAAAAGGGATCATCCGATAGGCACTATCAGTTATACTCTGCACAAAAGACATGTCAACATTATCCGGACGTGACATATTATAGCTCCACGGACTCCACCTTAAGATCCGGAAAGCTCCTCCCAGATATGCTTCTTTATAAAAATCTGAAAATGTTTTCGTTGGGAACATGGTTTTTAAATATGGACTTCCGAGCGGTGCCGGCATCCATTGGGTAAATCCAAGATATGACCCGCCAAAAGTCCCGATTTTTCCATTACACCAGGATTGCTCCCCAATCCATTGCTGGGTATCATATCCATCAAGGGCCTCCGGCTGCATAGCATCAAAAATACCCTCCGAGTCATACCTGCCACGTGTATCCTGGATAACGACCACATATCCGTGCTGAGCATAAAAATGCCCTTCCTTGTCACCTTCCCCTCCGTTACCATACGGGGTTCGCATAAGCAACACTGGAAATTTATCCGGTACAGCCGGCCGGTAAATACCCGTAGACAATCTGACCCCATCCCGCATGGTCACTTTGACATTCAGTTCCTCAATGACCCGGTAATTTGGTTGGGATAGTTCCTGCGAAAGGCAGAGAGATGATGCCAGGCAGAACAGCACTAATACAATCGTGATGGACTTTCTAATCATTTTAATTTATGTTTTCCAGTATCCAATTAATCGTTTGTTCTCTCCAGTCCGGGGGACTGCCATGGCCCATATTGTAAAAATTCACAATTCTTTTAGGGCCCTTGATATTATTGTACGCGGAATAAACGTTAGCGGGGAGACAAGTACCGTCAATGAACCCTACACCAATCAGTGCGGGTATTTCAATGAGGTCTGCTGCAAGGGCTGCATCAAAGTATGACATGGTTCTGGAGACCTGTGGTATATGACTATCCTTCCTGGATACATTGTTACAAAACGCCGGAACTGTTGCGACCACTGCATCGACACGTTTATCAATGGCGGCCGTAAGCAGGCTGAGTCCTCCACCGTGACTGCCTCCGAAAACAATGATTTTACGAGGGTCAACATCCTCCCGGGTGTAGAGGTAATCCAGTGCCCTCATTGCTGATTGCAGAGACCTGCGATGGTAATACCGGTAATGGTCTTCAATCCCAAAACTATGATAACCAGCCAGGATACCATTTTGCAGTTTTGCAAAATATTCTGTTTCATCAGTCGCAGGCCTTATCCACTGGGCTGCTCCGATGATTTCCTGTTCTTTCGGCTCCAGTCCGTGCACCTCGATCGCAAGGACTGCTATTCCTGCCTCTGTGAAACCGGCGAACCGTCCTGTTCGCCCTATCCCGGATCCGGGAATTGAAAGAACCGTGGGGAAAGGTCCGTTTCCCTCAGGCAGGTGCAGCCAACCGTAAACCCACGAACCGTTCACATTGGCAAGGCTAACTTTATAACGTTTTACATCCCCCGGATCAACGACCGCAACTTCTTCAAGTTTTGCATCAATGGGGATTCTCAGCAGTTCAGCTCTGGCCTCACGCCAGAAGCGGTCAAAATTCTCCGGTAATTTGCCTCCGGGGCGAATTTCCTCCACACTGAAACCACATCCACACGCAGCATACAGTGTGTCTTTCCCTGCGACATAGCTTATATCGCAACGTAGAAACCCCGGCTGGTTCAGTGTGGCATTGATACTGCCTTTTCCCTCATCGAGGTCCACCGTGCCCTCTTTCAGGGTGTGGACCCCGTTTCGGCTAAGCCTGTAATTGATCCTGGATGCATAAGAAATGGCTGCAGGGGTATGGACATTGATATTCAGGACTGCTGTTTCGCCCGTACGGTACAGATAATTCCCGTTTTCCGGAACAATATTAACGGAAAGATCCTTTGACGTTTGGGCATAAGAAACGTAATATGAGGCAAAAGCCGGTATTGCCAGGAGGAGGTATTTAAGTAGTTTTTTCATTAGTAAAATTTAAGTTTGCACTGGTAATAAGTTTCTTTGATGGGTTATTGAACTAAACTCTTCCTTTTCCCCCCTTTCTCAATGTATTCGATAATCAGCTTCGCATTCTCTTCTGATCCTGCAGGGGAAAAATCACCATTTTCGCCTGTTCCCCACCAGGCCAGGACTTTTTCCTCTCCCACCTGGAACCCCTTTACAGTACCGTAATCGAGTCTTTTTACATCCAGTAAAGGATTCACATCTTTTTCCAGTCGGCGGGGTATCATCAGAACCAGGAAGCGCATCTCATCGGTGTTCTCAACAGTACTGGCTGTAAAATGCCATTGATCCGGTGCACCCTCGTTTCTCTCTGTCGGTGCAACAGGGAATTTGTCGGACTGCCGGAAATCCAAGGCTGACGGGGAGAGGAAATACACATCCAGTCCCACTTCACCGCTTTTAACAAGCAGGCGTTGGTTTTTTTGATCGAGTTGTATCTTTTCCAGTGTATGAAGCATGTAGTCATATGTTGCCGGACCTGCCGTTTTCAGATAGTCGGATATTGCGATCCAGGGGGTTTTCCTGTTGTGGGAAAATACAATCGTACGGCGCACCACCTCTGCTTCCGGCCCACTGCCAGGCAGAATCTCATCCAGGTGTTCTTCCCACTGTTTAACAGTTAGCTCGCTCATCGGCAGGTTATATGCCCTGGCACATTCACCGGTGACTATTGTAAGTGCCTCAGAGGGTTCAAACTTTTCGATAGTCCCACTTGCTTTCATGGTCCCGTAGGACTGTCCCCGTCCGTTTATAAGTATCGAGTTATGCGCCCTGGTCATACGTGTCCACAGGTTATGATGCGGACTGCCATACCAGGGATAGTAACCCGAATCAATGAACAGAGCCTTGCCATAAGCATTCACCTGAAAGCTGTTCTGGTCAGCGTGGCTGTGGCTGAAAGAGCCATATGGACTGGACTTAAAGAGCATCCAGACATCATTTCCTGCATTGCCCAGGTCCGAATGCATAGCAGTCCACCCGATATCCCTGAGCAGCTTTGCCTGGGGCATTCCGGCAGGACTCCTGGAGGTAAGGTTAGAAGGAGGAGCGCTCAAAATGGCGATTACATCCTCCATGAACCACTCCTTCCAGTCCATTTTACCCGGTACTACCTGAAGCCGGTTAAGGTGGCTTTCATCGTAATGGATATTCTCGGCCTGCCAGAGAAGAACAGGGTCCTCAAAGACACGTGCATATCTCTGTACCAGAAGTTTTTCTGCCAGGTTGGGGGCAGCCTCCCCATGGTCGCCGAACCCACCCCTGGTCGCATAAGGCGGATGAAAATATACGGCGAAGTAACCGTTGTTACGAAAAAAAGGCTTCTTATACAGGTTTACATCACTGCATAGCTGAAGGGCATCGAGAAAATTAGTCTGCCAGAGCACATAGGCAGTCCAGTAACTTAATCCCTGCGACCAACCCCCGTCATCTCCACCCCAGGTGGGGAAGGAGGTGAGATAGCATCTGATCACATAGTCCAGCCATTTTTCGGCCTCCGGCAGTTCGCCCAGGGTAGAAAGCCCGGCAAGGCCAGTAAAAGCCAGCGCTCTTACTGCATGATTGGACCAGGGAGCTGAGATAAAGTCTTTTTCGGTGTAATAGTCCAGCATCTGGTTGCCACGTTCCCTTAGACTCGAGAGAACCAGGGCCTTTTCCTCAGCATTAAGTTCATCTCCTATCCAGTCATAAGTCATGGCCATCCTTTCGAGTATCGGCATACCTGCCTCATCATTTCCGTGCGATCCATCAGGCAAGGGGAGGTTATAGGAGGTTATGCCGTTCGGATCCCAGCCTGCTATGTGAACCAGCCATTTTTTCGCACTCTCAAGATATTTTTGTTCGCCGGTAATTTTCCAGACCAGGGATAGACGCACCATATGGGCGCTGCCGACTTTACCCGGGGTGTATATCCTGCGCCATTCGGATACCTCGAACTTGCCGTCCTTATATGGCGCTGGTTCCGGGTACAAAGGTTCCACAAGTGCAGAATCCGCAAGATGACGGCAGAATTCCCAAAAAGGCATCTCCCCTGCCTCGATTGCCTCCTTGATCTGGGCAAGTACAGGCGGGGTAAGGAATAACCGTGGCCGTACTCCTTTGAGTTGTCTTTCGAGTTCTGCCATTTCCGGCATTACAAGGACCGGAAGTCCCTGTTCAACAGTGAATTTCCGCAGCTGCGAACGCCCGGTATTCTGTCCGGCAGAATCACTGTACACAACCAGCCAGCTGTATTCACCTGGTTTAAGTTTTTCTTTCAGGGTAGCTACCGTGGAAGTAAGTCCTTCCCGTGTCAGGTGGATTTTTTCTCCAATACTGTCCTGATAAAGCACATAGCAATAATTATTCGCACTATCATGGCTTGTCCATGTAAATCCTGGCGGATTAACACCTGTCTTCACTCCATCGGCCGGGTAATGCTGCAGGTGGCGACCTTCAGGCGTGGTCTCAACCACCTTCAGATCAAGATAAGAACTCTCCGAAATCCTGGAGCAGTGAAGCAGAGCTGGCAGAGTCAGCCCGAATAACAGAAAAAATCGTGATTTTAACATTTTATAACCTCCTGGTGATTTGTTTTATTTCGAATTTGTTTTAATCGGTCAGTCCATAACCTCTACGATTGCCACCCACCTTCCTTGTTCCGGGCAACCCAGGGGGACATAGTTATCCGATGCCTTAAGTTCGTAAGCCGGGCGCCAGGCCAGGTAGTCAAGGTCGTACCACTGAACCCTGAAAGTAGCTTCCTCAGGTGAACCGGATGCATTGAGGATTACTGCACCGGAGGCCGGGAAATAGACTGCCCACTGCTTACCTTCCCGCGCCAGACAGTAGGCTTCGTTTTCGGCCCTGTCCTTGAGCAATCGGTCGTCAGGTTCACTGGTGAATATGTCGAACTTTCCGAATACTTCCCTTATTCCTCTTATTGCACGCTGTGCGTTCCCATCCAGGCCGATGCCGTGACCGGGCGAGGTGGGGCGATGAAACCGCGCCGCAGCAACTCCACCCCAGAAGTGAACGAACATACGGTCCACTGCCAGCCGTGGAGTTAGATAGCGGTTGCCGGCGCGCATAGAGTAAATTTTGACATTGTTGATCGGACGCACCATTTGTTTCTCGATGAGCCGGTCGCGCACATAGCGCATACGGTCGCGCTGGCGCTGACCCTCCTGCCAGGTGTTCTGGCTCACCTCCACGAAATTGTAGGTCTCAGGGTGGTCGATCGTGTTGAGGTGCCACTCGTGGGTCAGGTCCCAGGGATCCCACATCTCGGTAACATAAGCGGTATTCCCTGCGTCTTCATAAGCTTCCTTGATATAGCCGGCCCAGTAGGCACCCCAACGGGCATCCACACTGGTCTCATTGTCCATCGAAAAAAGCACGTTATCGTATTTCATGGTAATCGAGAGCAGCTTGTCGACAAACTTCTGCTGGTAGGCAAGCACAACAGTGTTGTTCTTGTGTTCTGGAACAGTCTGGAAAAAAGGGTTGTCGGCCCGGGTCGGGTGGTTAGTGTTCACCACGGGAAGGCCGGATTCCTCGACGGTATAGTTAACATTGTGATCCGGGTTAAACGGGTTGTGGTTGGTCCAGGTATCACGGTAATAACTGAATGTGGCCCAAACCTCTATCTGCACCACTATGTCACGCTCGGATGCCGCTTTGAGAAGACGGTTTACATCGTACCAGTATTCGGGGTTTAAAGTGGTCATGTCATATTTGTCGCCCTTTTTACCGAATGGCCAGCGCTGGTTGGCACTCGGACTCATGGTATTACGAATGTAGTTACCCCCGCAGGCTGCCAGGGTGTCCAGGTGAGGCTCGAACCAGGAGACCTGGAACAGGTCATCATCGACCGAGCCGCCTACCAGCAGGCAGGGGTTTCCCCTGAACTCCCAGTAGAATGGATTTTTTTCGTATGGACGAATACCCTGTGCAGAGTTGAGAGAATGGAACGCCAAAAACAGGGTCAGCAATAATAAAGATTTCCGGTTAGTTCGTGTGGTCATTTTGATTAAATCTTAATATAGAAACTAGCGATGTATGAAGCCATACTTAATATCAGCAGCAGTTTACCTGTCCGGTTGATATTTTCAGTTAAAGGACTTTTGAGTATTATCACCACGGAAACTGCAAACACAGCTCCATAGAGAAGTCCCGTTGTGGTACCTAATAACCTGTATGCCGGCTCCAGTTTGCTATGGTCGATATGCAGTGATTTCTCTGCCAGCATTGTGGCAGTGCTGACACCCAGCGGGTCCTGGAAATTGAGCTTGTAAAAAGGCCAGTTCCAGATTATGCCCCGGAATGCATGTAGCATGTGAGCTGCGGCAGTGGTGGGAATGAGGAGTACCATAAAAGCATTGAGCATGGGTAACAGGGACTTCCATGAAACTAGCAGGCAGAGCAGCAATGGCACCAGGGTGAAAACAACAAGTGCATGCCAGTTGTTATTGACAAAGCCAATAATGAGCATAAGGATGCCCATTTCAGCGGGCGTCAGTTTAATATTTTTAAAGAAATCGGTAAACGGCAGACGCAGGGAAAACCTGAAATTTGTTGAAGGACATGCTTTTAAACAATGGGTGCAGAGCAGGCATTCACGGTTATCGGGTATACTGGCAGGATTAATATTCGAGGTACAGGAATGACCAACCAGTTTATAACGGTTCCTTTTAGCCACACAATCCTTGGTCTTACATTCTTTGTAGATTGTCGTATCATCAGCCCGCCATTCAGTTCCGGCGATATATGAATACATACCGAGAATGCTGCCAAGGGGGCACACATACGAGCAAAACGAGCGTTTTTCATAGATCAGTCCCAATATAAATGAAAGAGATACAATTGAGGCGAGATAGATTGCCAGGGTCCGCGGCACTGCCTGAAGTCCCAAATATTTGCCGGCTCCAAAAAGAATGAACGCAAAGAGCAGGGTTATTACCCATCCGCTTTTTAAAACACGAGGTGCTTTCTTTTTCAGACCAATCATGCTTCCCAGAGAGTTTACTAGTTCCAGGGGACAGACTGAACACCAAAGACGCCCGGCAATTGCGACTATAACCAGGGTAAATGGCCACCAGATATTCCACACAATCTGGTTTGCCAAATTGGTATTGGCAATGTATGGAGCAATCTTGCTTTCATAGCCTACCCCTATACTGCCAATAAATAACACCACGAAAACAGACAAGTTAATGAGTTGCGGGACAATAGGGTAGTATTTCGATTTAACAATTATCCAGACAGGCTTGATCTTCAGCAGGTTCATTGGCGCAGACTTTAACTTATTTCCCTGTTAAATTATAAATAGGTTTTATTATACCAGTCAGAGTAATCCTGCAACTGCTCCAGGTATTCTTCCAGCCCGAGCAGTTGTTCATCGTAAATCATGAAAGTAAGATCGGGTCTGCGGTTAGCGAAGTTACGCTGCTGGTCCCGGCCGTGTACATATTTCTTTTCCGGGGTGGACATACCTCTTGGTAACTGGGATTTCTCCCAGGTAGTTTTGATCCGGGTGAAAACTTCCTCACGTTCAGCAAGGTTTTTTTCGATAATGTTGGCGGCTTGCTGAAGTGCGCTATATGCTGCCTCGGGGTTGTCAAAGTGAGAGCGGTGAGCCTGGGTGATCGCTTTCTCGAGATCGGACAGGGTCAGATATGTCCGGGCGGTATGTCTGAAAAGGTCCGCAATGCAGGTGAAAAGCTCAAAGTCGTAGCTGTTTTTTGCACCCTGTTCGAGGTTCACCCGGCAGATATCCAGAACCCGTTCCATCCTGGGTAGTTGCTTTCTTGAGTGCTCGACCATCTCGCGGTATTCGGTATTCCAGAAAGGGTCGTACTCGACGTCATCACGTGGCAGGTCCGGCAGGTGGGTTTTGCCTACCTCCCCCCAGTGCCAGACCTTTCGTTCAAAAGCATCCATATAATAGTAGGAGGCCTTGTTGAGCAGCATGAAAAGCTCCTTAACGTCCCTGGACTGCGATCCATAGTAATTTGTGAAATATTTATCTACAAACTCGGCGAGGTCAGGTCCTTTACCGCTCCAGGAGTATTCAGCGGCAGAGATATAGCGCAGCATCCATATCTGGTTGTGTACCCCGGAGCAGTTCCAGGAAGTGGAGATCATGCCATCGAAAATACCTGAAAGGGCCGCCGGGGAGAGCCATTTGTAAGACCTTTCAAGGTGGGCCCCGTATTGGTTATACTCTGTATCGCGATAGAAGTAGGGCAGAAACAGGTGCTCGATTCCCGGATTGGGGTCGTAGACATATAGCGAGTAGCCCGCTTCCATGGCTTTCATATCTCTATTGTGATCATATCCCCCCCATGTGATTAATCCCTCTGTAGGTTTTGCTTTTTCGTTTGGATCATATCCTCCGGCCGCCCATGCTATAGGTTTACGCCCCCACTCTTTCATCTGGTCGGCGACCCGGTTGATGTAGATCAGTCTGAGTGCATATTTGCCGATCTCCTCCATCTTTGCCTTACAGCCACATTCAACTCCTTTGCCCAGCACGTAAGTCTCATCGCAGCCGATGTGGATGTATTCTGATCCGGGAGTGGCCTCAATCGCTTCTTTTAACAGGTCGAACATCAGTTTATAGGTACCCTCATGGAGCGGACAGAAACCCCAGTTGTTTGATGCTATTTCTCGCAGGTGCTTGTTTTGCGGGTGTTTAAGTATGAAGCTCACATGTCCGAGCCCTTGTACCAGGGGGACTATCTGCACATGGTATTTGCGTGCATAGCGGGTAAGCTCCTGCATTTCTTCCATAGTGAATGCACCCGGGGCACCTACCTCCGGGTGACTCTGATAGGCAAATTTGTCCTCCCATTCCCATATCAGCATGTTTATCTTGTAACTTGCCAGGGTGCGAATGAATTCCTTCACATACTCCTTTTTCTCCTGGAAATGTTTGGTGTCGTAATGCACTGCACGCCAGGAGATATCGGGCCAGTCTGTTATTACCATTCCTTTTACATACAGTCCTGGTCGGCCCTTTTGCATAAGCTGCAACAGGGATTGGGTGCCGTAGAACAACCCGGCTGCATCGTTTGCCCGGATGGTCAGCCGGTCGGATGAAGTTTCTATCCTGTACCCCTGATCGCCCACTTCGCCCGGTGCCTCCTGTCTTGTCAGTGCAATGTTTGTTCCCGTAGAAACTTCAGTTATCCGGCATTCTACGTTCCACTGTGCATTGAGTCGGCGGATAAGCTCCTCAGCCGCAAACATATCTTCAGCTGTGGCTTCCTTATCGATCAGGATATCAATCTGCTTTTCAAAAACAAAATCATCACCTCCCAACTCAACTATCCGGGGGTAGGGGATAATAGATATTCCATTACGCCACAACTCGGTTTCAGCCGCTCGTGTGGTTCCGGTGCTAATTAAGAATAAAGCAACAAATGCCAGAAAAATGAGATAAGTGTTTTTCATATTTTCTTCACTTTAAGAGAAAAAAGGTTTTAACGTCATTAAATTAGGAAGCTTTTTATGCGTTAAAAAGTTACACTTAATTTTTTTAAATTCCCTACTTGTCTTTTTTTTGCTACCGAGTAACAGTGTTAAATTATGCGCAATCTGATCATTTTAAATATGTAACCATGTGTGTTATTAGTGGTGGCGGATGTACATGACCCATGCTGTTCAGATAGTATCCTGTTTGCAGGATATAAGATTGTATTTTAATCAATACTTGCAGATAATTGCCTTGTATTTTAAACATTAATGCTTATACTTGTCTAATATTGTGATTAATGAGGTAATATGAAAAGAGATATTGACGATACGCTTAAAAACTGGAAAACAGAAGCACACAGGTATCCTCTTTTGGTACGTGGTGCCAGGCAGGTTGGGAAAACCTACTCCATTAAACAGTTCGGCGAAAATGAATTCGACAATTTAGTGGAAGTGAATTTCGAACAGAAGCCTCATTATTTCACCTGTTTCGATTCGCTGGAACCAAAAAAAATAATTGAAACTCTCTCTGTTCTTTCTAAGTCGGATATCATACCAGGAAAAACTCTACTGTTTTTAGATGAAATACAAGAGTGTCCTAAAGCGATTTCAGCCTTACGATATTTTTACGAGCAAATGCCCGATCTGCATGTGATTGGTGCTGGTTCATTATTGGAATTTGTAATATCTCAGGAAAGTTTCAAGATGCCTGTTGGCAGAGTTCAATACCTTTATATGAAACCCCTTTCATTCTTGGAATTTCTTGATAATATTGGAGAATCCAGAACCAGAAATGTCATCGAAACCTTTTCCTGGGACAATCTGCCTTCTCCTGCTATCCATAAACATCTTATTTCTCTGTTAAAGAAATACGCTATTATTGGCGGAATGCCTGCCGTTGTTTCCGAATATCTATCTTCCTCCAGTCTGGAGAAATGCTCTCAAATCCAAACGATAATCATTCAAACTTATCGTGACGATTTCGGCAAATACGCGAGTAAAGTGAAATATAAATATCTTGAGAAGATATTCTTTGCTGTTCCTAAAATGGTTGGAAACAAGTTCAAATACTCTCACGTAGACAATAATCTGCAATCTCGTGATTTAAAAGAGGCATTAGAACTTTTGGAAAAAGCAGGAGTGGTTTATCGGATTAAGCAAACAAGTGGTAAGGGTTTACCTCTTGAAGCCAACGCCAAAGAGAGACATTTTAAAACAGCATTTTTAGATATTGGTTTAATGCAGAATATATGTGGTTTAAGCAGTGACTTGTTAATATCTCCTGACGAAGATTTCATTAAAGTAAATGAAGGTGCTATTGCAGAACAGTTTACTGCTCAGGAATTATTGGCATATCGTGATGTTTACCTGGCCCCTTCATTATACTATTGGGCCCGGGAAGCGCGAAGCAGTAATGCAGAAATTGATTATCTCATTCCTCATGGTTCGTCTGCTTTACCGATTGAAGTGAAAGCCGGTAAAACAGGTACATTGCGAAGTATGCACATCTTTCTTGAACAATACGGTTTATCTGCCGGAGTAAGAATATCACAACACTATTTTAATAGAACTTTACCGATTATTTCTTTACCATTTTATGCGATAAAAGGGATACCACACCTAATGAAGGCTCACATATAAGCAACAAGCCCAAATTTAATTTCCTGTTTCTTCATGCTGTTGGAAAGGGTGCAGCTTGACCCCAAACCACCAATTGCTATGCTGGCAGTTCCCGGTGCAGTTTGGTTGAATAATTGTTACATCCATGATTGTATTCCCAGGTATACCATCACTACCGGGACCTCTGATTTTGGCCCGCTTTAAGTACTAGAAACAACTCTGGAACAGCAGAAATAAACCAAATGCCTTCCAGAAAAATAATTTGTTCCGTTCTGTGGTTTACTTTACTTTAATTGTCTGAGGGATATCTTCTATCCAGTCGTAATACAGGATCCTGTCCTCGATCAGACGGTTGTCATAATATATCCTGAATCCAAGCCTGTAGGTTCGGCCGGGCGGAATATAGACCCTGTCACCTTGCTCCCGTATGCCAAGGTAGTCCTCAAGCGAAACCGGCAGTGAAGGATCAGTCCCACTTCCTGCTGCCACTAAAACTTCATCCCCGAATGGGACCAGTTCAACCGTAGCACTGGCCAGCATCTCGCCGGTGCCCAATCTATACACTTTCTTACCTAAAGGCCAGCGGGGCTTTTCGGTCTGATCGGTTAGGAAAGGCTCGAAAATCATTGTTTTTTCACGGGAGGTCATAAATTCCAATCCCACTTCGAGTTTTATCCATTCTCCATTACTGACTTCCGTGTCAGGTCCCATACGGATTAAAGTCTCCTCATTCTCCTTTGGGCTCCCACTCCAGGCACTGTAAAAACCTACAAGCATGGCCGGGGAGTTGAGCGGTTTTACCTCCACTTCTCCTGCCGGACTACGAGCAACAATTCGCCCAACATTGTTTACAAGCAGTGCAGTCACCCGGGTGGGGCCGGGCAAAATAAACTGGGCCTGTGGTATCGTTTCGGTAAACTCCCATCTGCGTTGGCCGTCTTGCAGTTGACTCCGGCTCAGGATGTTGTAATCCACATGTTCTTCGGCACGGAGCCACAACTGATAACCCTCGAGAGACCTGGAGGATGAAAGTTGCACCCCGGCTGTGAGATTGTATTTGGTCTTTTCCCAGTCAACCTGCACCTTGAAATTAACCGGCATAGTATCTTCTGCACCCGGATAGTACAGAGACTTTAGAGCTTCTCCGCAGCGCCATATCTGGGTCATATCGGTTATTTTCGACTGATCCGCCTCAGGTCTTGAAATTACCTCCTCCGGCTTACCGTCCAGATCACGGTCAAAAGAGAAAGTGTCAAAGAAACCATCGTTATCACTGTCGCGGTAAGTGATTATCTCGCGTACATAACTTTTAATGTTTTCAGGGGTAGGACGCAGCATGAAATGGTTCCTCCGGCAGTCGGGGTCGCGGTACCATATCCCATCCTCAGCTTCATAAAGATGGTATAGGCTGTCTATGGGTGAAAGATAAAGCCTGAAGGCTGAGTTGGCATCGCGGTCGAAATCACGGCGTGATCCGATGAATGCGGTCTTCTGGTCAAAATCGTGGTAATAACTCCAGATTCCCTCAAGACGGTGGCAGCTTACATCTTTGGTGCGTCCGGCGTCTTCTGTGTCCTCGAGCCAGTTGAGAGAGATGATTCGCCAGGGTGCATTTAACGTATAATATACACAGGAACCCGCCGGTACGAAGTCACGCCCGAAATCGAAAGCAGTGCCGGGTTCCCTGTGGTAGCCGGGTAAATCCAGACCGACCAATAAATTCCAGAATTTAAGCGTATTTCCCGACCACCATCCGCGTGGTATTTCGCCCAGGGTATGAAAGGTGACATCGTAGTCCACATGGGCATCTAATGTAATAAGAGGTTCATCCAGGCTGTACTTACCCGGAGCATCACCATCGAGATCGAAACTCCATCTCATTGTCCCTGGTCCGTAATCCCGCAGGTGCATGTCAGTAAAACCATCATTATTAAGATCATACCAGCGGTGTGCTTCACCGCTCGAGCGCCGGCCCTCGACACCGAGCCCCATAAGCTCCCGGACATGCCTGACATGGAACACTGAGGTGCCGGCACCATCCGCATCCCATCTTATTTTTTCATCATCATCACCATCCAGATACAGGCCGTAGCTGAAGCTTTGGACCGGGCCCCTCCAGGTCTGCCTCATACAGCGGTTGCCGGTGATATAGCGATAAACCCGTTCAGGGCCATCCAGCCTGTAAGAGGGGAATTCACAATACAGATCACAGTCACCATCTCCATCGCTGTCCCGGTATCTTATCCTGAGGTGAATGAACCCCTTACCTGTCAGGTCCAATTCGTGAAGGTCGGAATCCAGATCATCACAAATTCCGTCATCATCCAGATCAAGGAAGCGCATATACCAGCCCTCGCTTGTATCAATATCCCCGTCCTTGTTACGATCGATATAGATCCTCAGTTCGTCCGGCTCTCCATCAAGATCGGATGCGGTCTCAGTCCAAAGCCTTGCTGAAAATGATTCACCACATCTGGTCAGATGAAAGTCCCCATCGAATTCTGTATTGGCCCAAAGCCTTGCTGATAAGGAATCACTACATCTGGTCAGATGAAGGTCCCCAATTTTGTCAGGCAGTCCATTGCCATTCAGATCCAAAACCTTTACGGTTTCAGCTATTCCATCTCCATCCAGATCCGCCGGGTACTGCCAGTCAATTCCGGGTTTTCCAGCATGGTTGCAGGAGGTCAGGATAAACGTAACAGTAAATATCATACATATGATGAAACATGGGATATGAAAAAAACTGACAGGCTTTATTTCAGTCATTTTATTTTTATTTTAACATACACTTACCCAGGCTTACAATAATACTTATTTCCAGTCCTGTGTTTTGCCTCTGGTTCTATAACTGGGCCCACAAAAAGGGTTTAACCTTCTCTTCAACCAGTTCAACTCCTAATCCCGGTCTGTTTGGAATAGCGAGGTAACCGTTCTTGATATCCAACTCCGGTGCGCGATCTACGATCTGAAAATGCTCCGGGATACGGTAAGGGTAAATTTCCTGAATGAAAAAATTCGAGATGCATGCATCCAGTTGCAGGGCTGCCGCCGTGGAGACCGGACTGGAGCATGTATGCGGCTGGATTCTCATGTTGTACACCTCAGCCATTGCTGCAATCTTCTTGGTTTCCATAATCCCGCCGGTGTTACCAATATCCGGCTGAAGAATATCGGCAGCATGCAGCTCCATAACACGTCGAAAACCGTAGCGTGTATAGAGCCGCTCACCTACCGCGATGGGCATTTGCACCTGTTCAGACACCTTTTTCAGCGCTTCGACATTAAAAGGGTCCACCGGCTCCTCCAGAAACATTATGTCCTGATCTTCTACTTTCCGGGCAATTCGAATAATGGCATCCGTAGTCAACTCGGCACTCATATCCAGCATGAGATCGATTTTGGGGCCAACTGTTTCCCTGACCGCTCTCACACGAGCAACAGCCATGTCTTCTGCGTTGCGGTCAATGGAGCGATGCGAGACATGTCGGATGTGACCCTCTGAATCTTTCAAAGAGGTGGATAAGGGGTAGAGTTTCATGGCTGTGTACCCATCATTTACAACCTTTTCAGCTGCAAGAGCATACTCGTCCGGGGCATTGGCACGAAATGACCATCCGTTGGCATAGACACGAACTTTATCTCTGATTTTCCCACCAAGAAGATCATATACCGGCACGTTCAATGCTTTGCCCTTGATATCCCACAAGGCTTGTTCAATGGCGCTAATCCCTGCAAAGATGATCGGCCCACCACCTTTGGCCCAGAAGCTGTGGTCATACATCTCGCTCCAGAGTGCCTCAATATTGAAGGGATCTTTTCCCAGAATGAATTTCTCAGCGAGCTCCTTGACCATGGCTGC
>SDBS01003663.1_pt1 | contig 15099 bp, 13 predicted proteins | sample 2277091 | NCBI WGS metagenome assembly SDBS01 (sample SAMN10404972, study PRJNA504765) | marine sediment metagenome | isolation source: marine sediment core GS10_PC15, 163 cmbsf | place: Arctic Ocean: Southern Knipovich Ridge | collected 2010 | reverse complement strand
TTGAAGGAAACCCGAAAATTGGGATGGTCTGTGGAAACAGATTAAATAATCAACTAAAACTTGATGTAATGCCCAATGTTTTTCATTTAGGAAATAGGTTTCTATCTTTTACGCACAGTCTTTTGAATGGTGTTGATTTGGATGATCCACTTACTGGATTGAGGGTAGTTCGCCAAGAAATTGTAAACAATTGGCACCCAAAATCCAAAGGTTTCGATATTGAAGTTGAATTAAATCATCTAGTGGCGAATAAAGGATACCGCATAGTCGAAATCCCAATAGAATATAGAGCTAGGCTTGGAGAAAAAAAATTAGCACCCAGACACGGCTTCACCATTTTCAAGCGGATACTAACAGAGAGCATATGAAACGGTTCACTTATCCGTCCTATACGCGTCTACAGACTTGGCTAGCTCCTCCACTTCTTTAGGATGAGCAAACAAAGAACATGGCGTGCCCTCGTTTTCAAGAAGTCCATCGCTCTCGCGAATCTTTGTGAAGAGTGGACTAGCAAACCCTTCACGTAAAGTTGCGGTAGTGAGGTTATGTGTAGCCACGTTCGAGACAGGACAAGGTGTTAGATCACCTGCTGGCGTAACATGAGCAAATCCTCTGCCTGCGGATACGCATCCTCCAAAGTATTCTTCATCCCATGGCGAATGAATAATGTAGATTGGCTTTGTTTCACGGTACCTAAGTATTTGTGCCCGAGTGTGTTAGAAAGTCACTTGGCGGTAACTGCCATTATATATTTAATATGTGCCAACTCTTTAAGAGAATACACGCCCAAAAAAAAGGAAGGATACGAACAAAATTGCAATTCCATACACAAAAAAGCTCCCCAGTGCCATCACACTTCGACGCTATTAACTGCATGAGAATCGTAAAAATTATAGACGCAAAAACAGAAAACTGTACCGTTAAAACATTCACATTTGTGGATAAACTGTGTGAAAAAGCTGAACAGGGTCAGTTTGTCATGGTTTGGATACCCGGAGTTGATGAGATTCCCATAAGCCTTTCAGGAATAACCTCAGATGGGCTCACATCGATAACCGTCAATGAGGTTGGAGAAGCCAGTAGAGCCCTAAATCAAAAAGAAAAAGGAGGAAGTATTGGAGTACGGGGACCATTCGGTAATGGTTTCGTTCCGGCAGGAGGAAACGTGATGATAGTTGGAGGCGGAACCGGATTGGGACCAATGATGCCACTAACTGAAAAGCTTGTGAAAGTCGCCGATAAAATAACTTTAATGAGTGGAGTTAAGAGCCGAGATAACCTCTTGTTTCTGGATCGTATAGCCAAAATTCTTTCAAACGTGGATTCAGAAACTGTGTTCACAACAGAAGATGGAAGCTACGGAATTGAAGGCTTAGTCACTGAACAGGTAGAACAGAAGCTGATGAATGAACGCTTTGACATGATTTACACCTGTGGTCCAGAACAGATGATGTACAGAACGTTCCTTCTGGCAGAACGATACAATGTGCCCATCCAAGCCAGCTTGGAACGGATAATGCGTTGCGGCATCGGCTTGTGCGGCAGCTGCGCAATAGGCAAAATAAGGGTCTGCAAAGACGGGCCAGTTCTGAACTCTGAACAGCTGAGAGGCATCAAAGAGGAGTTCGGAAAATTCCAGCTAGACTTGACGGGGAAAAAAATCAAACTGTAACCAATCATACACGCAGGAAACTTGTGGATGGTTTACCCAAAAAAAGCCTATTTCAAAGACTACGTTTTCCATGTTGATGAGCACGTTTACGAGCCAGCCGAAGACACCTTCCTGATCGCTGAAAAACTGAAGGTTAACGAAGACGATGTTGTTTTGGATATGGGAACTGGCTGCGGGATTCTAGCTGTGTTGGCGGCGGAAAAAGCAAAAAGTGTTGTGGCTGTTGACATAAATCCCTACGCTATCGAATGCGCCGTCAAGAACGCGGAAATGAACAGCGCAAAAGAGCGGCTAGAGTTTCGGCTTGGAGACCTGTTTCAGCCCATCAAGCCAAATGAACAGTTCAGCTTGATACTTTTCAATTCGCCGTACCTGCCTTCGGATCCAGATGAAGAAAAAAGTTGGGTCGGGAAGGCATGGGCAGGAGGTCCAAACGGAAGAAAAGTTATTAACCGCTTCATAATGGACGCCCCCAACTTCTTAGCTGCTGGAGGCAGGATCCAACTTGTTCAATCTTCACTCTCTGACGTGAACAGAACCCTAAAGATGTTCAATGATATGAACTTGCGGGCGATGGTTGTTGCTCAAGTTAAGGTTCCCTTCGAGAGCATAGTTTTGGTTGAAGCTAAAAAAGAGTAAACACAAACTTTTTATATACTAACTAAATTAATATTTATCTAAGATGGCTATAATGGTTAGACAACCTAAACCAATAAGGGATAAAACCTTAAAGAATTGGCTCACTGACTTCAAAAATAAATCAACAAGAGCAAATTACTGTTCAGCATTAAGAGCTTTCAAAAAAAGCTTGAATATTACAGACTTAGGCGAATATCTAAAAAGTGAACCCGAACCGACGGAAGACATAAAGAAGTTTCTTTCTTCTCTTGATGGAAGACCACCAAAGACACAGAAAGGGTATGCAGGTGCAGTAAAAGTTTTTTTCCAAGATAATGGAATTCCCATAAAAGACAGTAAATGGAGAAAACTAAGGCGAAGAGGCTTTTTGCCTAAAAGAGCAATAGCCCAAACACGTGATAAATGTCCCAGTAAAACCCAGTTGAAAAAAATTCTTAATTATTTAGACATTAAAGGCAGGGCACTAGTTCTTTTTCTTGTAAGTTCAGGAGCAAGAATCGGAGAAACCCTTCAATTAAACATAGACGACTTTGAGTTAGACGCTGAACCTCCAAGAGTTCACATAAACGGTGATATTACAAAAGATGGGGTTGGACAAAGAACTGTTTATTTCAGTTATGAAGCCCGAGATGCAATCCTTGACTGGTTAAATATAAAGAATAGAATGGGAAAACGGGATGGAACAACTTACAAAGGTAAAAAGGTGTTTCCTTTTTCTGGCAGCACTGCTCTTTCCATGTGGAATCGAGCTTGTGACAAAGCAGGACTAGACATAAAGGATAAACGAACTAAAAGAAGAATCTATCACATTCACAGCCTTAGAAAGTTATTCAGAACCAAAATAGGGTTAGACCTTGACATGACACATGCGCTTATGGGTCACACCAAATATTTGGACGAATCGTATCTACGTCAAGAACAGGGAGAAATAGCGCAGGCCTATCTTGAAGCCATGTCTAATGTTTCTGTTTACCAAGTCGAAGAAATCGCTTTAAGAAAAGCGGTAGAACCCATACATGAAGAGTTGGAAGCCCTCAAAAAGAAGTATGCCCGTCTTGAGTCCATGTATGAAGCCGCGGCAACCTTATACAAGCAACTGGACCGCAAAGAACTCGAAAAAACAATCAAAGAAATATATCAAAAAGTGAAGGCAGAGGCTTAACCACAGATGGTTAAGGATTTTCTGGTGCTTCGTTTTCTTTCTTCTTTTCCACGCTTTGCACAAATTCTCCAGTTCGAATGAGGCTACGAGCAAAAAAGTTAGTTGCATCAATCTTTCCTTCAGCAGAACTAGGGAATTTGAGCAGTTCAATAACAGATATGACTAAATCTATTGGAGAGATCAAGGAACAGGCTACGAAAATTGAGACTTTGGGGAAGAAATATGAAGAGACTGAGGGATTGACTCGTCGCATTTACAGTATCATGATCGGTTCCTATGAGAAAGGAAGGTCTGGCGAGAACTATTTGCGAAATATGATGAATGAATTGTTAAAGATTGGGATTGTTAGAGAGAATGTGCATATCGGAACAAAAGTTGTTGAGTATTGTGTAACTTTTAGTGATGGAAAGCTTCTTCCTATAGATTCAAAAGTTGTTGCCACCAAGGATGTTGAAGAGTTATTTGATGAAAATACGACAGACCAGCAAAGGAGTGCACTTCAGAAAAAAATTAAAAATGCTCTTAGTAGGAAAGTTTTAGAGGTTTGTGAATATATCGATCCTCAAACTACTCTTCCTTGTGCGGTTATGGCTATTCCAGACTCTTTAGTGGATTTGTCTTCTGAGATTGTACCTGAAGCTATAAGAAGAAATGTTATGGTTGCAGGATACTCTGCTGTTCCCCAATTGATTGTTTATTTTGTTCGCATCCATGGTTTTTATGAAATTGAAGAGGATGTTGCTGAATTAAAAGATAGGTTGATGGCGATTCAACAGAAACTATCAAAACTCGATGACAATTTCTTTGCCAACAGATTTGATCGACCAGTAAAAATGTTAACGAATGCTACTTTACAGGTTCGTCAAATATTAAGCAGTGTAAGTGGTTCGCTTCTATCAAGTTCCTACAATACAAAAGAATTACCTGAAGAAATTGAAGAATAACTAATGATCAAAAAAATTCACGTTATTTAGCCATATACACATAGATGGTTCCGTTGGGGAAAAAACAAACTGGTAAGAGTCATGAAAAAAATGGATAACGAAAAGCGAGAAAAATTCAGTTGCTCAGTGTGTGGAGATGAAATTTCTGAGGAAGATTATGGGTCATACGATGGTCATTGTTGGGAGTGCTGGGATGACGAAATGACTGAAGAATGCGAGTTTGAAGAGGGAATAATCTAATGATCGAGCAAATTTTGCGTGCTAAGCAGTTTGGGGTGTTTCATGTTTCTTTCATTGTTGCCCAAAAATTCTTGGGGAAACCGAAGTGGCTCTTCAAACCTAGTCTTTTTATAAATTCATTTTTTTCAATTCAAAGACCATTTTAGGTAAATCTTTTCCCTCAATTATCTCATCATATATATTGGGATAGTTTCTTTCAACACGTTCTCTCACTGAAGATTGAACAATGAGCACCAAATAATACCCACTTTTGTAGGTTTCCCTGAATATTCGCATTTTGTTAACAAATCTCAGCTCTTCTAGACTGATTTTATCGGGTAAAACCCAAACAGGAAAAGTGCGCCGGCCTAAAGTTATCACTCTTTTCTCGCGTGGAGTCCAGATTCCATGTGGCTCTAGAATAACGATTTTTCCTTTCTTCCGGCAACGAGGAAGAACAAAATCAGGTGTATATCGAGGTATACCAGAACTTTCAGGCAACAAGAAAATGTTTGGTTCAAAAGAAAATATGAACTCTAGTTTTTCAAGTTCTGCTCTTACATCCTGCTCAAATGAGGATTCATAGCGTGATACCACATCAAAAGCGATAGGTGGTCTTCCAATTTTTCTATAGATTTCTTGCCAAAATTGCAAGTAAGTTCTCAGCAGGCGGACACTCAATTTCTGGTCTTTTATCCACCTGCCTAAAACATAGAATGGATAATCTACTATTGCAGGATCTGCTGGAAACAAATCCATGGCAAAACGGGTTATTTGTTCTCGTTCCTGCTCCACTTTTTGTGGGATACTCCAATCTGCAGTTCGAGTTGAGCATAACCCTAAACAGAATGCAACATTTCTTATAAGAGAAGTTAGAGGAATTTTCAAAGTTCTAGGAGAGAAGTTTGTAAAGATATTAAGATCAGGATAAGGTCGAACCATCCACCGCATATACATCCATGCATGATCGATGTGTTGGCCTCCCATGTAAGGTATGTTATTCCCAATATCCTCTACCATTTCAGCGGGATTGACAAATTTCTCGGCATATTTCAGTAAGTTTGCTCCTTCAATACTGTCGACATAAGCATTTACTGTATTGAGAACTTCGGGAATCTTCTCTTTTGACGATCCCAGTTTACAGAAATTGTCAATTTCTTGAATTATCTTTCGAAAGTTTTCTGTTTGACCTTGCTTGAATTGATCATTCCCTAAAGCTTTATGGATGTAAATCATTAATGCTCTTGCATTTTCAGAACGTGAAACCAGCTTAGCTGTGTCTATTGCAGCTATTTGAAGAAAGTAATGAGCGCACATTTCTTGTTCAACTGCAGAATATGGATCAAATGGTAATCTAAAAGTCGTGATCTTTGGATCCCATTGTAACTCAACACTCTTTGCGCTTTTTTCAACATAGTCCTTTAGTAAAGGCTTAATCTTGGATACTTCATCAAGAGACATTATGATCAGTTAATACAAAGATACTGTTTGTCTTATCTAAAATAATTATACCTTAATTGGACAATCAATTTCCGTTACTTCATAACTAAACATTAATCTACAATGACTCTATTATTCATCCAAATGCATAAAACTCGGGCAATATTGTTTGACTTGGACAACACTCTCATCGATTTCATGCAAATGAAAGAAGAATCCTGCAAGGCTGCAGTTCAAGCCATGATTTTAGCAGGATTGAAAATGGATGAAAAAGAAGCCTATTCCAAGTTGATGAAAACCTACTTTAAGCTGGGTTTGGAGTCTGACGTTGCATTTACACATTTTTTGAAAGAAACAGGTAATTTCAATCATAAAATACTTGCAGCAGCAATAAACAAGTATTTGGATACCAAAACTCGACACATTGTACCTTATCAAAACGTAAAATCGGTTCTACAAGAATTAAAAGAGAAAGGTTTGGTCATTGCTATAGTGACTGATGCTCCAAAAACCAAGGCCTATCAGAGATTATTGATTATGGAGATAGAGCATTTTTTCAATTTTGTTATTGGTTTTGAAGATACCCATCTAAAGAAGCATACTGGTTTACCTTTAAAGTTGGGAATTGAGTTACTCAAGAAACGAGTTCCAGGTATTCTTAACTGTGAGATTTTAATGGTTGGAGATTCTATCGAACGGGATTTAATTCCGGCTAAGCTTCTTGGATTAAAAACAGCTATTGCAAAATATGGACAAACTGAAGCTGAAGCGGGAAAAGTAGACTACGAACTTGAAACTATTGATGACCTGATTAAGATTGTTTAGTGTGATCTATATTAAGAACTGGTCTTTTGAAATGTTTTTAGGCTATGTAACATAGAATCATTGTATGTGACTTGTCATGAATATTACTGTGCTTGGTGGAAAAGGCGAGATAGGTGGCAACAAAATCCTACTTGAACACAAAGATACTCGAATTCTTTTGGATTTTGGGATGAGTTTCAAACAAGCATCAAAGTTTTTCTCAGAATTTCTTCAACCCCGTAAATGTGCGGCACTTACTGATTTCTTTGAATTAGGTCTTTTGCCAGATATTGAGGGACTGTATCGTGGAGATTATCTGAGACATATGGGTCGGGAAGAAGAGGAAAGAAAGATTGACGCAGTGTTTCTATCACATGCGCATGCTGATCATTCAAATTACATACATTTTCTAAGGTTCGACATTCCAATATATTGTTCACAAGTCACGAAGACAATACTTCACTGTCTTGAAGAGACAGGAAGTAGTCCACTATCCGATTTTATTACTGCTTGTGAAGCGTTCCAATTTTATGAAAACAAAAAAGGTGGATTATCAAGAGTAACTAAAAGAAACAAGGGTTTCGTTCATGAACGAGATTTTAGGATAATGGCACCCGAAACAAAAGAGAAAATAAAAGATTTAGAAATTGAGATGGTTCCTGTCGATCACTCCCTTCCTGGCGCATGTGGATATATTGTTTACAGTAATGAAGGAAATCTTGTCTATACTGGTGACATTCGTTTTCACGGCTCAAAATGTGAACAGAGTAAAAGATTTGTTGAAAAGGCAAAAATGGCGAAACCTAAATGGCTTCTTTGTGAAGGAACCCGTATAGACTCCACAAAAAAAGATAGTGAAGAGGGCGTTAAAGAAAAGATTACAGAAATTATCTTGGATTCAAAGGGTTTAGTTTTCGTTGAGCATCCAGCAAGAGATCTGGATCGTGTTAATACAATCTTTGAATCAGTGAAAGCAAATAAGCGTGAATTTGTTGTAAATTTGAAACTTGCTTATCTTTTGTATGCTCTAGATCAAGATAGTCCATTCTCTCTAAATGAGGTCAAAATTCTAGTAAGCAAGAAAAGTTGGGGCTTGATTGGTAAACCCTCCATTGATTGTAAACTAGTGGATCAAGATTATTCAAAATGGGAAAGAGATTTCATTCGAAGAGAAAACTCGATCACTTCTGAAGAACTGTGCAAAGAACCCATGAAATATGTTGTTTCAATGAATATGTGGGAATTAAATCAACTCACTGACATTAAACCAAAAAATGCTATTTGGATAAAATCTTCTTGTGATCCTTTTTGTGATGAGATGGAACTTGATGAAGAGAGAAAGAAAAATTGGTTAGATCATTTCGGGATTAAAGAATATTCAACTCATGCATCTGGTCATGCATCGGGTGACGAAATAAAAGAGATAATAAAACAGATTAATCCAATCACGTTAATCCCAATTCATACTGAAAATCCTGAATTGTTTAGTTAGGATTTACACCATGATGCTTTACGATTGATATTGAGAAATGAAAAGGATTACACAATTCAAGCTAAGATGCGTTTCCCTAAACAAATAATGGGAATTTCGAAGGAAATGGTCGTATAACATAAAAATATTATAATCAATTCAGAATAGAAACAGTGGTAAATGGTGAAGTTGTTTGAGTATTCGCAATGATTTTGGTTCTTCAGTTCAGGCTATTCGTTTGTGGAAAATTGAGAATAAAAAGTTACGGGAAGTTGAGAAGTCTAAACTAAATCTAGAGGAGAGGCTTGAGGATTGGATTGAAAATGGTGTTTCAATAATTTCGTCAGGTTTGCTAGTCATAGGTCGTCAAGTTGAGACCGGCTATGGTGGATATATTGATCTTCTTTGCATTGACGAAAATGGCGATATAGTTATTATTGAATTGAAGAGAGATAAGACTCCTCGAGAGATTACTGCTCAGGTTCTTGATTATGCTTCTTGGGTTAAAAATCTCACAGCAGATCAGGTTCAGGAGATTGCTAGAAACTATCTTAATGTTGGTTTAGAGGAGGCTTTTGAGTCTAGATTTAGTATCGATTTGCCCGAGTCTATTAACCAAGAACATGAGATGCTAATTGTTGGGTCTGAGATTGATAATTCTAGCCAGAGAATAATCAATTATCTTTCGGAGAGTTATGGAGTGGCCATTAATGCTGTTACTTTCAATTATTTTAAGGATAATAGTTGTGAGTATTTGGCTAGAACTTTTCTGATTGAACCATCAAAAGCAGAAGATCAGACACGATCAAGACCTAGAAAAAGACTGCCTAACTTAACTGAGGGACAACTTCAATCAATCGCAAATGAGAATGAAGTGGGCGAAATATACACAGAGTTGTTGAATAAACTTACGCCCTTGTTCTATTCTCGAAGACCTACTAGAAGCACAATAGGTTTCAAGGGAACAGTTGATGAAAAAAGACGGGTGATATTGAGTTTAGTACCCAGAGAAAGTAATGTCGAAGATGGTTTAAAATTCAGGGTTTACGTGGAGAGGTTTTCAAAACATTTCAAAATAAACGAAGACAAAGTAAAAGGAATTCTTCCCAAAAATAAAAAGCTATGGAAATATTACGAAACAGCACCTCCAGATTTGTCAGGCTACGAAGGTTTCTTCGAAAACATTAACGACATAGAAAACTTCTTGGAATTACTTAAAAAGTAGAATTTCTTTGGAAAAAATAATTAGAAAATCAACTTTTTACATTCTTCTTCATATTCACAAACTCTGCATTTGTTACGATTTGTCGTTGAAATGGCATCTCTTTGAGCTTTCCAGAATTGAATAGCCCAATCTAAACTTGATTTAGCCTCTTGTGCATCAAACTTGTTGAGGTAAATCACAGCATTATCAATCGACAATATTGCCTTCTTTAGTCCATTTTTCATTACTGCCTCAAATGCCTTATCTTTAAGGCTAGGGTCATCTCTTGCTCTTCTGTCTGCAACAACTATTGCATAAAATAGTTTTTCAGTCTCGAAACCAATACTTTTCAGCAAGAGACCATAGAATCCAGCTTGTACATGATAGCTCGGGTAAGCTCTTTTGCTTCTTGAAAATTTATACTCAAAGATAATTAATGGAAATCCATTTTCAAATAGAACCGAGTCAGGTTGACCCGTCAAAATAATGTCCTTATACTCTGCCAGAAGAAGCCATTCTAATGCTTGGACTGGTTCTTTTCCATAAATTGCTTTCCAAATTTCTTCTTGATCAACTGCCTCGCTTCCTTCAAGTAAGTTTTCATGAGCTTCTGTTCCTTGATTTTTTGTTTCTGTTTCCACTTCACCAAAAAGATATTTCATTTCAATTTTCTTTTCACAATAATACTGCCCAGCCACATCACTTGCTCTAATAGTGGAGCGATTAAACCTAAGATCTCCTTCTTTCTTCTCTTTACTTTGAATAACCTGTTCTAGTAAAGAATTGTATTTTTTAAGTTGCTGCTTCCATGTAGTCATAAACTCGATTCCATCTTGCTAACTCCTATACTATGAGCATTATTTTAGTTCAATTTACACATTTCCTAGTTTCATTCTACTCTCTACTCCATTCCCTTACGTTGATAACCTACATTTAAATTGGAATTCATAATACAGTTTATAGCTGGGGCCAAAGATTTGCAGTTAGGTTCTATTTCTGCGAAAGAAGATCAAGGAAAAAAAATGTTACCAATACAGTTAGTGTTGAGTAAACTAAGTGAAAAGTTAATTCAAATGCCTTTGGGACAACCAAAATTTGCTGATAAAAGATATGTCCCAAATGATTTTTCAATCAAGTTTTTTAATGCAATTCCAGAAATTGAATGTGATTCCAAACTTGGTTTTGTTGATGGAGGTAATGCTCCAGTTTATGCTTCATCAAATGTTACGGTTCATCTTTCAAGAGTCTATTTTGGGATATTTCAAAATGGAAAAAGAGTCAATCCTAAATTTCTTCCACAGAGAATGGAGTTTTACACGATCTGCAATACAATTGCTGAAAATGAACGGATATTTTATGAAGCTGATCTTGTTCCTGTAAATCAGGATTGGGCAAAATATTTACCTGATTTTTCAAACATGAAATTTGATTCTTTTGATCCTTCATTAATGACTGGAAAGTTTCGGGTACCTATTAGTCGTGTAGCTGAGACCGCTCGAAGATTTGCAGAATGGAAACTTGCCGGTTTGATAAGTGAATATGAGTTAGATGAGAAGGATATTGTGGTAAGGGATGGTACATTGCAAACGTCTGTTACTAATGAGTCAATGTATTCAAACGAAGCTTTGAGACAGGCAATTAAGCATGACGTGGTTTTTTTGGGATTAGCTAAAACTTCAGGACTTTTCACATCTACTGGATTTCCACTTTTTGCCGCAATTGCTGAATTAGCTGAGGAATCAGCTTATGAGAATGATGCATGGTATTATAATCCGATTGTTGACATAACTCATCCAGATCATAGAGCTGAAATGTATGCAGTGAAGCTCCACCGAAATTCTGAATATGTGTTTAGGTTAGAAATTCTTAAGGATCAAGCCAAGATGATGGAAAAAAATGAAATTGAAAAATGTATTTGCTCTCTGGCAGAGTGTTCAAAAGATCCTAGTTTTCCGGGATATCCATACGGTCTTATCGATGCAGATAGATTTGCTAGGGTAAGTGGAATTGAGGTTTGTGGTCAAAATTTGCAATTCCTTTCATTTGCTGGTAGCTCAGGTGTACTAAAGCGGTTAAAAAAATGCTTGAAAACATCTGATGCTCATGAACTTTTAAACAAAATATAGTTGGTTGATAAAAATGGAAGTAGTTGGAAGTATAATAGCGGGTTCTCATGGCAAGATAATTATTAGACAAAAAAGTGGTTCAACAATCGAACTTGGAGACCTTCTGAGAGTTGATCATGAAGATGGAGGTTATTCCATTTTACAGGTTAATGATTTGGCTTTTGCGAGCCAAATTCCATTAAAACAGCTAGAAATGATTTCGGGAATGAAGCTTGAAGGGTACTCGTCAAATCTAGAGTTTATGGAACCAAACTTGAGAAACTATCTGATTGCATCAGTTAAATCTGTGCTAACACTTAAAGATAAAAAACAAAAAATCCCAAAAATATTGCCCCCATTTTTTGGATCTGTAAAAATGATAACCAATAATGATCTAGTTTTCCTCACAAAACCTGACAATCCTGTTTTTGTTGGAAATGTTAGAAGTGGTTCAAAAGTTTTAGACGTTGAAGTAAACCTAGATGGAATCGAAGTATTCACCCATCATATTTTGATCCCCGCCACCACTGGCCGTGGAAAAAGCAACTTATTGAAGGTTCTACTTTGGGACCTAATTAACAAAGATTATTGCGGAATTCTGGTTCTTGATCCACATGACGAGTATTATGGGAGGCATAAAAATGGACTAAAAGATCATCCTGATGCAAAAGAAAACGTCATTTACTATTCTCCACGTCCTCTTCAAGGATCTGTTACCCTCGTCTTTGATTTCAAATCGATAAAGCCATGGCATTTTAGGGGTGTGGTCGAATTTTCTCCAGCTCAATATCAAGCAATGAGTGTTGCGTTTAACACTTATGGAGATGATTGGCTTTCAGCCATAGTTAGGGGAGAAGATCTAGCAAAGGTACTACCAGGAACAAAGGCAGTTCTTCAAAGAAAAATTGATACAATCCTAGGTTTGTATCTTGCCAAGGATGGATCGGTTCAATGTAGATCAAAAGTTTTCAATGATTTGTTAGGGTCAAGAACGGTCAGAGATATCCTAAATCACCTTGAATCAGGAAAAAAAGTCATAATTGATACTTCTAGCTTCTCGGACGAAACAGAGCTGCTAATAGGTAGCATAATAATCAATGAAGTCTTCAATAATTATAAGCGATACAAACTAGAAGGTGACTTCGACCAAAAACCTGTTGTTTCAATAGTAATTGAAGAGGCACCTAGAGTCCTAAGTCAAGAGGTTTTGAAGTCAGGAAAAAATATATTCAGCATCATAGCAAGAGAAGGCCGCAAATTCAAAGTTGGATTAATCGCCATAACACAACTTTCTAGCATTATTCCAAAGACAGTATTAGCAAACATGAACACCAAAATCATACTTGGAAATGAACTATCATCGGAAAGAGCTGCAATCATTCAAAGTGCATCTCAAGACCTATCTTCTGATGATCAAAACATCGCAAGTTTAGACAAAGGAGAAGCAATCATAAGTTCTAACTTTACAAAATTCGCAATCCCAATCAAAATTCCACTCTTTGAAGATTACATCAAAAAATACAACCAAACTAAACCAAAGGAAAAAACGACTTTCGTGGGATAGGAAATGAGATTTGCACATTTCGGAGATTGTCACATAGGAGCTTGGAGAGACAAAAAACTAAAAGAACTGAACCTACAAGCTTTCATAACCGCATTAGATTCTTGTGTTGATCAAAAAGTCGATTTCATAATAATCTCAGGAGACCTATTTGATACTACATTACCCGACCTTTCAATGGTCAAAAAAGCCGTAGATAAAATAAAAGAAGTAAAGGACCAAGGAATACCATTCTACATAACTTATGGATCCCATGATTTTGCCCCCAACTCAGTTTCAATCATTGACATTCTAACAAGTTCGGGACTGTTAAAGAAAGTAGTAGACGCTAAGATTGTAAACGAAAAAGTTCACCTAAATTTCATCCAAGACCAAAAAACAGGCGCAAAAATCGCAGGCTTATCTGGAAGAAGACTTGGACTAGAAAAAAAATACTACAATATGCTCGATATTGAAAGTTTAGAAAAAGAGAAAGACTTCAAGATATTTGTCTTCCACAACGCCATCATAGAACTTAGAACAAAAACAGCCTCATATCCAGAAGGCGTTCCCCTATCATGCTTTCCGAAGGGCTTTGACTATTACGCTGGGGGCCATGTCCATGACAACATCGAAAAAGAAATCACAAACTATGGACTCATAACCTATCCCGGTGCCCTTTTCGGGTCATCATTCACAGACCTTGAACACACAGGAAAAGGCGAAAAACGCGGCTTCTATATAATCGACTTTGACAAAAAAATCACTAATTATAAATTTATTGAGGTTAATCTTAGCGAAGTATTTTTCAAACAAATAAAAGCTGACAAAAAGACTGCTAGGCAAGTAGAAGAAATGCTTAAAAAAGCAGCTAGTGAGTGCGAAGTTAAAAATAAGATTGCATTATTGAAAGTTACTGGAGAATTATCAATCGGCAAACCGTCTGACATAAATTTTAATTCTATACAGCAGATTTTGCTCGAAAAACAAGCGATGTTTGCTAGCATTAATCATAATAATCTTTCAACAGAAGAAAAACTTGAACTTAAAATTAAAGGCGAAAACAGACAAGAAATAGAAACAAAAATTCTAGATGACATGGTGTGTTCCTTTAAAATTGATCCTGCCCTCAAAACTGAAGTTAAGTCAAAAATAGAAAATATGTTGACCGAACAAAACGGTATAAACCTAGCAAAAAACCTTCTTCGATCTTTGTCTATTGAAAAAAATAAAGGAGAGAAAAAAAGGGATTTTGAAAAAAGGGTTTTACAAAACACTTTGGATCTGCTAGATTTGGGGGGAAGTTGAATAATGATAATACACAGCATCACCCTCAACAACATTCGCAGCTACCAAACACATCCACCAATTAACCTTTCAACTGGAGTAACTTTATTTGCAGGAGACATCGGATCAGGAAAATCAACCATACTCTCAGCCATAGAATTTGCACTATTTGGTCTTGGAGATATAGCCGGAACATACCTGCTTAGACACGGAAAAAAAACTGGATCAGTTCTGTTAGAATTCTCAGTAAAGTCAAAAAATTACAAAGTCTTCAGATCATTAAAACGTGGAGGAAAAAGTGTAACCCAAAAAGAAGGATATATAGTGGAAGGTAATCAAAGAACAGATTATTCTGTAACCGAAATGAAAATTAGAATCTTAGAAATTCTCAATTTTAATGAACGTCCCAGACCGAAAACCAGTTCCCTGATATACAGATATGCGATTTTCACTCCGCAAGAGATGATGAAAGAGGTCCTCTTTCAACCTGTTGAACGAAGACTAGAAACTCTTCGTAGGGCATTTAAAGTAGAAGACTATAGCACTATCGCAGACAACGCATCAATTCTGCTGAACTGGCTTGATAGAGAAACTGAAATTTTAAAGAGACAA
>SDBS01003662.1_pt1 | contig 15099 bp, 14 predicted proteins | sample 2277091 | NCBI WGS metagenome assembly SDBS01 (sample SAMN10404972, study PRJNA504765) | marine sediment metagenome | isolation source: marine sediment core GS10_PC15, 163 cmbsf | place: Arctic Ocean: Southern Knipovich Ridge | collected 2010 | reverse complement strand
CCATTTTCACCGCTTCCTCTCGAAACTCCTTCGTGTACCTTCCTTGCGGAACCCCTTTCATTCTGACACCTCCGTCTTTCTATTTTACCTGACTTTGGTGTCCATTTTTCCCATCCTACCTCACTTTCGTTCAAACGCTACGGTAAGGCAATTGTAGACCATGCTGGTGCTTACGCAGTCGTAAAAGCGCCTGGTTTCCTCCTTGGTTCTGGGGACCGGAAGTATGCCCGGGGCGTTTGACCTATTTTCCTTATTCATGTCTCCTGACCTAAGCCTATCATACATCGAAATAGGCATAAAGAGCATGTAGCTTCTGCCCAGAGTGCAGGCGAAGGCTGAACATAATGATGTTCTGTTATACGGTGGCCTATCTGGGTTGTTTTACTGGAACGGCTCTTTACGTGTGGAGCTCTGGATAGACTTGTAGGCTAGGCAAGTATAATCTGAGTGGGCAAAAATTTTGTGCGTGGGAGCAAGGCTCGATACGGAAGTAGTACTTCTACATCACCGTTGGCGACAGACTCCGGTAGCCCAGAGAAAGGAGTGTTGACATAAGAGAAATAACTGACTATACTGTTTAGAACTATGTTACAAGGAAGCTTCAATGCGCATTGAGGAACTGTCCGCTTACCTGCTAAGTGTCCGAGTGATCGACCTCTCAAAGAAAGTCATACCTGGACAGGCCCAAGGCCCTCTAGACACTGGGAAGAGAACATACGAGATTTCACCGTTTGCCTTTCCCCCGGGAGAGATTATGCACAACATTCAAATGGAAAGCCATATTTCCACTCACATAGAGGCTCCCTCTCACTTTGTGCCAGCAAGATACGGGATAAATGCCCACGACGTCAGTGAAGTAGAATTGGCGAAATTTTTTGGTGTCGCGACGCTTGTAGATTGCTCAAGTCTTGCTGAAAGTACGGCCATCGAAGGAAATGTATTATCCAAAATTGATATACGGAAGAATGATATCGTTCTAATTGGGAAATGCCAACACCGCGGAGAAAATCGATGCTACTTGGCTAAAGGTGGTGTCGAATATCTCCTCAAAACTAGTGTCAAAATGGTTGGCTTTGATGACACGGTCTATCCTGAAAACCCCCAACTGCAGCCAAAGGATCTCAAGACTTACTTCACGCACGATCTTCTTCTCTCTAATGAAATTCCGATTATAGAAGGGCTGGTCAATCTAGAAGGGCTGACAAAATCGAGGTTTCTATTCTTTGGATTTCCAGCAAAGATGGGCGGTTTAGAGTCCTTCCCTATTCGGGCAGTAGCTATCGAGTTAAACGAATAGACTGGATGATGAAGACGCACTTTAGGGGTATCGTAACCAAGCCAGGCTTTCGGGATGTTACCAAGTAATAATATCTGGATCGGGGGAACTGGGCAGGTTATTGAGTCACGAGAAGAAGGAGCGTAGAAGTATCAAACTATTTATTGATTATCACCCAAGGGGTGGCCAAAGGTAACGCCGAAATGCTGGCAAGGCAAGTTGGGGCGAAAGACCCAATTGAAGTGAACTTGAGAGGAGAGTAAGCCTATGACTGATATCGCAGAGCCACCACGATCCGCCACTGAGCGTGCGCGCGATATCGTCAAAGCTATCGCCAGACAGGAAAACAGCCGCCTGTTTCTCGCTTTGTTAGGCACGATAGGTCTGTTTGCCGCTGCCAGCAAAGGTGCAACGTTTACTATGGCTAACGCGCGGATTGTTCTGTTCCAAAGTTGCATGAGGGGTGTGGCGGCGGTAGGTCAGACATTTGTTATACTAACTACGAACATTGATATATCTGTTTCTGGTGTCGGCATTGTGTCCGCAATCGTCGGTGCCTTGATGATGACCAACCAAATAACCCTGAGTATGGTTGGACCTGCCCGAGTTCTTATTGGACTTCAAGCCTCACCATTAGTAGCGATGCCGATTATGCTATTAGTGGGAGCCGGTTTCGGGGCAATCAACGGTATAGCAGTGTCACGTATTCACGTACATGGGCTACTAGTAACCCTAGCGATGTGGCAAATAAGTTTAGCCGCCGGGTACCTTCTTACCGGAGGAACCGCAGTCCTGGGCCTACCAGAAAGTCTAGACACCATTGGCTTTGGCCGGTTTCTCGGAGTTCCATTGGCAGTTATCATCTTCTTCGTGACGGCGGGGATAGCCTATTTTGTGCTCACTTACACTACCTTCGGTCTTTCTGTGTATGCCACTGGTGGTAACCCGATAACGGCATACCTCTCTGGCGTGAACGTAAGGAAAGTGCTACTCACGGTCTTCATCATTTCAGGATTTTGCGCCGCAATGGCTGGCGCACTGGCTACTGCCCGTCTTGGCACAGCTGGGATGAGTGTTGTAGCGGGGCTCGAGTTGGATGCCATTGCTTCATGTGCCGTAGGAGGGATCAGCCTGGCAGGTGGCAGAGGCAGCATTATCGGGGTGATAGGTGGCGTCCTTATCATAGGCACTCTCAATAATGGCTTGAGCGTACTGGGAGCAGATCCTTCCGTATTCGGGCTTGTGAAAGGGTTGGTAATATTTACTGCTGTGGCTATTGACTACCTGCGTCGGCGTTAGGCCTATCGAATACAGCAAAGCCATACATGATGGCTACGAGAAAAACTATGAAAGAAATTATAGAGCGACTAAAGTCTGCTTCACGGGCAGTCGGGAAAAGTCTCTTACGTTACGAGAATGCCCTCCTGCTGGTGGTTATGTTCGGCTTGGTGGGTGCGTTTGGAGCTGCCAGCAGAGGGACAACACTCAATACTGCTAATGCCATGAATGTTTTATTCCAAAGTTGCATGAGGGGTGTGGCGGCGATAGGTCAGACATTCGTTCTCATAACTGGTAACATTGACATATCTGTTGCCGGTGTCGGGCTCTTCACCTCAGTGTTTGGTGCCGTGTTGATGACCAACCAAATGAACGTGAATATCGCTGGTCATGTGATCTCGCCCTTAATAGGGGTGCCGCTTATGCTGTTAGCTGGAGTCGGCTTTGGGGCAATCAGCGGTACGGCGGTTTCACGTATTGGAATTCACGGGCTAATAGTAACCCTAGCGATGTGGCAAATAGCTCTCGGCGCTGGATACATTGTAAGTTCGGGGGGAACCAATATTGAGGGTTTGCCGCAAAGCCTATCGATCATCGGCTTCAGGACGTATTTCGGAGTTCCGCCGGCAGTTATCATCTTTTTTGTGATGGTAGGCATAGCTTACTTTGTGCTAAAATACACAGCTTTTGGTCGCTCTGTATACGCCACCGGTGGTAACCCAGTAAGCGCGCACCTTTCTGGTATAAATGTTAAGAGGACCCTATTGACGGTCTTCCTAATATCAGGGTTTTGTGCTGCAATGGGTGCCGTACTAAACACTGCCCGTACCCTATCCGCGTCAATGCGAGCCTTGTCTGGTTTGGAGTTGGATTCAATTTCCGCGGTTATTATCGGCGGCGTCAGTCTTATGGGTGGCAGAGGTAGCATTATCGGGGCGACTCTTGGAGCAATTATCATCGGCATTATCGATAATGGCATGAGTGTGCTAGGAGCACAACCATCCACATACGGCATTGTTAAGGGAACGATAATATTCATGGCGGTGACCATTGACTACCTGCGTCGTAGGCGCTAGGTGTATAGCCACCAGCATTTCCAAGGTGTGATGGCGAGATGACATCGTTGCTCTGATTTAGGGTTGACAAAGGAGTAAAGGTGTGATAGTCTCTCCAGACGTGGCTATTGATTACCGACGTAGGTGTTAGAAAAACAACCTGCTGTTTAGAATTTGATTATTACTTGTTTCTTAAGAATTACTTAATACTTCTAGAGTATAATAAGTTACATAAAAAGCACTATAACTCTTGTCACTGCGTAAATATAGGAAAAAAGGTGGTAGTGCTTATGAAGCAAAGGGCTTGATCATTCAGAAGATTTTTGAGAGGAGAATAAACTGATGCATAAATTTATTGTACCGTTGATGGCGGTAGCTGTAGTGGTTATCATTATATTTGCCGGCTGTGCTGCTCCAGCACCAGCACCGGCACCGGCTCCGGCACCAGCTCCGGCACCAGCACCGGCCCCGGCACCAGCACCAGCACCGGCACCAGCCCCGGCACCAGTGACCGAGCCACCTGGGTTAACAAAGCTAAAGGCAGAAGGCTTGGTGGAAGACTACCTAGAGTGGAATCCCTACGGGGAGAATTTTGCCGTTAAGCCGGACGGCACACCGTACAAGGTAGGCATCGGCTATATCTACATGGGGTCCGATGCCATACTATGCTATGAGGGGGTCTTTCGAACCCAAATCGATAGGAGTGGCGCCTACTACATCATGAACGACGGCGCTTTGAACGCAGGCAAACAGATAGCCTGGATACAGGACATGACAGCCACGGTGAAACCAGATATGATTACAGTTCAGATGATTGACGAGGTAATGGCCGGTCCGGCTATTGAAGAAGCTACCAACGCGGGCGTTCCTGTTTTCGCTTTTGACACAGGAACCGCGGGGCCTATCGTCTCCTGGGTGCACCATTCGTTCGAGGGACCAACGGCCAAATTCCCCGACATAGATGGAGCAAACTTGATCGGGGAGTATTTCAGGGATATTGCTGAACAGTATCAGCAGCCGATTGATATCTTCATACTCTGGGGGCCAAAATCCATAAAGGCGCTCCAGGACCGCAAGGCAGGACTGCTGAAAGGCATTGCCGATCACCCTCTCATTAGCGTTACTGATTCGCCAGAAACTGATGGTAGTGAGGGGATGGCAGCCACGGTGACCATGGACGCCTTCAGCACCAATCCTAGTCTCAATGGCATATTCACTCTTGGTGGGGGTGGCGGCGGAGTTGTCTCTGGGCTCAAGGCTATAGAGCGCCTCTATCCAGCAGATCAATTCATGATAGACCCTAACGCTGTTTGTGTAACTGCCTTCGAGGGTGACCTTCTAATGCAGGAGCATCTGGATAAGGGTAACGTTGCCTGCTTCGGAACCCACGGCGGCTGGGACGTTTGTGACGCCATGCTCAAGGTAATGTACAATAATGTAATCCTGGGCAAGTCAGTGCCCAAGGAAATTCCGGTTCCGATGTATCTACTGACATCTGAAAACGCACGCACCGAGATGATGTTTGGCTCAGCATACTGGACCGTGATGCCACGCGGCGAGTATGAGGATTGGCCAGTTCTGGATATGAGCATAATTGATGTTACACAACCTACTCTTGAGGAAAGGATGGAGCTTTTGGGCTACTGATGCCCATCAAGGCCTAAGGTTGGCATAGCCATGGTTAAGTCGAAGTTACCGAGGGTAAGCTACCTCACACCACTGGTAGCCTACCCTCGGTAACCTCTCGGGTTTTGTCAACCAATTGCCGGCAACAACTGTTTTTCCCCATAATACCACCTATTATGTTTCCATTCATCGCTCTGGTCATTCAAGCAGCTCTCTAAATATGGCCAGCATATCAGCGCTTATCAAAATTGTGCTCACTACCTGTCTCATATATTAATGGCCTGACAAAACAAATATAAGTCTTCATCCTCTCAGCAGAACGATAGTACGTGAAGTGAACTTTGTGAATCTAGTGGTGACTCTCGCTCAGTCAGTATAAGGCCAGCAATAACGGTCACCGTACTGGCTATGGAGCACAGATTAGAGAAAGTACACCTTATGAGCGAGCTGGAGCCGTGATTTCTGAACCTTAGTTTCAGGGGTTTAATGGTCTTGTAAATTGCTAGTGTCAGTCTCTCAGAACCTCGAGTTCTGTCTCAGACAAGTGCTTCGTTTTTAGTCTTCCTTCTTTAAACCAACCTTAGGGTTAACTGACCTGTTAACTACATTCTTAGGCCACCATCCGCTGAGTACCCTAGCCACTTCCTGCCCCACGCTTCTTCTCAGTCGCTCAAAAGAGGTCACAGAGTAACTAGCCGAGTGGGGGGTGACGATAACATTTTCCATCTTAAGCAATGGATTGTCAGGGTCAATCGGCTCCTTTTCGAAGACATCAAGCCCGGCACCAGCAATCCACTTTTCTTTAAGAGCCTTAATGAGCGCTGCCTCGTCAACTATTGAACCCCGCGCTGTATTGATAAAATAGGCAGTCGGTTTGATCTGCCTAAATTCCTCTTCCCCGATCAGATGCCAGGTTTCCTTATTCAATGGCACATGAACCGAGATAAAATCAGATTCCTTGAGCAACTCAGCCAAGCTCAGTAAATTTATACCGCATTCTTTAATTAGAGATTTATCGACGTAAGGGTCGTAGACTAAAATCCTTAAGCCAAAGCATTGCGCCTTCCTAGCGGTCAGTCGCCCAATGTTACCGCAACCAATAAGTCCTAGAGTTTGCCCATAAATCGACCCCATTGGTGCCTGAGCTTGCTTACACTCAGCCCAGCAATTTTGCTTTAGACTGTTATTAAGTAAAACCAGCTTCTTGGCACAGGCGAGCAGAAGGGTAATAGCATGGTTGGAGACCTCCTCGAGGCAATAATCAGGGATATTGATTACTACTATACCCTTGTCGGTGGCGGCATCGACATCGATTACATCAAAACCGATGCCATAACGTACGGCTACCTTGCATTTCGGCGATGCCTCCATAACACGACGTGTTATCTGAGCCTCTGTTGTTATTATGGCATCAGCATCCCTAGTCGCTTTAATTATTTCTTCCTCGGTAGCACAGTCGGCGGCTACTAACTGAGCATTCGCCATGGCAAGCTCTTCAGCCTCCTCCACCATAGTAATCAGCTCCGGCATCATGTTTGCCATTGTATCGACCCGTACCACCCTAAATTGTCTTGCCATAAAGGTACCTCCCTTTCTAATTCGTCTTTGATGGTTATGCATGCACGTCGTCATCGAAGTAGAACACCCTCTCTTCTTAATTAGCGGATGCTCAGAAGCTAAAACAAACACTTTCAGTATACATTTTCAATGAACGGTCCAGCCAAAGGAACCCTACTGCATTATGTCTACCAATTTCAAGGGCTTATAAATGGTGATGTCTGTGGTGACAAATCCAAGAGAGAAGTTAGTGCAAACCCAGCGTCAACAACAATGTCGCTACCAGTTATGTAACTAGCAGCAGGAGAGGCCAAGAATAAAACAACATTTCCGATTTCATCCGGTCTTCCGGCACGACCAAATGGCACACGATATAGTCTACGTTTATTGTACTCTATACCTTCGGGAGATGAAACACCTTCAGTCTGTATCATCCCGGGGCTAATAGAATTCACCCTTATGTTATGTTGGGCTAATTCCAGAGCCAGGTTTCTTGTTAGCATCCACACTCCTCCCTTGGATGTATCATAAGCTGACAGAGCAAACTGTGGTTGAAAGGCACTCAAAGACGCTATATTAATTATACTTCCACCCCACCCTTGCTTTATCATTTGCTGGCCTGCTTCACGGCAACCGTAGAAAGTTCCTTTAACATTTACCTCTATTACTCTATCCCAGGTTACTGTCTCGGTCTCATTTATAAATGTCTTAGGAAATATACCAGCGTTATTTACCATGATATCTAGTCTGCCAAAAGTCTTGACGGTGTTTTCGACTAGATTAACGACTTCTGCTTTCTGGCTTACATCACACTCTACAAAAGCAACCTTGTAGCCTGCACTTGTTAGCCTTTTGGCCACCTCTTTCCCCTTCTTTACGCCGCGAGCCGCCATCACTACCACCGCCCCAGCTTCTGCCAATCGCCGAGTGCAACCTAAGCCAATTCCCATTGTGCCACCAGTAACAATGGCTACTTTACCACTTAAGTCAAACAATTCTTTGACAGACAAGTATTCTGTCTCCTGTGCCATATTTTTGTCCTCCTTTTCTTTTGGTATCTAAACGCCCTTAAACTACAAATGTCAGTGCTTACATGAGTAAATATTAGCACGTAAACCAGCAAGTTTCTAGACTAATCGGCACACCTTTTATAATGCACCAAGATATTTATTAGTTCGTTTGTAGAAGACATGGGGTGACATCAGCGTTGAGAATCTCTAACTCGCTGACTATTATAGGATGGGGCTATTACAGAGGGGACTTCTTAATGACAAAGCCACGCTATTCCGAAGACTGATTATCGATAGTCTCACCTCACGAAGCAGGAGTATTTTCCCTTACTCTCACAACTCTATGGACATTGAGCAATCTTAGGCTCAACCGTTTTCTTCAATAATGCAATGTCTTCATTCTTCAGAATAGAAACACTACCAACCGTGCCACGTATTGACATTGGTCTTTAGCTTGGTTACACTCTCCGTATAATCACAGGGAACCAGCCATAAAGTTTATCTATAAGCGATGCCCGGATATTAGGGAAAATACACATTAAAGGCAAGGAGGCAAGAATGCTAAAGGGATTTACGCGCAACTTCCCACCATTTAAGATACTAACTGAAGAACAAATAGAGTCCATCCATAGAGCAACATTGGATATCCTCATGGAAACAGGGGTCAGAATAGAGCACGACAGGGCTCTAAAGCTCTTTGATAAGAATGGCTGTCAGGTAGATTACGATGAGATGAGAGCCAGGATTCCACCCGGGCTGGCAGAGGAAAGCTTGCGTAGATGCCCTAGTAGTTTTCGCCTCAAAGCGAGAGACCCGAAGCATGATTTGGTAATGGGAGGGAATACCGTATATTTTGTAGGGGCTCCCGGGATGCAGACGGTTGATTTGGATAGCTGGGAACCACGAGATGCCACGATGCAAGAGTATTATGATGCAGTGACGGTTTTGGATGCGCTGCCCAACTATCATCTATTTTGCTGTTATACACCCTATTTTGGGTTTGAGGGTATCCCTGAAATCATGAAAATACCAGAGGGATTTGCTGCCAGAACCAGGAACTCAACCAAGTTTTCGTGGTCATGTTTTTCAGGAGGCTGCGAGGTGTTCAACATAAGAATAGCCCAAGCAGCCGGTATGGAAACGGTGATACCTGGCGGGATGGCATCACCACCCTTAACTTTTTATGGAGACGCCATCGAATGTGCTTTCAGAACCCTTGAGGCTGGAATGCCCATTGCTGTAGATACCGGCACTGTTTTTGGAGCGACTGGACCAGCCACGCTTGCTGGTTCACTAGCAATTTATAACGCTGAATTGATAGCCGGGATAGTGCTGATACAGTTGGCCAAACCTGGAACTAGGATAAGTGTTTTTGGGTTTCCAAACCCACAGAATATGAGAACTGGATCTCTCGCCTTTGGTGCTATCGGAATTTCCCTATTTAACGTGGCGCTTAATCAAATTTGGCGCCAATATGGAGTCCCTCTTCGGAACACCGCCCCTGCCTACACCAGCTCAAAGCAGATAGATTTCCAAAGTGGTTACGAGAGAGCAATTCCAGCTATACTGGGTGCCATATCAGGAGTACATTTTCTGCATCTGCATGGTGGCATGCATGGTGAACTTACACATCACCCTGTTCAATCAATATTAGACGACGATCTAGCTGGGATGATAGGGCGTTTCATGGAAGGGATTGAAGTGAATGACGAAACCCTAGCAATAGATCTCATAAACGAGGTCGGACCCATCCCTGGAATTTATTTGAACAAGAAACACACCAGAAACTGGTGGAAACGAGAACAATTCGTTCCACGAGCTGCTGACAGGCTGACCTATCCTGAATGGAGGAACATAGGTAAGAAGAACTGTCTTGATTATGCGAAGGAGGTAATGGCAAAGATATTGGCTACCCACAAGGTATCGATACCCCTAACATCAAGCCAGCACCAAGAGATAGGGGGAATACTTCAGGAAGCGAGAGAACACTACCGGGAGAAGGGGCTAATATCAGATGAGGAATGGGAAATCTACAAGAGGAAGGTTTTAAAATCGCCCGATTACCCATTTGCGTAATATGGCAGTGAGCTTTGTTTCTGATTAGGTAAGTCAGGGTGAGATATTAAAGCCTTTCAACCCCTATTCAGCCCCTAGGAGTGACATTATGGCCTCCATCCTACCCAGCATAGAGGCTGATACCTGCAAGCCAGAAAAGAGCCCAAAGCATACCTAGGGGATTGATAGGGCTAGGTCAGCAATTTAAAGCACCTCCTAACAAGCTATATCAAAGTCACTGACAATGCATACTCAGCAGTTTATAAATACTCAAATTCAAAGAAGAAGAGAGACATTACCATGAAAATTGGACTAGACAACAAAGTGGCCATCGTCACTGGAGCCGCGAGGGGTATCGGCCTAGCTTGTGCTGAACTATTGGCAGTCAGTGGAGCGAAGGCAGCTCTGGTAGACCTTGATGCCGATAATTTAGCTGAGGCTGTTAAAAAGGTCAAGGAAAAAGGCATTGCTCAGGGTTACCAGCTCGATATAACAAATATACCAGCCGTCGCCCCCGTAATCAGCCGCATAAGGCAGGAGATGGGCGAAGTTGACATTCTTGTTTGCAGCGCTGGAATGAACATTCCACAGCCGGCTCATGAAGTCACGGAGACAAACTGGGATACTATTTTTGCTGTCAATACCAAGGGACTATTCTTTTGCAATCAGACTGTAGCTATTCAGTCGATGATACCACGCAGCACAGGAGCCATTGTGAATATTGCCTCACAATTTGGTATTGTCGCCGCACACGGACGTCCTGTCTACTGCGCCAGCAAGGGGGCGGTGATTCAGCTAACCCGTGCTGAAGCCATAGACTGGGCACAATACAATATCCGTGTCAATGCCGTAGCCCCCACCTTCGTTCTAACCAATTTGACCAGGGGTATTTTAAAAGATCCACAGTTTAAAGAATATGTATTAGATAACATCCTTTTTCACCGTCTGGCAACAGTCGATGACGTGGCTACTGCCGTTTGTTTTTTGGCTAGCGATGAAGCCAGTATGATTACCGGCACTACACTTTCCGTAGATGGTGGCTGGACAGCCCACTGAATTGAGTTTCAGAATCGCCTAACCAAGAATTAATCAATATGGAGGTCAGCTAGAATGGAACTGACAGAGTTAAAGGAATGTATGAAGGGGTTCTCGATTGTTCAGGTAACTCCGTTCAACAGTGATGGTAGCATTGATCTAGAAGGTGTGAGAGCAAATACACGATGGTTGGTTGAACGTATCGCCGGTAAAGATTTTGTCTTGACACCAGTGGGGAGTACAGGAGAATTCTATGCTATGTCTCCAGAGGAGATTAAAGCCGTCATTAAATGGTGGTAGAGGAGGCGAAAGAAAAAGCTGTAATAATGGCGGGAGTTGCTCGTGGTGGCACTTTGGAAACTATCAGCATGGCGCAGTATACTCAGGCTGGAGGGGCAGATGGAATCCAGACCGTCCTTCCTTACTATCACATTCCAGAGGAAGAAGGCATGTATCAGCATTACAGGAAGCTGGCTGAAAGCGTGAATAGCAATTTCGGCATAATTATCTATAATAACCCCGATGTATCTGGTTCATGGATTAAGCCGTCGTTGATGAAGAGATTATCAAAGATCCCCAATATCATAGCAGTTAAAGAGAATACACCGTATATCATGTCTTACTATGCGATGCGAAGGGCGATAGACCCCGCCGATACAGTCATCCTCTGTGGATTAGGTGAAGAGATGTTTTCGTTTGAAGCCCTGTATGGTTGCCCTGGTTTTGTTAGCTCGATGGTTAATTTGGCCCCAGATCTAGCATATTCAGTATATGAGGCGGCGGCAGCGAGAGATTTTGATAGACTAGCTGAAATAGTTAAGTCTCTGGTACCCTATAGTAGCCTCATAGAAAAAGTGACAGTAAATCATGGTCCACCCATTAATGTACCAGGCGTACCTGTTTTCACCGCCGGGAGTATGTATATTGCCGTGATTAAAGCAGCGATGGATATCGTAGGATTAAGGGGTGGAGACGTCAGGTCACCTCTCGCTAACCTCAATGAGGCCGAGAAGAATGAACTTCGGGATGCCCTTAAAGCTATAAAGGTTATCTGATAATTGCATACTTATCCCGCTGCAAGCATACTCTTTAGACCCCGTGTCTCGTAAACAATAGACTTAGTCCATGTAAGAACTGCCATATAGGGATGGTTAATATATTATTCGCATAAAGCTGCCAAGACTTACAGTGCTTACTCTTTTAATCCATATCCCAAGTTATAGCCGTTTTATTGGGGATAGCGAGTAGGTTCTGCCCCTATGTTCTTCTCATCATAGTGGGTTGGTTCCCAGATGGCTCGGAGGGGCCTAGTATCAATGTAGTTAAAGGCACCTTTGCATTCGGGGGGGCCATGACGCCCGCTCTGCAAACTAGGGAAACCTTGCTTAACTAATATTCCTGCAGTCTCGTCCACGTCATCAACGAAGAAGTTCATATGGTGGAGCCCTTCCCCATGCTCATTCAGGAAATCCTGATAGACAGAGTCTCCCTCAATGGGTTGGCACAATTCCAGCTGTACCCCGCCGACATCAGTTACAGCTATCCTCTCCCTACCCCAGGCTGGCTTGCCATGATATTTACGGTTATAGACCAGGGGTGCTGTCCATTCATAAATGTCCCACGGGCCAATGCCTAAGATATTCCAGTAGTCAAGCGCCGTCTTCTCTAGGTCTTTAACCACAAGGGCTACCTGATTAATCCTATCAACTCTGACCTTGGCCGGGCCTGGCTCTTTTGTGTCCGGATAAAGAATATCAGGTCCCCTGCCTATCGACCCACCCGCCTGGATAGGTTCCCAGATAACGTGGAGGGGTTTAATATCTATGTAATTATAGGCGCCGATGTCACCGACACGCCCACTCTGAAGGCTGGGGAAACCATACTCTTCGGTCAGTATTCGTACCGTCTCATCCAAATTATCAGCTACGAATTGCAGGTGGTGGAGTCCCTCGCCATGCTCATCCATAAAATCCTGGTACAGCGAGGGGCCATCGACGGGTTGCATTAACTCCAGCTCTACGCTCCCCATCTGAGCATGGCATATCTTCTCCCGAGACCAGGCTGGCTTACCATGGTATGTGCGATCATAGACCAGAGGAGCCTCCCAATTGTAAATAGTCCATGGGCCAATACCTAAGATCTTCCAGTAGTTCTCCGCTACCATCGGGAGGTCTTTAACCACAAGGGCTACCTGAGTGATCTTCTTAACCTTAATCTTGGTTGGGCTTGTCTGCGCCATATCTTGTATCCTCCTTTTCTTTTTGCTATTAACTGAACCTTCGTGGGATTATAAGTCTTTTTGAAAGAATGAGCAAGGCCAATTTCAATATAAACCAATATCTGTGCGCGTATGGGTTAATATCATCACGAAGACTACCAAGTTCGAGGCCAATGGACTGCACTCCTATGATTGGACAGGTAAGGTTAGGAGAGTCTGGCGGGGTAACCCATCTGGTCTCCTGATTAACCAATAGCTTCTCAAAGTCATTCGGTGAGCGGTAACCAAGCGCCGAATGAAGCCTCTTCCGATTATAGACCTCATCAATGAAATAGGGAAGCCTGGCTACTACATCCTCAAAGGTCTCATACTCACATAGATACACCTCCTCATATTTCAGTGTTTTGGAGAAGCTCTCCATCATGGCGTTCTCGTAAGGGTTGCCTGCCCGCGCCATGCTGACCAGAAAGCCGTGGCTCTTGAGTTCTTCTATGTAGTCACCTGAGGCATACTGCACCCCCTGATCCGACTGGTGAATTATGCCCGGGCCAGGTTGCCGCTCATCTACGGCCATGCGCAGTGCCCCAAGCGTCAATGCGGCATCAATCCTGGTAAAACAGCATATCAAATTACCCGCCGCGAACGGGCATCCAGTATCGCTGCCAAGTAGACACAGCCGGTCTTGATACGAATATAGGTGATATCCGAAAACCACACCTGGTCTAAGCACCTTATAACCATTCCCTTAATGAGATTGGGATACCTGGGGAAGCAGTGGCTACTGTTGATGGTCTTAACCCACTTCCGTTTAACCCGACATAAAAGGTTACTTCCCCGCATCAAGCACAGCACCCTCTTGTGATTCACATAACAGCCTTTGTGCTTCAGTTCATGGGTAACCCGCCGGTAGCCGTAGCGGGGATACTCAAGGCAGATAGCCTCAATCCGGTCTCTTAAGTCAGCCTCCGCCTTCATGCGCTCAGGGCCATTACCCTTTGGCCTGTAATAGAAACTGCTCCTTGAGAGGTTCATTAGCCGACACCCCCATCGGACACACCTGATGAGGTGTTTGAGGGAGGCAATGATCTCCCGTTTCTTTGAGACTGGTTGAAGCTGTGCTGGAGACCCTTTTTCAGGAACTCATTCTTCTCCAGTGTTAACTTGCCCACCAGCCGCTCCAGTTTCTCAATCCTATCTTTGAGGGCTGCTTCCTCGATAGGCTCGTTGTTAAACTTACCCCGGCTGTATTGTCTCTTCCAATGGTAAAGTACACTTGATGAGATGTTGTATCGGCGATAGAACTGGGCAGGGCGGCTTTCCCAACTGAGTAACTCCTCAACAACCTGCCTCTTGAATTCTAAGCTGAAACCTCTTTGATTTCTCATGGCAAGATCCTTTCTATCCCCCATTATAGGGCATCTTGACCCTGCCAAACTTTCCTAACCCAATGTGTCCAGTCTCAGAGGTTCACTCCAGAGCTTCCTCAGAAGCACATTCAACCAAGGCTAGATCGTGTTACGCACTCTCGAGGCTATAGTTAATCCTATCTATCTCTACAAGGAATCGTATACTAACATCTCTAGCTAGGCTTCCCAATGGTCACCTTTGTCACCAAATTGTTTCTCCTGTCTGACTTCATAAACGAGTCTTTTTGGCTATTTTCTTGAGCTCCTTCCTGTCGATTAAACCATAACCGATTCCCTGCCCACCACCAAATCTCGCTGGTCTACTATCAATGTTATGTTACTCCAACAAGCAATAGGCGTCCTTGCCTTTTACGCAGCGCCGCGGCCAGCTTTAGCCAGAGCCATCTTGGCACCCTGCCTAAGAAAGCTATCGGCATCGCCTACCGTATTGAACCTAAAGCCCTTGTTTAGTGCCCACTCAATGGTGTCCAGGGTGGCGAACATGCCAGCCGGCTTTCCGTGTTTCTCAGCTGCCTCCAGAGTTCGGTCAAAGGCGGCTAGGTATTGGGGGTTATCCCACTTC
>SDBS01003661.1_pt1 | contig 15102 bp, 14 predicted proteins | sample 2277091 | NCBI WGS metagenome assembly SDBS01 (sample SAMN10404972, study PRJNA504765) | marine sediment metagenome | isolation source: marine sediment core GS10_PC15, 163 cmbsf | place: Arctic Ocean: Southern Knipovich Ridge | collected 2010 | reverse complement strand
CCTTTCATGGGATCCATTATCTTCACGACACGAACCCGGCCCTGCGGGCGGTCTTTGTCGCGCTCGAAAGGCGGCTCTCCCGGAAGACGGACGCCGTGGTGTGTGTGTCGGACTCTGTCCGGGATCTGAGCCGGGCACATCGGCTCGTCCCGGAGGACAGGCTGACCGTGATCAAGAACGGAATCGACTTCGACCGGCCGCCGCCTTCGGAGTCCGAAGATATACGGTCGATTGTGTCCGGGCTGGGCCTGGAATTGGCCCGTCCCCTGATCGGGACCGTGGCCCGGCTCGATCCTGTCAAAGGGCTGGCCGTCCTGCTCAAGGCCGTCCCCCGGATCCGGGAGCGGTTGCCTTCGGCTCGGCTCGTGATCGTGGGCGGCGGGGCGGATAGGGCCCGCCTGGAAACTTTAGCCCGGGCACTCGAGATCCGGGAGTGTGTACATTTTCTGGGTGAGCGGACCGACGCACCGGCCTGGATGGGGCGGTTCGACGTGTTCGTGCTCCCCTCCCTGCAGGAGGCCCTGCCCTATGTGATCCTGGAGGCAGCCGCCCTGGAAAAGCCGGTGGTGGCGTCCGAGGTCGGCGGCATCCGGGAGCTCTTGAGAAATGAAGAGACCGGCCTGCTGGTGCCTCCCGGCGACCCCAAGACCCTGGCGGCCGCCGTGATTCGCCTGGCCGAAGATCCCGCCCTGGCGGCGAGCCTTGGGAAAAAACTAAGGTCTGCGCTGTCGCAGGAATACACCCTGTCCCGGATGGTGCGGCAGACCGAGGACCTCTACCTCCGCCTATCCCCTTATTCGCTGGATTGACAATCCGGGGGGGTGTTCCTATAATCAACCTCAATGGACAAGCCGAAGGTCGCCCTGGTCCATGACTGGCTGACCGGTCGCCGGGGCGGGGAGAAGGTCCTAGAGGTTTTCGCTGAGCTCTATCCGGAAGCCCCCATCTACACACTGATCCGCTTCCCGGGCAGCCAGCATCCCTCTCTCGAGAGCCGGGAGATCCACACCAGCTTCATCCAGCGCCTCCCCTTCCTGAAAAAGCGCTACCGCTCCTATCTTCCCCTGTTTCCCCTGGCGGTAGAGCTGTTCGACCTGCAGGAGTTCGATCTCATCCTGTCCACCTCACACTGCGTGGCCAAAGGGGCCATACCGCGGCCCGACGCTCTGCACATAAGCTACATCCATTCTCCCATGCGCTACGCCTGGAACCAGTACTTCGCCTACTTTTCCTCGGACAGGCTGGGATGGCTGTCACGCCGTTTTATCCCGCCCGTGCTCCACCGGCTGCGCGTCTGGGACACGGTGTCGTGCCACCGCGTCGATTTCTTTGCCGCCAACTCAAAGGCTGTAGCCGCCCGGATCCGGAGGTATTACGGCCGCCCCGCCGAGGTCATCCATCCTCCCGTGGATGCGGACTTCTTTCAGCCCGGAGGCACGTCGGAGGACTACTTCCTGATCGTATCCGCCCTGGTGCCGTACAAACGTATCGAGCTGGCCGTCGAAGCCTTCCGCCGGCGGAGGGATTCCCTGAAGATCGTGGGGCAGGGCCCGGAGTTCAAGAAGCTGCACAGGTCAGCCCCGCATAATGTTCACTTTGTCGGACAGGTGGGGGATGAAGAACTGCGTTCCGTCTATCAGGGAGCCCGGGCGCTCATCATGCCCGGCGAGGAGGATTTCGGAATCAATTCTCTGGAGGCTCAAGCCTGTGCAGTGCCTGTCATCGCCTACAGTCGGGGGGGTGCCACGGAAACCGTGATCGAGAACCGGACCGGCCTTTTCTTCCCGCAGCTCACGACCGAGAGTCTCCTCGACGCGCTTGACAAATTTCAGACTGTGGCCTTTAATAAGCAGGAAATCCGGGCGAATGCCGAGCGCTTTGCACGCCCTGCGTTCCGAGCCAAGATGGCGGCCTACATCCAGGAAAAATGGTCTGAGTTCCAGGAACAGCTATGATCCGAAGACAGCGCAGCGGGCTGGTCGGGATGTACATCCTGAGTGATGTCATCGCCATCCTGCTGGCCTATTTCTGGTCCTATGGGTTCCGGTTCTACGGATATCTGCTCCCGGTTGACCCGGAAAAGGGCGTCCCCGCGCTCAAGTACTATATCGCGATCGTCCCCCTCTTCCTGGTAGCGCATCTCCTCATCTTTTACCTGCAGGGTTTTTACAAGACCCGGCTCAAGCGCACGCGGGTGGATGATTTCGTGTACATCACGCTCAATGCCGTGTTCTCCATCCTGATTATCTTCTCCTTCCTCAACACGCTGGTGGCCTACGGGCAGGGGATCGCGTTCCTCATGCCGGAGAACTTCACCATCTCCCGCCTCTTCCTCCCCATCTATTTTGTCAGCGTGGTCTTCATGATCACCGTGCTGCGGCATCAGATCTACTTCGTGATGAAGCGCCGGTATGCCAAGGGGCTGAACCTCAAGAATGTGCTGATCGTAGGGGCCGGAAAGATGGGCCGGGCCGTGGCCCAGAAGCTGCTGGATTACAAGGACATGGGGTTTGTCGTGAGGGGCTTCCTGGAGGACACCCTCCCGGCCGGCGAGGAGGTCCCGGTCGATGGCGGCCTGCCGGTGCTGGGCAATGTGGGGGACCTGGAGTCGGTCCTCGAAAAAAGCAACATCACAGAAGTGTATGTGGCGCTGGATCTTTCCAACTATGCCCAGATCCTGGAAACGCTGAAGATCGTGGACCGCTTTATCGTCAATATCCGGCTCATCCCCGACCTGTTCCAGATGCTGACGCTCAAGGCTCGGATCGAAGACCTGGACGGATTCCCGGTCATCAGCATCGATGAGCCGCCCCTGAGGGGGCTCATGCTCTTCACCAAGAGGTGCGTGGATGTGATCGTATCGACCCTGGTGCTCCTCGTCTTATCGCCCCTTTGGCTGCTCTTCGCTCTCCTGATCAAGCTGACCTCCAGAGGGCCCGTGCTCTACCGGCAGGAGAGGGTGGGCATGGACGGCGTGAAGTTCATGATGCTCAAGTTCCGGACCATGGTGGAGAATGCGGAGCAGGACACTGGACCGGTCATGTGCTCTCCCGGCGATCCCCGGATCACCCCCCTGGGACGCTTCCTGCGCAAGTTCAGCATCGACGAGATCCCCCAGCTCATCAATGTGCTGAGGGGGGAGATGAGTCTGATCGGCCCCCGTCCGGAGCGCCCAATATTCGTACAGGACCTCCGGGGCCGGATCCCCAAGTACATGCTCCGCCACAAGGTCAAATCCGGGATCACGGGCTGGGCCCAGGTCCACGGCCTCCGCCAGGATGCCGACTTCGACAAACGCCTCGAATACGATTTTTACTACATCCAGAACTGGTCCCCGGCTCTGGACTTCAAGATCCTCTGGAAGACGCTGCGCAAGGGATTTATCGACAAGAACATCTCACTCTCCTCCCGGAAGAAAGACACGAAGCGCTCATAGGTTGCGCGCGGGAGCATCCTATCCTTTCGGAGGCGCCGACCGGAGCCACTCGCGTCCCCGCTGGACATATTCATACCCGGAAATGACGGTCAGGATGCCCGCCCCGATGTAACACCAGAACAGGAAACCGGCCTCTTTCCCCAGCATGTTGAACAGCAGCACCAGCAGCAGCACCGAGAACTGACACACCGTGCTGCCCTTGCCGGTCAGGGTGGGGGGGAAGGTCTTCTTCTGGATCAGGAAGTAAAGGATCAGCGCACCGCCGACTATCAGCACATCCCGTCCGATCACGATCGCGGTCAACCAGAGCGGCAGCACGTTGGGGGAACTGAGGGAGGGTATGGTGAGGATGATGAAGGCCCCGGTCATGAACATCTTGTCTCCGAAGGGATCCAACAGGGCCCCCAGCTTGGTCTTCTGGTTGAGCAGGCGTGCCGAAGCGCCGTCCAGGAAATCCGTGAGAGCCGAGACCAGGAAAACGATAAAGGCCATCTGCGTGCGGCCGTGGATCATGGCATAGAGAAAGACCGGCACCAGGAAGACCCGGGAGAGGCTGAAGAGATTGGGGATGCTGAGGATTCGATCGGGTTTGTTCGTTTCCATGTTACTTAATCAGGGCCAGGATCAGGTCCAGGTGCTGCATGGCATCCGCGCCTGAGACCGGCTGATCGGGGTTGAATCGGCGCCCTCCCGCCATGCTCATCAGGTCGTAAGAGACCATCATGATGATGGGGCGGTAGTAGAAATTATCGGGAGAAACATCCTCGATCTGGATGCGTTCAGGCGGGATCTGCTGTATGAAGCGGTGCCCCTTGGCTTCCAGCTGCCGGATGAGGCGGTGCAGCGTCTCCGCCATTTCTGCCCGTGTTATGATCTTCCGGGGCTGAAAAGTGTGGTTGGGGTATACATCGAGCAACCCCAGGGAGGCGGCGTCCAGGATGTAGGGGGATGCCCAGGACGTGGAGATGTCGATGATGATAGGGGGCCTTCCCTCCGGCTTGTTTATGACGTCTTTGAACTTCACGCCGATGAGGGCCGACATCTGTTCTTTGGTCACGGATTCGGCGGCGGGAATGGAGTGGTACTGGCTGGGCAGCTCGAAGATCCCCAGTCGGTTCTTGAGGGCCTCGATGCGCTGCTGCGCCGTCTCGTTGTCCGGATCCATGTCGAGCAGCTGCTCGTAGACTTCCATGCTGCGCGAATTGTCACCGCTCTGGAACAGGGCATCGGCATAGGCGGCCAGGAGTTCCGTGTTCTCGGGTTCGTTGTTCACCGCCGCTTTGAAGTGAACGATCGCATTCTCGAACTGGCCTTCGCTCGTGTAGATCTCGGCCAGGGCTTTGTGGGCTTCGGGGAATTGTGGTGTGTAGTAGAGGGCCCGCAGGTATGAGGTCTTGGCGGCCTCGTTGCCTCCGCTGGAGAAGGAGGCCCGGCCGTGCTCCATGGCTTCCTGAGTCTTCCTCGACTGGATGCCCTGGTAGCGCGCCCTGGCCCAGGGATGATCCGGGTCATGCTTGAGCACTTCCCGGTATTCCGTGAAGGCCATGTCGTCCCTCTCGGTCTCCTGATAGATCTGCCCCAGCCCCAGGTGCGCCAGAGCCAGATCCGGATAGGCGGTGGTCGCCGCCTTGAAGTAGTTCTCGGCTCGGGGGATGTCCTGGAGCACATAGTAGGCATAGCCCAGGCCGGTGTAGTAAAAGGGATTGTCCTGGTCCAGCCTGGTGATCTGTTTGATGGCCTTGCTGGCGTTTCCCTGTTTGATATTCTGCCAGGCTTCTTCGGCAATGAGCCTCTCTTCCAGTGAGAGGCCGGAGGCTTCCGCTGCCGGCAAGCTCTCGATGTAGAGATTGGGAGGCGGCGGCTGGTAGGTAACACAGGACCACAGCAGAAGCATCAGGATAGGAGCCAGGAACCGGTTTTTCTTTACCACTTTGTGTCTCCTCTTTGTATATAAGGCGAAAATCTGAGCATAGCGCCCGGTTCCGCCATAACCTTCAACTCACAATCTTGTCTGTTTTCTCTTCTTTTTAACACAATTGACCACTTGGGAAAAGATTGAATAACGTTTTTCTCTGTTTTGGGGATGCGGAGGTAAAAAATCCGCATTTCTTTGAAGAGCAGGTGATGCAGCGCCCGCCTGAGGTCCGGGAGGCCCTCGCCTGTCCGGGCGGAGACGTAGACCGAGGCCCTGTCCGGGTCTTGATTCTTTTGGAACAGACGGGAGTCATCCGGCATCAGATCGACCTTGTTGTAGACCCTGAGTGTTGGGATGTCCCTGGCACCCAGTTCGGACAGAATGGCCTCCACGGCCTCTATCTGTTGCAGGCAGTGCGGAGAGATGACGTCGATCACGTGGCACAGGCCGTCGGCCTCGCCGGCTTCTTCCAGAGTGGCCTGGAAAGCCGTCTTCAGTTCCTTGGGGAGCTTTTTGATCAGCCCCACCGTGTCGCTCAAGAGGCAATAGGCGCCGTCGCTGAAGCTCACACGGCGGATCACCGGGTCCAGGGTGGAGAACAGCTGTTCGGAAACCAGCATGTTCTCCCTTGCCAGCTGGTTGAACAGTGTGGATTTGCCGGCGTTCGTATAGCCCACCAGGGAGACCACCGGGATCGGGCTTTTCTTCCGTCTTCTCCGCTGGTGAGCCCGGCGTTTGCGTATGCTCTGGAGGGATGCCTTGATGGTGGTGATCCGGTGTTGGATCCGGCGGCGGTCCTCCTCCAGCTTCTTTTCCCCGGGGCCGCGTGTCCCGATGCCTCCACCCAAGCGAGAGAGCCCCGTGCCCTTTCCGGTCAGGCGCGGCAGGAGGTAATGGAGCTGAGCCAGCTCCACCTGCAGCTTGCCCTCCTTGCTCCGGGCCCGCTGGGCAAAGATGTCCAGGATGATTTGTGTCCGGTCGATGATCTTGGACCGCAGCCTGTCCTCGAGGTTGCGCTGCTGGATAGGGGTCAGGATGTGATCGAAGACCACTATGTCCGCCTGCAAATCCCGGAGCAGTGTTTTCAACTCGTCCACCTTGCCCTCTCCGATGTAGTATTTGGGGTTGATCCGGCTGCGGTGCTGGAAGACTTCCCGCATGACCTCAGCTCCCGCCGATTCCACCAGGCCACACAATTCTTGCATGGACTCCTCGGCTTCGAACATCTGGTCCCGTTTTGTAGTCAGGTGGACGAGCAGGGCTTTTTCCATTTATCTCAAAGAGCGGCGGATGTGTTCTTCGATATCTGGAAGCTCATCCGGAGCGAACCAGCGGATGCCTTCCATGTTGCGGAACCAGGTCATCTGCCGCTTGGCGTAGCGGCGTGTTTCCTGTTGGGTCAGCGCTGCGGCTTCTTCGGCAGAGATCTCCTGACGTAGGTGCCTGAGAACCTGTTTGTAGCCCAGAGCACGGAAGGGAGGTGCGTCTTCTCCGACTCCGGCGGCCAGCAGGTTCTGGACCTCGTCGATCAAACCTGCGGTGAACATGCGCTCTACACGCCGGTCGATGCGGGCGTACAGGTCCCGACGCTCCAGGTTCAGGCCGATCCTGATCAGGTTGAAGTCGGCGACATGCGAGCGTGTCCGGGAAAAATGCCAGGAGAACGGCTGACCTGTCGCCAGATAGACTTCCAGGGCCCGGATGATGCGGATGCGATCCTTGGGCCCGATCTTGTCGGCATAGGCGGGATCGACCCGTGCCAGCCTCTTCCAGAGTGGCTCGAGCCCATGGGCCCGGGCTTCCTGCTCCAGCTGCCTGCGGATCTCCGGATTCTTTTGGCCTCCAGGGAACAGGCCGTCGATCAGGGCCTTGAGGTAGAGGCCGGTCCCTCCGGTGATGATGGGCAGCCGGGCCCGCTCCCAGATTCCCTCCGCTGCCTTTAGAGCGGCCTGAACGAAGTCCGCTGCCGTGAATTGGGTCTCGGGATCCACCACATCCAGCAGATGATGGGGGATGCTTTCCTTGCTGTCCGGGGAGATCTTGTCCGTGCCGATGTCGAAGCCCCGGTATACCTGCATTGAGTCGCAGTTTATGACCTCTCCCTCGAAAAGGTGAGCCATCTGTATGGAAATCCGGCTCTTCCCTACCCCCGTGGGGCCCAGGATGATGACGAGATTTTTGCCTTCAGGTTCCAATTTGGATCAAAAATAGTAGGGCCAGAAGTGTGACGAACAGCAGAAGCCCGAGTACCTGTTTGCGCTTCAATTCCATCCGAGGACCTTCCCCAGGTTCTTGATCAGCACGGCCTCATGGGCATTGCCCAGGATTTTTTTTACGGCCAGCATCTCGGCGGCCAGGATCTCGTTAAGGTCCTGCACCAGGTCCTGCTTAAGCCGTCGGCCCTGGTTCCCGGCACCGGTGATGGGCACGGAGTTGATCTCGATGCGGCCGTCAGGGTCGAACCGCAGGTTCTGAAACAAAGGAGACAGAGAAGGCTTGGTTTCCTCGAGGCACTTTTCCAGGACGTTCAGGGAAGCCGGTCCGATCTCTCTGGATATGTATTTGTAGATCGTTTCAAAGGTGTGATTGAAACTTTCCAGGAGTTGATAGATGTCCGCTTGAGATATCTCTGCCTGATCATGGGTTTTGATGTTGGTATGGGGAAGTCCTACCACGCCCAGCGCAAGAAAGGTGTAGAGGATCTTCTGGGTTTCTTTTCGGCCCAGCTGGCTGGAAGCGTAAATATCCGCCACCGCCTCCTCTTCCTTTATCACATGGTACAGGTAGATCTCAGGGGCGTTGAAGGGGATCCGCTTCAGGTAATCCGGGAAGAGAGGCCTGAGTGCTGCATCCGGGAGGTGTTCGGTGATGAGCGCGTAGTTGGTCATCCTCCGGATCCCATCCGGGATAAGGTCAAGGATGGAGACGTAGAACAGGATTTCGTGTTCCTCCCAACAGTGTTCGCTGTGAAAGGCGTAGCCGGCGCCTGGCAGATCAAAAAGGGGCATCAGGTCTTCCAAGGTGAGGGCCCGGAGGGTTTTCCACATCTCTTCCGGAGTGAACTTCCCGGTGTCCATAAGGTCTGGGAGGCCTTTCGCTGCCTCGATATCAGGATCCCCGCCGGAAGTCCGCTCCTTTAGATGAACCAGGTCGTCGCCGTCGCTGAACCTTTCTGCCGGCACACACATGTCGCCGTTCTTGAAATCCAGGGCATGTCCGGCATCGGTCTCGATCTCCAAGATTCCCGACATGCGGCTGTTCCAGATCCGGAACAGGAGAAAGGGAAAAGGCAGGTTGGACAGGTTCCCTGACAGCCAGTCGTTCTCCATGCGTATACTTTATAAGGAGTGCGGGAGGTTGTCAAACCCTCCCCGCTCGCCTCCGGACGGCTTCCTCATCAGCTTACCCGACGGATCTAAAAATCAACGAATAAACACGGATTGGGAAGGGTTTCCGGTTCCGGTTACAGATAAACCTGCATGACGAGGATAGAGATGCCCAAGTTGAGGAGGCTCTTGAGAAACCAGAAGAAATAGGAGATGAACAGGGCACGCCTCAGCTCGATCTTGAAGATGTGTGTGAGTCCCAGGGCCAGGATGCCGAACATCCAGAGCTGGAAGAAGTCGAACTGGTTCAGCAGGGTGTAGGCAAAGGACGTCGGCTCCAGCTGAGGGAAGAACATGGCCGGCGAGGTCATCGCTTGGAAAAAGGATTTCTTAGAGAGGACAAGGAAGGTGCGGACCCCGTTTCCCAGGACTTTGTCGATGAGGTTGGCATGGACGAGCGCAGTGAAGATCTGCCCGAAGCGCCCCTCGGTCGATCCCATGCGGCCCAGGACCAGGATGACCAGGCTCGATATCAGCAGGTCGGCCAAGAGACCCAGGCCCGCCATCGTGTAACCCAGGTAGGTCTGCCACGGGGGCGGATTCCTTCTCAACTCGAGCATCTGCTCGAACTGCTCGTCGCCATAGCGGTCGCGCAGCCTGGTGTTGTCCTCCAGTATCTGGACCTGATCGTCCTGCAGGTAGGGTGCTGAGAAGTAGGAGAAGAGGAGCACTCCCATCAAAACGATGAGGATAACGTCCAGCCAGACCGTCTTTTCCGCCAGGGCTTTGAACGTGGCGTCAGGGCTGAAAAATGCACCTGTGACACGGCCGGAAAAGCTCATGGGCTACGTTCCTTTTCTCTCTTCGCGCTCGATCTTTCCGTCGCGGATATAGATGATCCGCTGGGCCTGGGCGGCGATATCCGGGTCGTGCGTGACAATGATGATGGTATTCCCCTGGGAATGGATCTTGTGGAACAGCTTGAGGATCTCGCTCCCGGTCTTGGAATCGAGGTTTCCGGTCGGCTCGTCCGCCAGCAGCAGGGACGGTTCGTTGGCCAGGGCGCGGGCAATGGCCACCCTCTGGCGCTCACCTCCGGAGAGCTCGGACGGCCTGTGATCCATCCTGTGGGAGACCTCGACCATCTCCAGGGCCTGCCGCACCTTCCGGATTCTCTCCTTTTTTGCGGTGCCCCGATAGATCAAGGGCAGCTCGACATTGTGAAAAGCGGATGCCCGGGGCAGCAGGTTGAAGACCTGAAACACGAAGCCGATCTCCTGGTTGCGTATGTGCGCCAGCTCGTTCTCTGTCAGGCTGCTGACCAGCTGATCGTTGAGCCAGTATTTCCCCCGGCTGGGTGTGTCCAGACATCCCAGGAGGTTCATGAGGGTGGACTTTCCCGAGCCAGAGGGACCCATGATGGCCAGGAATTCGTTCCGCTCCACGACCATGGAGACTCCACACAGGGCATTGACCTCTTGTTGTCCCAGCTGGTAGATCTTCCAGAGATCTTCGGAACGGATGAGGGTGTTGTTTGTGCTCGCCATCAGTCGCTATCTTTCCTGGCCTCAGGCTTCACCAGGACACCGTCCTCCAGCTGGCGGAGTGCCGAATAAGGGCCGACGACGATGGTCTGCCCGCTTTCCAGGCCGGAGGTGATCTCGATCTTCAATTCCCCCATGATCCCTTTTTGCACCGGCGTGAACATCACCCGGCTGTCCTGGTCCACCACATAGATCCCCTCTACCTGATTCCTGCTTCCCCTCCCGCTGGAATTTGGATCTTCCCTACTGATGAGGGCGGAGATGGGCACGGCCAAGACGCCTTTTCTCTCGGCCGTTATGATGTCCGCGGAGGCGGACAAACCCGGTTTCAGATTGTCCGGAGGATCCTCGAGCGTGATCACGACTTTGAAGTCCCTGGATTCTTCCGAAGCCGTGATCTTCACCAGCGCCGAACTCCCGATCTCCGTGACCGTGCCTGCGATGATGCGGTCGGGGAAAGCGTCCACCTGGACCTCCGCGGGATGCCCGAGCTCCAACGCCACCACATCGGTCTCATCCACCTCGACCTCCACTTCCATGACGGAAAGATCGGCAATGGTCATGAGCACGGTGCCGGGGTTGTTCATGGTCCCCACGAGTGCCGTTTCCCCCTCCTCCACCTGAAGGCTGGCGATGATCCCTGCGATGGGTGCGACATAAACGGTTTTTTCGATGTTATCCAAGGTGCTCTTGAGCGAAGCCTGGGCCTGACGGATCTGGTAGGTTATCGCCTCTTTGCTGGCCTTGGATATATCATACTGTGCTGTGGCAGCGTCCAGCGCCTCCTGCGAGATGAGCTGTTTGTCCCAGAGGTTCTCCTGCCTCCCGAGATTGCTCTTATCCCGTTTGAGATAGGCCTCGGCCTTGATGAGCTCGGCCTTGAGGGAGTGGATGTAGGCCTGGTCCCGTTCGGCGTTGGCTTCGTACTGGGTCGCTTCCAGTTTGAGCAGGAAGGCCCCTTCCTGCACGAACTGCCCCTCCTCCACGGCGATCTTTATGACCCGGCCCGGAATCTGTGCGCTGATGTTGACACTCTTTTTCGGTTTCACCTCTCCCGACGCAGATATGATCGCTGCCAGGTCGTCTGCCGTCACGTTTTCGACCGAGACCTTGACGGCCTTCTCCCGTTTAGACTGCAGGTTGACCAGTACGATAACCGCGATCAGGGACACGACGGACAGGATTATAATGATTTTCTTCATGTTCATCTTCTCGATCTTAACTCTGTAATGCACCATCTTTATTTACGTCCTTGGCCTGAAAAGGTTCAATCCCGAGGCCTTTCGCCTTTTAGTTTAACCTGTTTGCCGGGCGGGCGCAACCGGTCTTGCTCCCGTAGAGTTGAGGATGCTTCCGAATGTCCCTCAGAGTTGAATTAGATAGGAAGAGTTGATAAGATGGGTCATTATGGAGTGGGAGACTTACCTGCAGGCGGCTCAGGATGCGGCGCGCCTGGCTGGGGACATGCTGCTGACGAATCGCGATTCCGTGCGCGAGATCTCCTTCAAGGGTGCCGTGGATCTTGTTACCGATTTCGACAGGCGGTCGCAGGCATTGATCGTCAATCGCTTATCCGAGCGTTTTCCCGATCACGACCTTATCGCGGAGGAGGGGCTGTGCGAAGAGAAGGGATCGGAATTTCGCTGGATAATCGATCCCATCGACGGCACCACGAACTTTGCCCATGGCTTTCCCGTGTACTCCATCTCCATTGCGCTGGAGAGATGCGGGGAGATCGGTATGGGCGTCGTGTTCGACCCGACGCGTGGCGAGATGTTCACGGCTCTCCGCGGAGGGGGTGCGGAGCTCAACGGCCGCAGGATTTCCGTTTCTTCGACTCCAGACCTGGATCACAGCCTGCTCTCCACTGGCTTTCCTTATGATGTTCGGGAAAGCCGGGAAAACAACCTGGATCATTTCGCTGACTTCGCCGTGCGGGCCCAGGCTATCCGCCGCTGCGGTTCCGCGGCCCTCGACCTGTGTTATGTGGCATGCGGGCGCTTCGACGGTTTCTGGGAACTCAAACTCGCCCCCTGGGATGTGGCCGCCGGCATGCTGATGGTCACCGAAGCGGGGGGACGAGTTACGGATTTCAGCGGAGGCCGGCCGGACACGACCGGGAAGGAGACCGTGGCCTCGAACGGACGCATCCATGAGTCTATGATCCAGGTGCTGAGGCTGCGCCTTGCTGCCTCCCATCATGATTAATGCCTTGGAAAGGTGAAACAGCCATGCCACCCTTTTACCAGAAACGCAGGCCGGAAGCGCCCGGTCATCTTGAAAGTGACGGCCGGATCCTCTTGCTCCTCTGTGTTTTTTTTGCTGCAGTCCTATTATTCGCCGCCGATCGGGCAAGGGCCGCGGATCAGGAACTGCTGGAGGCCCGGCCGGTGCTGGAGACCGGCCGTTTTTACCGCATTGGAGTCCCGTCCGATGTGCCCTGGACCGATACACGGTTCGATGTCAAGGCCGGGCAGAGGATCACGTTCCTGGCATGGGGGGGAATCTCTCTGCAGCAGGGCAATCCCGGGGGATACTGCGGCCCTGACGGCTTGGGATTCTCCACGGTCCAACAGCCCCTCTCAGATACGAACTTCGGCGCCCTCATAGGGAAGGTCGTTCTCCTGATATCCGTAGAAGTGGATGAGGAGACCGGGGAGGAGACCCGCAACGAGATCATCGAGTATTTCTATATCGGTTCGGAGCAGAGTGTGGAGATGCCGATCGATGGCAGCCTGTTCTTGGGTATCAACGAACTCGTGGTCGCGGACAACTCCGGCGTCTTGAGCGTGCAGTTTGAGCTGATTGAGAGAGGGCCGGGTCTCACGTCCTGCGTTTCTTTACCTGCTTTTCCAGCAGGTTTTCCAGGAACTGGATGTCGTACCGGCCTTTCTTGAAATCGGAGTTGGAGAGGATGTTCATGTGCAGGGGGATATTGGTTTTGATCCCCACGATGGTGGTCATCTCCAGGGCCGTGCGCATCTTGTCTATGACCTCCCTGCGTGTGGGCGCGACAGCCACGATCTTTGCGATCAGGGAATCGTAGTCCGGGGGGATGACCCATCCTTGGTAAGCTGCGGTATCCACGCGGATCCCTTGGCCCCCGGGCAGCACCAGGAATTCGATCTTGCCGGGAGATGGGATGAAGGTTTCCGCATCCTCGGCGTTTATGCGGCACTCCAAACTGTGCCCCTGCATCCGGAGATCGTGGGTCGGGGAGAGTCTTTCACCGGCCGCCAGACGAATCTGTTCTCTTATGAGGTCGATCCCGTATACCATCTCGGTAATGGGGTGCTCCACCTGGACCCGCGTGTTGGTTTCCATGAAGTAGAAGTTCTTCTGATCGTCCACCAGGAACTCGAAGGTGCCCAGGCTCTGGTAATCGATGAAGCTGGTCGCATCCTCGACGGCCTTGGCAATACGCCGCCGCGTTTTTTCGTCGATAAACGGAGATGGCGTCTCTTCGATGACCTTCTGATGTTTCCGTTGGATCGAACACTCCCGTTCGCCGAAGACCAGGGAATGACCATGGGAGTCACGGATAACCTGGATCTCGATGTGGCGGGCGCTCTCGATGTATTTCTCCATATACAGGGAGGGATCCCCGAAGGCGGCTTTTGACTCATACTGGGCGATGGAGAACTGTTCCTCCAATGCCGATGGGGTCCGGACGATGCGCATGCCCTTGCCCCCGCCTCCGGACGCGGCTTTGAGGATGACCGGGTATTTGATCTTCTTGGCCGTCTTCTTCGCATCATCGATGTCGGCTATGATCTCATCCGAGCCGGGGGTGACCGGAAGCTTGGCTTTTTTCATCTCCTGACGCGCACGGCTCTTGTCGCCCATGAGGCTCATCACCTCAGCCGAAGGGCCGATGAAGGTGATCCCCGAGGTCTCACATATCTCGGCAAAACGCGGATTTTCAGCCAGGAAACCGTATCCGGGATGGATGGCGTCAGCCTTCGTGATCTCGGCCGCGCTGAGGATGTTGGGTATGTTGAGATAGCTCTCCGCCGCCTTAGCCGGGCCGATACAGACCTTCTCGTCGGCCAGCATGGTGTGCAGGGAGTTTCTGTCCGGCTCGGAATAGACGGCGACTGTCTTCAGCCCGAGTTCTTTTGCGGAGCGGATGATCCGCAGGGCGATCTCTCCGCGGTTGGCGATCAGGATTTTGGAGAACATGGGCGGGTCCTATGCGGATTTGATCGCAAACAGCTTTTGCCCATACTCAACGGGCTTGCCGTTCTTGACGAAGATCTCTTCGATGACGCCGTCGACTTCGGCCTCGATCTCGTTCATCAGCTTCATGGCTTCGATGATGCACAGTGTCTGGTTCTTGGTAATGCTCTCACCTTTCTCTACAAAGGAGGGCGATGAGGGATCGGGAGACCGATAAAATGTGCCCACCATGGGTGATGACACGTAGTCCAGGTCCTCACGCTCTTCCGGACCGGGGGTCTCCTGCTCCGTGGTCTTCTGGGGAGCTGCCTCAGGCAGCGGGGCGGGGGATGCCGTCACCATCTCCTGCCGTGCGGCCAGGGTCGGACCGCGTCCTATGCTGATCTTGAATCCCTCAACTTCCAGCTCGAAATGGGTCAGGTCCCGCTCCTCGAGCAGGTCGATGAGCTTGAGGATTTCCTGATAGTCAATTTTGGATTTCATTTCTGCTCTCCTCAGAAAACGAGACGGGCCTTTTTCGTGCTAAGTACCATATGCCGAACGCCCGGTTTTGTCAAGGCCATCCAACCACCCAACCACCCGGGTCTGCGTCAAAAATGTAGGTAGGAGTTGACATTTCCAGTGTTTTGCCCTAAGTTATTATTGTATAGTTACAATAATAATGGGGTGAAGCATGGAAAAACTAGAAGCATTGGAAAAGAA
>SDBS01003660.1_pt1 | contig 15103 bp, 15 predicted proteins | sample 2277091 | NCBI WGS metagenome assembly SDBS01 (sample SAMN10404972, study PRJNA504765) | marine sediment metagenome | isolation source: marine sediment core GS10_PC15, 163 cmbsf | place: Arctic Ocean: Southern Knipovich Ridge | collected 2010 | reverse complement strand
TGTTTTAATATCCTTCTACTAATTATAGTACATAATAATAACAGCGATTCTTCAATTATTAAATAGTTATCTAGTCATGTTGCAGCATCGGCATTGTCGTGATATTAATAATTATGTAAATTTTAGCGCCCTGAGGTTCATATAACACCTAGGGTACGGTGACGCCGAAGCGAATGGCGTTCGCAAAATCATTATATCAAAATTCATGGCCATTCGCATAGGCTAATGGTTGTATTAAGTCACCGATAATGGTGCTGCGAAAAATGAGACTATTTAAATAATAATCTTGGTGTTGTCCGTACTGCGGTGTAGAAAACCATTTAATGATTGTCCTGAGTCCACTGAAAATACTCAAAATCAGCTTGAGCATTATTGAAGGGGTTAATGTGATGAGGTTAATCAACGATTTTGAAATGAATTTTATTAAAAAGCGGCTTAAGCCTATTTATAGCGTGGTGCTGGATTGCTCAGGAAAGGACAGCATCAGGTTGCGTCCACTGCCGGTGGTTGGTCCGTGGTTTGAGCGTCGTAAAGCTACGCTTTACTTACAGGTGGGAGAGGGAGAGAATGATAATGACCTGGTGAGCATGAATGTCGTCATAGCAATAGGGACAAAACTTGCATTTTGCTAAGAGAGTCTTTCCAGCCTTTACTTAATATGATTATACATGGACAAGCTGTAGGTTATGATTGCGCAATTGCCGAAAAGTCTCTCTTATATTTCCACCCTATTTTGTCTCACGGGATTTGAACCGATATATGGTATAATTTTCTTGTATGAATATCATACATCATACATCATTAATTAATATGTATAAGTCTTAATTTATCTGAGAGCACCACGTGATTACTAATAATTCCAAATTTTCAAGCGTAAAGGAGCAAACGGTTGTAGAAGCAGTTCAGAATCAATTAAAATCTTTGATTCGTAATGGTCAGCTCAAACCTGACGAAAAACTTCCCACTGAAGACGAGTTATGTAATCAATTAAATGTTAGTAGGACTGCACTCCGTGAAGCTATTCACTCTTTAGTAGGGGAAGGATTACTAAAAGTGCGACGAGGACAGGGGACCTTTATTTCAGTATTGAATTCTTCTACTGCGATCAACCGTGAGGTTCTTTATATGCTACTTTCTCCGGAAAACCTCATGGATATCCAGGAAGTCCGCAGAATTCTTGAGCCAGAAATAATTACACACTTCGTGAAGAATGCAACCGACGAATCGTTTGACGAGTTAGAAAATTTGCTCAATGAAACAGAAGAATGTGCAAAGAATGGACAGAATGTATTCAAAATGTCTTGGATTTTTCATCGAAAGATAGCTAAATTTGCTGGTCAATCAGCTCTTGCCTTAATACTCGATGTAGTCTATGAAATGATCCGTGAAGCCGAGCGACCTATTTATGATACATATTTCGATCCATTTATGGATATTGAAAGCCATCGATATTTGCTCAATATTCTCCGAAAAAGGGATGTAATCCTTGCTAGAAATGGAATCTTAGAGCATTTACAAGATGTTGAAGATAAATTCAAATTAGCAATGCCATCAGAGGAGTAAATAGCCAAATAAAATACATTGCCCAATAGTATTTATTAATGCGATAGCTTATAAAAAAAGGAAAATATGAATGGAAAAATTCTTGTGGCACAACATATTCCTCTTATGTGTAAGGGTATATGCTCTGCTATCGAAGCCGATGATGAATTAAGTATATTCAAATGCTGCAATAATTGTGAAGATACATATGAAAAAGTATTAGAAATGCGGCCTAGCGTTTTACTTATAGATGCTGATCTTCCAAATGAGGGTGGCATATCATTATCCAAAAAAATTCTCGAGGAAATTTCTAATATATCTATACTAATTATTGTGGGTCAACGGGCCAATTCCATATCAGTGATTCCATTAATTCGTATGGGAATCATGGGATGCATTTCAAGAAATATTTCGTTGGAAAACCTGATTAATACAATAAAATTTGTACAAAATGGACAAATTATTCTTGAATCGAAATTTTTAGGGAAAGAATTGGAAGATAAATTTAATGGGAGTCAACTATTAAAATCTGGAAACTGGTCATTAGGTAACCGTGAATCACAAGTATTATCCTTGGTTGCGGTTGGAATGACAAATCGAGAAATTGCATATAAACTCAGGATAAGTGAACGCACCGTACAAGCCCACTGCGGAAATATCTTCAGAAAGATGGGTGTGCATTCACGGACTGAAGCAACTTTTCATGCAATGAAAGAGGGCCTAATCCCAGCATAATTTCGTTAATTCTTCTTTCCTGCAACCAAAAAGATTTTTTGTTACATCTCATCAATATGGGTGTTTAGGCATCATTCAATATCGTTAGTTAATGGTATTTTTTCAAAGTACATTCCCCTAAATTTAAACCTCAATTCTGGTTTCGATGAATATCATACTAATTTCTTCAAATTGATAATATAATAATCATCTCATATTACATTTTAAAAAATGATGCAATTTGTCAAACTGCCAAAACCTTGAGTAATAATCAAATAGAACAAGATAAAAAATGCACATGTACTACCCAATCAACACAAGCTTATCAATAACAGCCAACTTTAGTTCATAAAATAAATTTGTTCGCACTCTATTTGTACCAAAACCCGTAAGTTGCAATGCCAATTTAATATCCGATGATCGCCTCATCGAACCAATTAACAATGGTGTAATAGTTGTGAAGAGTCAGATGATTGGTAAGTAGAAACAATTATAAAAGGTCTTCTAACTGCGCATATGGCAGTTTTAGATCCTGGGCCACAGCCTTGTAAGTTACATTCCCTTTATACGTATTTGTGCCTAAAGCTAAGGCATTGTGTCTTTTAACTGATTCCTCAAAACCCATACTTGCTATCTCCAATGCATAAGGTAAGGTTGCATTTGTTAATGCATAAGTCGATGTCCTTGGGACCGCGCCAGGCATGTTTGTGACCATATAATGGATCACATCATTTTCCAGATATGTAGGTTCGCTATGGGTAGTTGGTTTACTTGTCTCAATACATCCTCCTTGGTCAATAGAAACATCAATGACGACTGATCCAGGTTTCATTCTTGATATCATTTCCTTGGTAATTAGTTTTGGAGCAAGACCACCATGAACAAGAACCGCGCCTATCACTATATCAGCAAAAGCTACGCTTTCACTGATATTTAGTGGGTTGGATGAAAGTGAGGTTAGATTCCCATGTAGCACCTCACTTAAATACCTTAGACGATTAAGATCCTTTTCAATGATGGTTACGTGGGCGCCCATGCCTAATGCCATAAAGGCTGCATTAATTCCTACTGTTCCACCTCCTAGAATCACAACCTCAGAAGGTCGTACTCCTGGGACACCTCCAAGTAATTTCCCCCGTCCACCATTCATCTTTTCCAGATAATGAGCTGCTTTTTGTATCGACATTCTACCTGCAACTTCACTCATTGGAATAAGAAGAGATAATTCTCCAGTTTGAAGTTCAACCGTTTCATAACCTATACTCGTTACTTTTCGATTTATGAGTTCCAGTGTCAATTTCTTTTCTGCAGCTAAATGCAAGTATGTAAAAAGAACTAATCCTTCCCTAAAATATAGATATTCAGATGAAAGGGGTTCCTTAACCTTCATTACCATATCTGATTTTTCCCATACATTTGAAGCGTTATCTATAAGCAAAGCACCTGCCTTTATATAATCGTTGTCTACGAAACCACTACCTAATCCTGCATCTTTCTGGATCAGTAATGTATGGCCGTGGTTTTTAAGAAGTTCTGCGCCACCGGGAGTAAGTGCAACCCGATATTCTTTGTCTTTAATTTCTTGTGGTATTCCGATTATCATTATTTTCCCTTCGATTTATGGTTTATTTGCATTTATGAATATAATTAGTTGCGATATTACACATGTAAGTTAAAATGAAAACAATTACTGGTCTTGTAAATGAACATTCCAAGGGGGTTAATTTTCCGCAATAATGTGAGTTCCAGTTTCACCATATAATGCTTCAAATGCACAATCGAGCGAAGTTATAATTGCAGTTTTACCACCATTGTTTAAGAACCGAATACATGCCTCTACCTTAGGCCCCATACTCCCGGCAAGAAAGTGACCTTCTTTAAGATATCTTTTTGCTTGTGAAACGGTCATGGTATTTATTTCGGATTCATTGGTTTCTCCAAAATTTAGTTTCACTTTCTGAACATCAGTTAAGATAAGAAAAACATCAGCTCCTCCAACTTCTGCAAGCAATTGTCCTGCTAAATCCTTGTCAATTACAGCCTCTATACCTTCATACTGAAAATGTTCATTTTGTATCACTGGAATGCCCCCGCCACCAGAAGCTATAACAACAATTCCACCTTCAACCATTTTTCGGATTGCCTCGGCTTCAAGATTCCTAATTGGGTTAGGAGACGGAACCACTCTTCTCCAAGCTTTGTCATTGTTGGGTCTAACCTTCTTCATTATGTATTCGGGATGTTGTTTCTTAAGTTCTAGAGCTTCAATTTCAGTAAAAAAATTTCCGACTGGCTTTGAAGCTGTGTCACCAAAGAATTGAGGATCTTCCTTATCAACAAGAACCCGATTGCTTATTGCAATTACTGGTGTATGAATGCCAAGTTTTTGTAAATTGTAAGTAATCGTTTGTTGGAGCATATAACCTATCTGGCCTTGTGTCATTGCACCAACAATATCTAAAGGATGGGCAGGGACAACAGATCTTCCTAATTCCTGTTGGACGAGTAGGTTGCCAGCTTGTGGTCCATTACCATGAGTTATTGTTACGCGACCCTCTGGTGTTATTCGTGCAATTATTTTAGCGATTTGTTTTGCTGTTAAATTGCAGTTCCGAAATTGCTCTTCTGTTGAGCCTGCTTCATGCGCTTGTTTGATTGCATTCCCACCCAAAGCTATCATTAATCTCATTATATTTCTCCATGTGATTTCTTTTTGTATAAGTTTAGAACTCAATAACTTTTACCTAGCGGAATAAGGTAGGAATGATTTTTTTAATTAATAAGTTTTGCCAATCACCTTTGGATATCAATTAACCAAACACATAACCAACAAATCTGAATTGATAGCATTTTGTTGTTTTATTAATATGATTAATTTCTTAGTTTAGAATGGGGCAAGATGATGCAATGCCCCATTCTGTATATCTAAAGTTCTCACAACTAAAAAGGAATTGGTGAAGTACCTTAAAAATTTTTACCTAGCATTTGTGAACGCCTTCTCTATTACTCCATTGCACCGAGGATAAGAGCTAGAAGAGCCATACGTGTCAACATACAATTGTACGCTTCATACCAATATCCAGCATGCCTCGTATTGTCAATTTCAACTGGGACTTCATCGAAACGTGGAAGTGCATGTAAGATGAGAACATCACTTTTTGCCTTGTTGGCTAGCATTTCCATTGTGATTCTGGTGGACTCAGGAGTATTAATCTTCTGGGTTCCAACATCCTCTCTTGATACTGTAAAGTCGGGTTGTATGGTAGTCTCAATATAGATTACATCTGCATCCGCAATGGTTTCCTCTGTTGATTCTCGCTCGCTGAATGATAGATTCATCGAGTGCAATTCAGCTTTATGATCTTCTGTTAGTGTGCATTCTGGAGGGGCGACAAACGTAGCAGAAATATCAAACTTTGTCATGGCATAGCTTATTGAATGCATAGTGCGAATCCGCATATCCCCAACGCATAAAAAGTGCAAACCGTCAAGCCTCCCTTTTTCTCGCCATATTGTGAACATATCACCTAAGACTTGGGTTGGGTGTTCGCCATATCCGTCTCCACAATTGATAATTGGAACACTAGACCATCTTGCTGCTTCGTGTGGCGCTCCTTGTTGAAAGTGTCGCATAGCAATAACATCACCGTAGGATTCCAGCATTCGAACTGTATCCTTGATAGATTCTTGATATGCGTCCCCTGCTCGTGTCATACTGGGATCTGAGAATCCGATTAAGCTACCACCCAATCGGGTCATTGCTGCTTCTGTGCTAAGCCGGGTACGTGTACTGGGTTGATAAAATGCCGTGACTAATGTCTTATGCCTAAGAAGGTCCCCGTTCCGTCTATCTCGAGCATATGGTTCTAATTCCAAGGCAACTTGAAATAATCTTAAGTAATCATGTCGTTCTAATTCCCTAAGTGACAGAATATCTCTTCCTAACCAGCTTCTCATTGATAGTTCCTCCTATTTTATTCTTCTTGTCTAAAAACTTCGCTCAGGCCAATTTTCGTTTTTCTGACACAATAAGCTATTCAAAAATTCTTTTGTTCAATTTTAGATTCAATATCTATGCAATTATTTGGTTTGTCATATATTTAAGTGATTAGTTGTATCTTCATTTATCAATAATGCCTCCTATCGCTTTCGCCTTGACATATTTACCATCGCCAGATTCCCCAATAAATTCATCATTCTTCGCTATTGGTTTTCCTCTAAGTAATGTCATCACTGGCCAACCTGTCACCTCTCTACCTTCATAAATACTCAAATCGGTAACCATATGTAAATCTTTCGCACTTAATGAATGTTTCATGTATGGATCAAAGATAACAATATCTGCATCTGATCCAGGTGCAATTACTCCCTTTTGGGGGTACAATCCAAATACCTTCGCCGCATTGGTACTGACCACTTGAACAAATCGCTCTAGACTTATCCCCCTTTTGTTTACCCCTTCATCAAAAACAACAGCTAATCGCACCTCGCAACCAGGAAAGCCATCAGGATTCACACTAAAAATTGCACTTTCTGTTTTTTGCGCCTTTGTATAAGCGACATGGTCAGATCCCACAACCTGAACACTGCCATTTCTAATCCCTCTCCAGAGAGCTTCAACATCATCACTTTTTCTTATAGGTGGGCTGCATGTGTAATAGAAACCTTCAGGTTCTGGATTATCGTAAACTTCATCGGTAAGTAAAAGATAATGGGTGCAGGTTTCGCAATAAACAGGGATACCTTTACGGCGATATCTTGATATGATCTCCACCCCTTCCTTAGTGGATGTGTGTACTATATACACATCTGCTCCTGTGACATCTGCAAGAATCATGCACTTTTCAACGTCCATGTATTCAACAAAATTGGGTTTAGATATTGGCCAGTAACGAGCTGCTTTACAACCTTGCTGAACTAACTCTTCCATTCTCTCTTCACCGATAAGACAATTTTCAGCATGTAACGTCATCACAGCGCCAATTTCGTGAATGCGCTTTAGAACCGAATAAAGTTGCCAGTCATCTTCATACCACCTAGCTTCTCTAAATATTGTGGCTCCTTTGAAACCTTTAATGCCATACTTTACTACGTCATCCATATCCACGAGGAGTCGATACAGATCAGAAAAATCTTGCAGTATTGGTTTTGTGGTGAAGTCAATCGCAGAACTTTGATCTGCTCTCGATAATTGTGTCTTTGCAGCATCTAAAAGGTTTTGACCCATTAATTGAGCCGCAAAGTCTATTGTGGTAGTTGTCCCTCCGATTGCGGTGGCAGCAGTGCCAAGATCCCAGGTTTCCCTTAATGTACTGCCTAACCACTCCAATTCAAAGTGACTATGAGGATCGACACCGCCAGGAATTACAAGTTTGTTCTTGGCATCAATGACACTTTCAGCTTTCGGGAAAATGCTACTTGGACCTATGTCAAATATTTTCCCATCATTAATTGCAACATCAGTCACTAAAACACCTAAGGAAGTCACAACTGTGCCATTTAATATGTGCATATCGATTGACATGTTCTTCCTCCAAAAATTCCTATAAACCGATATATTTCAAGATGACAACTTATTAAGAGCAAGGGTAGATCATCATTGAAAAAACTACCCAATCTTACCCAATGTGCGAGTGTTACCTGGATCATAGAGTGGTTTTTCTGATAGGATTGCTCGTATACGTTTGCTTTTGTTTTCAATTTCTAATTCAACACCTGGAATAACATATTCAGGGAAAACAAAACCCATAGCTGTTCCTCGATTAAATGTAGGAGAAAAGGATCCGCATGTTATCTCTCCAATACGCATCTTGCCAATGAAAACACTATCCCCTCTACTCATCACTTCACCACTGGGGACTTTAAACCATACCAATCGTCGTTTAACCCCTTGAATAGCAATTGATAATAGTGCTTTTTTCCCTATGAAATCACTTTTTCTGAAATTTACCGTCCAACCTAAACCAACTTCCAAAGGATTAGTACCGGCATCAAATTCGCTTCCAATTAATAAATAACCAGCTTCTTGGCGGAGGCTATCAATGGCACCTATCCCCAAAGGTACAACCCCATTTTTCCCCCCGACATCCAAGATGGTAGCCCAAACCTTTTCAGCTTTGGAAGGCTTACAATGGATTTCGTATCCAAACTCTCCCGTATATCCAAGCCTTGCAACTTGACATTTTATATCCGCAACTTGACCTTCATGAAAGAAATAATAAGAAAGAGCATCTAAATCGACATCTGTAATTTGTGACAGAATATCTTTTGCTTTTGGGCCTTGTAAAGCCATTAGTGTGTATTCAGAAGATATGTTTTTTACGTCCACATTGTATTTCTCGGCATTTGTAGAGATCCACGTAAAATCCTCTTCACTCCCTCCAATATAAAGAAATTTGTTTTCGTTAAATTTCCATATTGTTCCATCATCAACCATCGTACCTTCTGGATAGCACATACATGTGTATTTAATCTCACCGATGTCCAGAGTGGTGATATCTCTGGTAAGAAGATGCTGTAAAAAAACTTCCGCATCTATACCTTCGATTGTAAATTTGGGCATAAAATCAATATCACACAAACTTGCATTCTGTCTCGTGCTGATATGCTCTTTCTTCGCTCCAAGTGGATATTCCAATGGCAGGTAATAACCAAAGAGTTCGCGCATATCGGCGTCATATTTAACATTAATATCGTAAAATGGTGTTTTTTTAGTCACGTTTTTTCTCCAATCTTTCATTTCTTCTTAAATTAGGAATTTATATGTCTTCCACAACAAGGTTTTATCAATCAAAATTATTTGTGTTACACTCCTCGGCCTCTTGATGTAACTTTGAATATTCTTTCTACATTACCGTTCCTAACACCATACAAAACATCTTTCGTGTTACTTACGGTGATCATACTGTTTGGTATAACCTCTAATTGTTCCCCAATTTCAAGTTTTCTGCTTGAAATAGAAGAATAGGATTCCCTATAATAGACCATTGTCGTTTCAGCGCAAAGAAAGCCAATAAAAAGCTCTGGTCTCCCTTTTATCACTCCTCGAGAGATCATACCTTTCCATTTTTTATAATCACCAACCTCTAAAGAGCCAAAAGTCTTATATCCTGTGTCGATGACACACCAATCACGGTGAGAAGTACTCATTACAGTGACTAATACCGTTGCTGCACACGTCTCCAAGCTTTTCGTACCTCCCATTGTCAGATAAGACATATCACCAAAAACACAAGTACCAGGATGTACTTCAGTGATCTCAGGGAACCTACCTTCTTTAATAAAGTGACATGTATGTCGAAATTCCGGTGAGGCGCCTGTAGACACATGTCCCATGTTAAATCCTTTTACTTTTAACATTCTTGCAGTTTCCGTAACCTGTTCTGCAGTTTTTCGTGCCATTTTTCCTGACCCTTCCATACCACCAATTTCGTGCGAGTAAAGACCTGCCAATTCGACTCCTGGTAAATCATTAATCTCCCTCGCTAATACTAATGCTCCTTCTCCTGGAAGTTGTCCATATCGAGGTAGACCAGTAGCCCTAGTGTTCGTATCAATTTTCATTAATATTGGGACTATCTTCCCAACTTCCTGACCTGCTCTTGAAATACTTTCTGCATGTTCGAACATGTCGAATACAATCTGCAACTTTAATCCTGGATTCCTAAGCATTCTTTTTAAGATTTCAAGTTTTTTCCCGCTATAATGTCCTGGATGCGCAACTATGATGTCGTTGATGCCATTCTCAACGAATGATTCTGCTTGCTCAACTGGTCCAACTTCTATTCCGCAAGCTCCAGCCGCGATTTGCATTTTTGCAATATCTACAGATTCATGTACTTTAACGTGAGGCCTTAACTGAACCCCTGCTTCTTGAGCGAGCTGTGTCATTTCTTTAATGTTTGCTTCAAGCTTGTCTAAATCTACTAGTACTGCAGGGGTGTCGATTTCAGGATATAGACTTGATGATGCAACTTTCGCATGGATTTTTGTCTCTGGATATATCTTAATATCTTGTAGCATTATTACCTCTCTTTCTGTATATATTTAATCCAACCTATAATATTTCTACTAAACCCTTTTCAATCTAAAAAATTAGTGGATAGTAAAATTTAATCCAAATGAAATATATTGGAGATGAATATTTTCAACATTAATATTTATATTGTAATTATATTTTGGTTAGAGCAAGCTAGACTCTAAAGCCTCTCTAACAAGAAAAAGACTGGTCTAAGTCCTTCTGTGCAACATGAGACTGCTTTACCTTTTTCTTTACTCCAAGGAAAATCACCTCCAAAATGGAGAAGCGTTAAATCTCTATCTATATCAGCAAATGCCCTGGCACAGAATCCCGAAGGGCATGCATAAATATCATTCACTATAAACTCATCTCCGATTTCCAATAATGGGCAACTTGTTTGAAAATCTTCATTAAGTTTTATGGGGGCACTCTCCTTATTGCTGAAGATATCTTCTGTTCGATATTTACGAATTACTGTGATCTTAACTGAGTGTGACATTTTTATATCCTCCAAATATTAAATTCTTTATCTTTTTGAAAAACCATCCCAACAGTTATTGATTTTTTAATCCATTAGCAATTCCTTTCAATTTTGAATTTAATAAGTAATATTGATACATTACTCTCATCACAATCCTAGGTAAGCTTTTCTTACTGACTCTGATTTTATTAATTCCTTAGAAGATCCTTTGATCATTATTTCTCCTGATACTAAAACATAACCTCTATCTGCAAGCCGAAGAGCAAGGCGCGCATTCTGCTCAACAAGTAAAATCGATACTTGAAGTTGATCACGAATACGTAGAATAATATTAGATAATTCTTGACAAAGTATTGGTGATAGTCCTAATGAAGGTTCATCCATCAATAACAATCTTGGACTTGACATCAATGCACGTCCAATTGCTAACATTTGTTGCTCACCTCCGCTGAGTGTATGTCCTAACTGACGTTGTCTCTCCCCTAATTTGGGAAAGTGGCTGTATATCATCTGGTAGTCCTTATTAATTGAGTGTTGGTCATTCCGAAGATATGCACCCATCTTAAGGTTTTCAAACACAGACATATAGGGAAAAATCCTCCGACCCTCAGGAATATGGGCGATCCCAAATGCTGCAACTTTATTTGCTGTTAAACCATCAATTCGATGCCCATCAAACCAAATCTCTCCTTTTTCTGGTTTCTTAAGGCCTGAAATTGTCCTCAGTGTGGTACTTTTTCCTGCGCCATTTGAGCCAATTAATGCCACCAATTCGCCCTTACTCACTGAAAGAGAAATACCTTTCAATGCGGCTACACCACCATAGTAGACATATAAATCATTCAATTCAAGCATTTTCAGTAACTATTTTCCTTGCCTAAATATGCATCGATCACCAATGGATTCTTTACAATTTCTTCGGGTTTCCCTTCGGCAATCTTTTGTCCAGTATTCAGCACAATAATATGCTCACTCAAACCCATCATCGCTTGCATCACATGTTCTATCAAAATAATCGTTATATTCAGCTCATCTTTAAGCCTTCTTATCTGCTGCATCATTCTAGCCGTTTCAACTTCATTCAAACCTGTAACAGGCTCATCCAATAAGAGCATCTTAGGATATGCGGATAAAGCCAATGCGATGCCTAAAGCTCTTTGATAACCATGAGGTAAACTCTTGACTTTTTCATTTCGCACTTCGTATAGACCCAAGAGATAAAGTAATTCTTCACATTTAGAATTTATTTTTTTTTCTTCGATTCGGAAAACTTTGGAGTTCAATAATTGTGGGAAAAGTCCTGAGCTTCGTCCAAGATGGTGAGCAATTGATAGATTCTCAAAGGCAGTAAAATCATAAAAAAGGGTAGTATGTTGAAATGTTCTAACCAAGCCCTTTGCAGCTATTTTATGAGTACTGAGTCCAGTAATATCTTCATTATCAAATTTAGCGTAACCACTATCAGGTTTGATGACACCTGTTATTAAGTTGTATAAAGTTGTTTTTCCTGCTCCATTTGGCCCGATAATCCCAAAAATTATGCCCTTCTCAACGGAGAAACTCACATCATTTACTGCGATTAAACCACCAAACCGCCTGGAGAAATCTTTTACTTCAAGGAGGTTCACGTTACATCTCTCCATTGGTTTCTTTTATGTCAATAACAGATTGTTCTTTTCTTTGATGGAATAGGAATCTTTTTATCCTGGATTGGAAGATCTCAACACTCATCACTCCATCGGGAAGAAATAGAATTACAAATATAATCACTATAGCAAAAATTATGCTTTGGTATTTCTGAATTGGGCCAAGAAATTCCCATAACCACACCATACCAAACGAACCAATAATTGGCCCAAACAAGTATCCGATACCACCAATAAATGCATATAAAACATAATTAATGGAATCCCATACAGAAAACGACTTTGGGTAAAAAACAGTCATGTAGTGTGCATAAAACCCTCCTACTAACCCAGAAAACAGTGCGCTTATCCCAAAAACAAATATTCTATACCAGCGCACATCTATGCCAACACTCTCTGCTAACAACTCATTCTGTTTTAATGCTTTAAAAATTGATCCCAATGGAGTTTGTTCAATACGCCAAAACACTATAATTGTTAAGATCAAAATAAAAGCCCCTAAGAAATAATACGGCAATTTGTCATATCCAGTAAATTCGGGGATAATCGTGAAGTCACCAATTGCAATCACCTGTGGTCTAGGTATATTCAGCAATCCTTCATCACCACCAATAAATTTCCAAACTCTCGCGCCTTGCGTCATTACTTCTGCAATAATCAAAGTGAGTATCGCAAAGTAAGTCCCCTTCAAACGAAGAATCGGGTATCCAATCACCAATGCAACTAAGAAGGTTAGAAATCCCGCTAATGGAAGAGAAATCCAAAATGACAGTTCTAATTTCATCACAATTAGGGCAGAGAAATAAGCCCCTAGCATTACGAACGCGACCTGACCGAAGCTTAATTCACCGGCAGTATTCATCAGTCGAACTGACATAGCCACTACAGCCACTTCTGAGGCAATAATAAAAACATGAAGAACGTAACTATCTTGTCTAAAAACTAACGGTATAACGCCTAGGTAAAAAATTAAAATAATGAGAATGGATATTCGTTTATATTGAATCATGTATCTAGCTCAGCTTTCCCAAAAAGACCTTGTGGTCGAATGAGAAATATGATCATCATTACAGAAAATATGACAAGATATGACTCTTTACCCGAGAAAAAAGTAAAGGAAATTGCTTCAGCAAATCCGATCACAAATCCTCCGATAACAGCTCCTGGTAAACTCCCGAGCCCTCCCAGCACGACAATGATGAATAGCTTTAATATCATACGCGCGCCAATGTTATATCCTGCTACAAAAACTGGTGTCAGCAAAGCTCCTCCCAATCCAGCTAAAGCAATACTGATCGCAAATGCCAATAGGGATATCTTGTTTATATCAATTCCTTGAAGATATGCTGCTTCAGCATCCTGAGCCATTGCACGCATCGCCTGACCGCTTTTAACTTTATATACAAAGTAAAAGAGCATAGCAATTAAAATGAGTGCAATAACCATAACGAAAAGCCTCTCAGCCCCAAAACTGACATTGCCAATCTTATAGATACCGGGTACAGGAGAGGGTATACCTTTCTCGCGTTCCCCAAACCCAATAAGTGTCGTCCCACGAATGAAATATGCAATACCTAACGATAGAATCATAGAAGCAGATATATCGCGCCCTCTAATCTTACGAAAAAAAACCAATTCCAGAAGCATTCCAGCAATTACCATAAATACAGTCACAAGTAAAAGCGTTAGGAAATAATTTAATTGGAATTGACCGAAAAGATAATATGTAAGTATTCCGCCTAACATATAAAATTCGGCATGTGCAAGATTAACGATACGCATAATGCTGAATATTAAGGCAAGGCCAAGTGCAAGCAATGAATAAACGGATCCGATTGATAAGCCATTAATTAGAGTTTGTGTCCAAGTTTGAATATTAAATTCCATAATTTTGCCTAGCACAATCAATTAATCCATATATTATTAATTATGAAAGAGAGCCTTAATTTCAATTTATCCAATGATCAGGCTCTCTTTCATAGAATCTTTTTTATAAGCGATTTTTTACATTTGAAATCGAATCTTGATATACAAAATTACCATTCAAATTCATATGGCACATACGTAATTCCTTCTTCGGGTAGCATAAAGTGGATGAAGGCAACGTGCCCTTCTCCGTTTTCATCAATTTTGGAGAAGGCAATTGGCGTTGACACTTGATTGCTTATGCCGAATTCTTTGAGCCCAATCAATCTTATGGGATGGTCACCAGTTAGATAAGGATTTTGCAGTTCAATTTCATGCATGGCCTCCATAATAGCATCGGCGTCTGAAATGGTACCTGCCTTTTGCATCGCTGCCCCAAGTACAAAAGTCGCATAGACTTTTTGCGCAGCATCTGGATTCCACTCACCGAAATTCTCTACATATCTATCGTATAAATCCTCCATCCTGGGAGTCAAATTTTCTGGATCATAGGCTCCTGTATTGAAGTAAAGACCTTTTGCATTCTCGTTTCCTGCAATTGAACTGATTATTGCAGCATCTCCACCTGACTCTTGGACAATAATGCCCTCATATCCGAGCTCTCGAAGCGCTTTAGCAATTAAACCTGTTTCCTCAGCACTTCCAAGTGGAATATCCACAAGATCAGGGTCTCCCTCTAAAATTTTTGTTGCATGTGGATACATATCAGGAGTACCTGTAGCATATTCGGCATAACCAGTAACTTCCAACCCCATGCTTTCAGCTATTTCCATT
>SDBS01003659.1_pt1 | contig 15104 bp, 14 predicted proteins | sample 2277091 | NCBI WGS metagenome assembly SDBS01 (sample SAMN10404972, study PRJNA504765) | marine sediment metagenome | isolation source: marine sediment core GS10_PC15, 163 cmbsf | place: Arctic Ocean: Southern Knipovich Ridge | collected 2010 | reverse complement strand
CCATGTCCTCAGGATGTACCTATAAGTTCAGTTCTTATCGTCAAGAGCGTCGTTAAGCGGATGCCCTGGGAGAACGCTGTTAAGTGGATGGATCCTGCCATAGAAAAGGCTCGAGAATGTACCGAATGTGAGGAATGTCTTGAACGCTGTCCTTATAATCTAGCTATACCGGAGTTGCTCAAGAAAAACATATCCTTCTGGGACGAGTGCAAGAGAAGAGCGGGTGAAACTCTCTCTTAGAAGTTTTCCAAAAAAGTTCGAACATCGTCCTGCCAGGAGGGCGGAAAAAGCGGTTGATGGGGTAGGCATAAGGCCTGATGAATCAAGTCTTTCGGATGGTTCTAACATCCCTTTTTTGGGTTTGCTTTCTTGGAGATCTTCAGTCAGGAGCAGCCAGGGATTTTTCAGTTCTAAAGAGAGTTTGCGGTCCTTTAAGATAAAGTTCGAACCGATAGTCTTGAGGATGGTGTTCTTTTGTTCGATAGTGCCATGCTCAAGCCAATAGCTGGCATAACAGGCAAAAGTGAAGGCTCTTTCGGTAAGTTCAAGCTGTTTTTGAGCAGAATGGCTAACATCTTCGAGTTTCTCTTTTAGTCTTTCTCTTTCTAAAAGGAGCTTGTTTTTGTGCTCAAGGTACTCCTCATCATCTAGTAGTTTCTTGAGACGCATTTCGGTAAGGCCATGAATTTGCCCTTGAATCTCCTTATACTTCTTCTCTAAGGACCTTCGAATGGATTTTCGGTCCTGGGCTTCTTGTTGATAGACTTCCCTGAAGTACTTTATGGCAAGGTCCTTGAAACTCTCGTCAATGGAAATCTTGGAAAGTTCCTCTCTTATTTGTCTTTCCAGCTCTTCTTTTCGTATTGTGGGCTGAGAGCACCTCGCATCAGGCTTTCTTTTGGTGCAGTGATAGTACACGTAGCAATGAAGGCCAGATTTGGTCAGTTTACATTTTTCTTCAGCAGTGACGAAGCAGCCGCATTCTCCACAGTGAATGATCCCTCGAAAAGGAAAGTCGTGAGTCCTAGGCTTTGTCCTTTTGCCTCTACCGAGGAGGTTCTGAACGCGGTGAAACTCTTCCTTGCTTACCATGGGTTCATGCTTTCCTGGATGAAGCTGTCCATTGTACCTGATCGTTCCAGAGTAGAAAGGATCAGTAAAGATCTTGTAGAGTTGACCTCTGAGAAGGGGCCCTCCGCCTCTTCTTTTGAATCTCCTCATTTCGAAGTTCCAGTCCTCATTAGCAATCTTTACAATTTGGCCCAGGCTGTAGTTTCCGGTAAGCATCATCTCCCACATTCTTCGAAGGAGAGGGAATCTTTGGGGATCTTTGATGATGTCTTTTTCTCCTTCGATCTTACTCTTATTGTTGAGATATCCTAAAGGTGACACTCCCGGAAGCCATCCTTTCTCAACTTTGGTCTTGAGACCCCTTTTGACATTCTTGCTCAAGTCTAGTATGAATTGGTTGGCCATGCCGAATTCAACATTCATTAAGACACATTGTCCTCAGGGTGGTAGCCTCTTTCTGGGGTCTGGATATGCCTGATGATACCCTGCTGAAGCATCCAGGAGATTTGTCCCCCGTCGATAGGATTTCTTGCCAGGCGATCCAGCTTCCAGCAGATTATTCCACTGGCTTCTTTCCGGTAGATCCTTCTTGCCATTTCATTAAAGACTTTTCTGCCCGGTTCTTTGGCTGATTTGGATTCGGTAAGAATGTCAGTAACAGGTAGGTCCAGTTCCTTGGCTAGAGCTGTCAACTCGTTTACTTGCGATTCGATGCTTAAAACTTGTCTATCTTCCTCTTCTGTGGATTTCCGGCAGTAGATAAAATAGCTATCTTTTTTCATGGCTCTCACTATTGTGATTATATTTAGAAAAATCATTTTTGTCAAAGGCCTCTATAGGCTGGTAAATCACCTGAAAAAGGGAAAGAAGGTCTCGAAATCCTTCTTCTGCCTCAGCATAGCTGATATCAAGAGAATATTTCCTCTTAACCAGCTTTCGGTATTCTTCTACTCCTTTTTTGGGAATCTTCACCAGTACTGATTACTCCTTTTCTAAAAAAAGCAAAAGTTAGGTCTACTCAAACTGCCGTTGATACCTAGCTGTTGTGAATGGCTTCTTCTCTCCAGGTTTTCTTCCGAGCTTTTGAGACTTTTCATAGTTCAGAATGTGACACATCACTATCTCCATGATGATGTTTCGATGAACTTCCAGCCTCCCACTAACTTGAATGTTATCCTAAGACCGTTGGGGTTTTGAGTACCGTGCCACTCCTTGCATTTCACTATGGTTATTCTTCCTGGATCCACGGCCAAATACAGTCGGGGTTTTTCTAAGCCCATATCGCCGCCTCGTCCCGCTTCTTTTCCCTTACTTTTTTGAAGGGCAACAATTGCCATCCCCTTTTTCAGTTTATCATGAATATCCTTCAACATTCGTCCCACTTTCCAGAAATCATCATGAATTTCGAGGAAATCGATTATGTTTATAGCATCGGGTTTTATGACATCAGCAAAGTTACCTGAACGTTCCCATACCTTCATTCTCCATTCATCAAGATTGATATCTTTAAACTTTTGTAAACGCAGCTTGAGCTCAGTGTCCCCCATTTCTGAGTTGAAGTAGTGGATGGTGCACCTATCCATGTTTTGTCGGATGAAATTGAGCAAGAAAGCAGTCTTGCCTGAGTTCTGGGTGCCGGCTACTACCACGATATTTCCTGGATATATCTTGACAAACTTGGAAAGACCGAGGGGCCAATGTAGATTTAAATCTTGGGTGGAGGCATTCCTCCAATCTATTTCTTGGCATTCAGCCTCTACCCTACGATAAACTCCGTTGCGTTGACTGTGCCTTTCCAGAATGCCTTTTTCCCACAATCTATGGATTGCCACTCGGGCGGCTGTTTTCTGCTGTTTTGTAACAAGCTGTAACTCCAGGTAGCAGCTTGTAACAGCAAAGTAGCCTTTTGTAACGGCTACCCATTTGGCGACTTCCTGGGTGATATTGATGTCTTTCCGCTCTAAACGCCTCATTGCGCTCTCGACTTTCTGCCGGGCCCATTTCTCTGGATTATCCTTATCTCCTGGCAGGATGCAACTCCTGGCTAAGATGGTGAGCACCTGTTTTGCCTCTGAGGCAGGCATACCCCCTCTTTCGAGATAATTGGCGGTGTGGAAAAGGTCATTATCCCGCCTACCGGGAACGAACATTTCTTGAGCAGAGTTGTTACACCCCTTTATAATGCTATTCATATTACTTATATACTTAATATAGGCGGCGGGCAGTGGGGAGATCCCCACCTTGCTAATATCAAGGTGGGGAAGCCACTGATAGCGCTTACCATTCTCCCCTTTTGAAGGAGGGGCAACGATATAACCGCCTTCCGCTCTCAGATCACAACCCGGCACCGTTTTACAATTATTCCTAAGGTCAACATTCTCCGGGTAGCGAAAGTAGAAGTGCTGACCTCCTGCCGGGGTACTGCACACAGGAAACTCGCGTGAATCAAAAATGTACTTTGATATTGATTTTTTGCCTTCTTCGGTATCCACATCGATGACCACAAGATTACTGACCTTTCCTGCGACTATCCCGATATTGGCATCAGTCCATTTTGTCCACCATTGCTCTATTTCTTTTTCGGTGGGAAGGACCCTCTGATATTTCTGCCATTTAATAAAAGGTATTTTATCCGGGCGTATAGGTATTACACTAAATTCGTACTTATCTCTGTACATTAATGCAAATTTTTTCAAATTCATTTTACATTCTCTCTTTCAATTCTTTTTTGATACTTGTTGGCCTCCTCTCTTGGGGAGGCGTGATCTGTCTGACTTGTTCCATCTTTTGAGCATAGATAAAACAGCTTTTCCTGATTGCCAAGCCTGCGACCAACGGAAGAACTCTATTCCTGGGATACGGGCAGATATGTCCCACAGGAATAATTCCGACGAGGCGAACAAGACAGGTAATCTCGTAGGTTTGAAGAAAGCTCCTAAGAATTGTGACTGTTTTTTCTATTTGTCACGATTGACCTCCTCATACTTATTCAGAGCCTTTTTCTGGATTTCGTTCCAAATGTTCCTTTCAAAAGTCAAGATGTTGGCCCACTTCCTCATGCCATCCTCAAGGTAGGATTGGTTCGGAGGCACACAATAGGTTCCCCGCTCTCCTGCCACTATTTTTATTCCGCAGATTTTGACCAGGCCGACCAATTCAATAGTGGCAATTGCTCTTATCTTGGAGTGACAGCAAATTTTTACGTCGATGACTCTTATTTCCATTTTGCCTCTCCTATCTCCTTGAACTTTGTACTCGTGCGATTCAGACTCGCCTTGATCAACTGAGCATTCTCTTGAAGAGCTAAGTCCTAGATTTTCTACAACCGGGTCTTCTTTTTTCGTGGGATTTTGGGAGTTTCTCATACTTTCCTTTGTCAGAAGTAGGCGAGTCGTTCTTGCCCGTTTGCTCAACAATCACACTTCTTTGAATAAGCCAAGCAAGTATCTTCAGCGCCTTCCTTAAGCTGCTGCTTGTTGCGAGACTCATCTTCCCGCTTCGTTCTTGACTCCCATCCTCCCTATAATGCGGGTGTTGGAGAAAAGAAGGATCCCACAACGTCGCCTAAAACCTGCTCTCACAGTGTCCAAAAGAGTTTTCTTGTCTGAAAGAAACTGGAAATATCTTGATAAGGGATGCGGATAGGTTGGTGACACGGATAAGGTCTTGACAGGAGGCAAAAGTACTTTTATTCTGGGTTAGTGCTAAATTAATCCAGTTGAAAACGGTTCGAAAGAGAGAAGATGGCAGAGGGAAGCAAGGTAATTAGGGGGGTGGAATGTAGGTTAGAAAAGACCTACTTAATGGATGGTCAAAGGGCCCGGGTGGTATTCCCGGAGAAAATCGACGGAAAGGATCTGGAAGAGTTTATGCTTTCTTCCTATGCGGAAGGATTTCCTCATCCTGAGAAAAAAAAATCCTTTGCCTTAGTTTCTATGCTTTTCTACCAAAATGCTTGTGGTAGCTTTCTTATCCACAAGAGAGAATTCGACATCTATTCTCTTTCCTCCTCACTGTATCGCCATCAACTTAAGGAGGTCCGCCAACTAGCCAAGTTCGAGTCCACTGCCGTTCAGTTCAGGAGCGAGATCAAGGCCGGGAGACTTACCCGTAGCCAAGCGCTCTTTTGGGATAATATCCGGCGTATGGTGGGACTAGGGCTCCCTTCTGAGGCAAAGAGCTGGGAGGACTTGCTCCGAGGAGCGATCTATCAACATCCTGACTGGCTTCCCCGACCTAATGATACTAAGGATTTTGATGCTTTGATGGGGAAATGCTATGAGGATCTCGAAAAGGAAACTCTTCGAAGAATAGGAAAACTAGGTGAGCCTCAAGACCAAGTCTGGCGAGAATGGTTCGCTCGATTCGCCTGTCTTCTCGTTTTTCAAGCTGAGCACACTACCTTTAATGTGGTTCATCAGGCGATGAAAAAAGTGTATGAGAGGATCAAAGGGGAACTAAGCTCGAGCGAGAAAGCTCTTTTTCGGTTCTGGTACTTCAAAAACCCCAAGTATCTCAATCGCATTATAGCCTTCGATCCTTCACCGGTGAGGTCAGGTTTCGGCAAACTATTGATGCAGATATATGATCACTTTGGTGTCCAACGAGGGCTGAGTATACTTAGTTCCCCGGTAATTGAAAAAATCTTGACAGCCTACCTCAGTTTCTATCCTATCTGGCTACGTCTAGTCCGAGACGATGAGGCAGAGAAGAAATACGAAGCTAGGAAGCGAGAGGCAAAAGGGGCTGCCAAAAGACATGAGGATAGAGAACGTAAGGAGCAATTCAATCCCTGGGAGTTTTGGGAAGACGACCTAGAACGAGACAGAGACAAGCGCGAGTATTCAACGAGTTCGTTTGACGAAATGCTTCGTACACTAAAGGATCTTCCCTGGCAATATGACAAGGAGCCTGTCCAGAAGGTGAGCAAGCCTCGAAAGAATGTCCGGAAAAAAGGTTCAAAGGAGATCTCCCCAGATCTTCAAAGGAAAATCATTGGGTTTGAGGTAGATGACCTACCAAATGAGGAGATCGTCCGCCTCCTTGGGTATAGTAGTCCCTCTGGTGCATGGAAACTCAAGAAAAAGGTAAACGCCATTTATGAGAATATTCGCGATGAGCGGGTTTTTGAGTTGCTAACCAGGCGGATACACCGTAACGTCACAAGGATATACGATGGGCTTCCCCCAAAACAGAAGGCCCAGTTCGCGAATTGGTATGTTGGTGAGATTCGAGAACTTATTCAACAGTTATCCAAGAATACCCACCTTGATTCTCAGAAAATGGAGAAGCGCTTCATCCCTCCTTTTTTGCGCCGATGAATCCTTCCCTTTATTTCCACAGTCTTCTAGGTTTTTTCTCAGCTGACTAACCACAGTCCCTATCCACATATTTCCTCAATTGACCTACCGATAAAATTTCTGTGTTAAGCTTCAGGAGCAGATTTACGCTAAAGGCAATTGATGCGATGCATTCTCCGTAGCCCGCATTATTAGGAGAGTAGGGCTAGCGATAGCGAAAGGAAAGGAGAATGCTTAGAGCTCAAGAATTCCTGATGCGAATGCAAGATATAAAAAGGGAATTCTCTATTAAAGTGGTCAGACGTGGTAATGATACTACTCGCCGACGGGTAGCAATTATCGTAGTAGATGAGTTCCTGATGGCGGGTGGAGGTATCCATCAAGCGTTGTTTGTAGAGGCCAACCTCTATCACAACTTGAAGCAACTCAATCTCAGCTGTGATCCTACTCCGGAAGAGGCAAGACTTCGGCAATTACGCAGGCAAAAACGAACAAGAATAAGCGGTTTCAATCCTCTAAAATTAGCCTCAGAAAACATAGAAGCAGAGGACTACGAGCCCTATTCGCTTACCAAAGCAATAATAAATATCCTCCCTGAGGAGAAGGAGGGCCAAAATGAGCTTTCAGGAAATCACAAGGGAAGAGGACCTGCTCGAACTTTTAGGTATCTCCAAAAAAACGCTCAGCTATTTAAGAAACAAAAGGGACCTTCCTTTTATCGAGCTCACTAGGTATGAGCGCGTCTACTATGAGGGTGATGTGTTGGAGTGGCTGAAAAAGAACTCAAAGAAAAAGGGGCTCAGGTGATTTCTCGTGATACCTCACAGCTTCTTCCAGGGTGTTTCCCAGAGGTTCGGATACACTTCCCGAAGTCTCCCGGAGCTGCCTTTTGAAGGAGTCGATGTTTTATGCGTATTTCCTCAAAGCATAGCATCCCGGAAGAGGTCACTAAGTGGACTGGAATTGAATCTCGGCTCATTCATCTCTTAACCGACAGATCTTCTTTTCTTAGAAATGCCTATTTTGGAGCCAATTGAGCCCTCTTCCGGTCATTATGGCCCTTTTTTGACCAAGGCATTTCGCTTTCTGGAGACAAAGGCGAAGTATTTGTGAAAAGAGGATTCAAAGGTCCCCACAAAAAGGGGCTCGAGAAAGTAGATTTGATGTCCAAAAAACAAAAGCGAAATTGTTCCGAAACCATCAAGTATCTAAGGCGAGAAGAGTGGGGAAGGTTTCGACCGTCTGTTGACGACTATAGGGACAGGCTCCTGATCACGATACTCTATCGGATGGGATGAGAGTTGGGGAATTCACTAAGGTCAAGATAGAGGAGATAGATTTTGAAGAACGATTAATCAGTATTCCTGCCGGAAATACCAAAACAAAGAGCGCCAGAGTAGTCTGGATTCCCCAAGAAGTGCTGAGTGAGATCAAGGCTTACCTCAAACTCACCAAGAAGAAAAAGGGAAACTTATTTGACCTTACCCCGCGGCGCATCCAGCAGATCCTTAAGAAATACTCACTGATCTCGGCAATAGGAGTAACTCCCCACACCTTAAGGCATGCCCACATTGTCCATGCCCTTCTCAAGATAGTCCCAATTGCGGCTGTTCAAAAACAAGTTAGGCACAGAAGACTTACCACGACTCAAATCTACAGTAATTTTGCTCCAGAACAGGTGAGAGAGGCTTATGAACTGGGAAGGGACTAGAATGAATGGATAGCTTGAAAGCAATCTTTTTTGACATTGATGACACTCTTTTTAACTGAGCTAAGACTTAAGGAGAGTGGGCTCGTCTGATGATAAAAGAGTTTATCAATGGTATCTAACAGAAGGTACTGATATTAACTACTGAGACAAGGAAAAGAATAGAGATTTATTAATAAAACCCAGAAAGTACTTATTGAAGTTATTTAACTATTTGAAGTAGTTATCTAGAGTTTTTCTAACATGAAGAAGGTAGATCACCAAAAGGGATTAATTATCTAGTAGTATCCTGACTAATACCAAAAGTGAAGATTAATTCTAAAAACACCTTTTCTAGTCAAAAGAAAACTGGCAGGAATTAATTCTTTAAAAAGGGAAAAACTAGTTTTATTAAAGAAACACTAGTTTAGTTAACTAAATAGCTTATTCACAAATGTACTTATCATATCTGATCAAATTGATTTTATCTAGAAAATATTTAACTGTAAAAACCAATTTAAGCACAATATTCTTCAGTCTCTCTAATTAGAAAGCCCTTAGGTATTGTTAACTCTTCGGTTAATAATCTAAAGAAAAGTATTAATAAGATTAACAAGAAAGAAAGTAACTAGCTGATTCTTTATTCTAACAATATAATCCCAAAAAGAAAAAGACTATTCCTACTAATACTGTTGAACGCTTGATCCTGACAAGCAAACAGAGATTCAAAGGAAAAGCAAAATCGCGGAGTGCTTGTCTGAGAGAAGCGCAGATGCTATTGACTGACAGTAGAATTGCGGAATCCTTGACTACGCAATGGAAGAGACAGTTTTACCCGGAGAGTAGAATCGCAAAACCCCTGACTGGAAGAGGGTATCCCGAGGAATTAACGAAAATGTCTCTAGCCTAGAGACATTTCGAGATTAAATAAAAACAAAACTAAAGAAACAAACAGCCGAAACATCTGTAGCGAAGAGAGAGAACGAGATAATCGAAAAAGCAAGAATCGGGTAACAGTCTCAAAAACAGATAAAGACGAACTAAGGGAGTAATTTACAAATAAAGAGTAATGCCAAGTAGTCTGTTTTTATGGCATCTAGAGCCTTAGGACCAGTATATTCAGAGTATGGGGAAAACACCGAAAGTCTGAAGAATAGAGACTGTGACATCAACTGCATCACAGGAGATATACCGACTCCAAACTCAACTCTCGGCATCCTCTCTCTCTTTTCGGGCCTTTGCTAAAAGGGAAGCTACGAATAAAAGAAGAGAAACAAGCCAAAATATCTAAAAGGAAGGGCAAAACAGAGCCTCTGGGAGAATAGGATCATTCAATATTAAACTAGAATCTAGCTGTTTAATTGGGAGATTGTTTACACCAATTTCTGAAACAAGCTATACATATTGAAGAGAGAGCTAAAGGAATGCAACCAGGTAAGGTCGCACAACGCCTTTATGTTGTGGTCGCAATATCACATATAAGTTTGAGTTAGTAAGACCTTTGATAAGAGCGTGATTCGGGAGCTTCAAACAAATACCACCCTAACCAAATCTCAGCACTTATCAATTTGGTTTTGATGTACGGTTAAGGACTTGTGTTTAGGTAAGTTTGAGTAGAAGCGAAGGAGGCGGTTGGGTTGTGATATTCGAAGTATTTTGCACTCACGATTCAACAGATGAGTTTGGGTTTGTGAGGCCCTTGAGTCTAACTTAATTCACTGGTCGGGTGAGAAATTGAGAGCATTTTTTTGCAGGACACTATCCTAGGGTTTTGTTTAAATCAATGTCAAATCCAGCCGATTTCAGCTCTTTTGCCAGATGCATCTTCCAGGCTTCGCTCTTATCCAGCTGGATGTAAACCAAACCGTCAATATCGGAAGGTCTTTCGACTCCTTTTTGGCACAGTGCGCATACTCTGTCCCTTTTCAGTTTCCCCATAAAAAATCCCAACTCAAAAACAACATTCTGCCGACCTCGCGCCCGCAGATTCGGTTTGTCTGAACCTATGCCTCCAACATCATCGGCGGTTAGGAGAGCAACTGCGTATGCGACATCTGAGTATTTTTCAATCTTCTCCATAATCGTAAGACCTTCGTTGGACTGTTCATGTAGTATTATAGGTCGGAGCCCTACTTTCTCCAGAAAGCGCGCTACCTTTTCCTTGGCGCCTTCATCTCGTCCATGAATGAGAAAGACGCGTCTTCCTTCAAGCACAGTTGGTTGTCTATCCTCAATAGCGCTACCTTTGACTGACTCCTGAAGAATAATCTCTGGATTTTTCTCAATATCTTCCAACAGAGCCAAAAGGTGTGTTTCATATTTCCTTGCCGTATCAATTATACTCTCTCTATCTCTTCCTATCCCTATGTACGAAGCGGGTCTTTTCCTCGACAGTTTTGCTGCCTCTGCATCTGATACATTTTGTCGTAGGAACTCTGTCACCCCCTCTTTCCACCTTACCATTCTCTCTTGAGCGAGACGACGTTCCCCATTGACTATTGTCTGCAAATCCGTCAAGAAATCGCCCAGTTTCTTCTTGCAATCATTCAACCTATTCATCTGACCCATCCTTTCTCTCAGGTACTTGATGCCTTTAGGTTTAATGTCATAGTCTCCGAGTTCACCAAAAGCCTGAGCCACTTTCTTAACATAATCGTCATCTTCAAGAATATCAAGGTCCTCTTGAAAACGGACCTTATTCGTCTCGTCTTTGAGAATTTCGTAAAAAGCATCCATCGAAAAAATCTTGCTGGTGCTCTTCCCTCTGTGCTCTCTCAAAGCCTTGAGCGCTTTCACTTGAAGGGTAGTTAATTCCTCAGTCATCTGTTGCCGCCATAGGTAGATTAATACCGGTTCACATCTGCATATAGGTTAGCCCAAATCTCAGCACTTGTCAATTTGGATGGAAGTGGTAGAAGAGCTTTGAGGGATGTGGATACGGTTTTTTCCACGTTGACGAAAAAGTTCGCATGGGAAACTCAAAAAGTCTGGGTGGTAACGTTCGGAATTGTTGCCGCAACGTGACCCTCCAATCCATTTGAAAATTGTCCTAGTTTACCCTAATATCAGGATATTCTGATATACGACGTTACCCTCTTTGGCAATCTCGAAAAAAGACGAAGTAGTTCGGACTCAACTATGTGGAAATCTTTTTCTGCCTCAAAAGCATTCTCTCGCAGCTCTCTTGGTTCTCCTCTTTCGTGCCATAATCCCCCAAAGCGGTATTCAACGCAAAGATTGCTCTGGTGGTGTCATCATGGCAACTGACCGCCTCTTCCGGCGATATCTGGAGTTTCAGTATTTTTCTGTAATCACCATGAGCAAGTTTATTTCTAATGGTAACCCATTTCCTAATTCTGCATATTGAGTCGAAGAAGTCAGCCTCTACGGTTTTCCCCAAGAATTCCATAATGCTACACCATCTCTTCCATAGACCAAGACACTTGAATTTCTTCTTTTTTCCTTCTCCTTTAATGTACTTTTCCGCTGCTAGGTTAATTCTATAATCGATAACAGAAACGCACATAACTATCGCAACGAGAGATTTTGAAAATTTTGGTGGACGACTCTTTTGCACACAAGTTAAGCATTTATCGCTTTTCTCTTCCCGAACCTTAGCCTTAACATCCGAATTCTGGTCAATGGCTTCTCTTGTCGCTCTGAGAGCCAAGGCATGACACGTGAACCAAATCTCCCTTTCCTCTTCCTCTTTTCCCGCAATTTGTGATTGACCTTGTAACATAGCACTACCTCCTATTATCGAAAGTGAATAGCAGGAATCTGACGTTTCTTTATGCCGATTTGCCTGAGCTCGTCATATCGCCATACCATGATTACGCTACCATTCTGTCCTTCGGCCACCATTACCTTCTCGTCTTAATAACGGTGAGCTAATTTACAACCTAACCCAAATCTGAGCACCTGTCAATCTATCTATTTGGGGGCTGTGGTGTCGAGACTATCATCATAGTCAAAGGAAGAACCTGCAGATTCGACGGAGTTTCCATTTATATTATGATATTGCCAATCATAAACGTACCATTATCAGACATTCCCTACGTGGCAAGAGTTACACGACGACGGAAGTGTGCACTGTTCACTCGATAAAGTTGTCTCGTCAGTGGGTCGGCCATTCCGCCAGGATGTAGACAGTGAGTGTGCAATAATCATATTTGGGTGGTCATTCTTCGGCTCCCCACTGACTTAGTTAACTCACGTCCAGGAATGCCGAGTCTGTTAGGAAGCTTCGGAAAGAAAGAGAGGTTTCTTAACACAATTGTTGATTGGTTAAGTAGGGAAATAAAATGAGAAGAAAAGTAGCCAAAATAATAACCAATAAAGGTTTAGAGAGAAAGGATAAGAAACAATGAAAAGCAAAGAATTACTGGCTATTATCTCATTGAGTTTGAGCTTTTGTTTTGTGTCCGGCGTAGGGCATGGGGAAGTTCAGGAATAACTGGAAAAAGAGCGCTCTTGGAGCAGGCTGCAATATTAGTTTTTTCAACCAGATTGACAAGTGCTGAGAATTGACTTAATCTATCTCCAGGGGATACCGTCAGCGAATTCTTGTGTAGATGGTAACGGATTGATGAGAACCCTTTCATAGCAGTGAGATACCTTTCTACCTCAACCCAAGAGGATTCTTCACACATTGAGCAGCACGTTGAGTTTAGGGAGTTTCTAAATAACTGGTAAGTGCACTCTGTGTATATGTTTGCCAGCCAGAAGGAATTCTATGTCTGATTTTGATTGGGGAGAAGTAGATTTTTAAGAACTGTCAAAAAGTAAACTTTTTCTATGACAGATCTGGAGTAGGGGGGGTTGACAACTGCTGAAAATGTTATATAATATACGCAATAACTTCGAAAGGAGGCGATGGGGGATTTGTTGTTTTTTTGTACTATTATTAGGTCGTTCATGTATATTCTATCTAGAACCAGGTTGGATCCCCTAAAAATATGCACAAAATAGAAGGCGAGGAAAGAAAAATTCTTAAGAAGTACCTTAGTGGGAGAATTGTGGATATAGGTGATGAACGAATAATCGATCGATTGGCCTCGACCGGTCTTATGCACCGCGGGGTAAGTATAAAGCAGGAGAAAAGAACCGCAAAAACTACTACACTTGGATATTGCGGTCTCTAATAATTTGTAATAACCCCAGAAAAGATTGTGAAGCGTCTGATCAAAAGCTTTTCTGGGGTTATTGCTTAATTAGACTCGGAGGTTTTCAGAGTAGAAAGGACCTTAAATGAAGGCCAATGCAAAATACATGTTTGAGTGGATTGGGTGGATACCTTCAATGTCAGGAGATATTCTTATTCAAGATGTTCAAGAATCTCTCGAACGAGAGGGATACGAGCAACAAGGTAACAAGAAATCCTACAAGAAACAGGTTCATGCATCAGATACTGCGGGAGAAGATGAACTCACGTTTCACATCTCTTCCATGAAGAGGCAGAAGCAGGGAGACGAATACGACGTAGAGCTAAGTTCCATTCATGATAAAGCTATAAAGAAGCAATCCTACTTGACAGGATGCTGCAAAGTAGATAGGAACGGTTTCTTTAGTGTCTATTTCGATCTGCCCAAGAGCCTGATCTATCTTGAAGAAGATATTGCCCGTCTGGTTTATCAGTGGATTAAGGCTATCTATCATCAACATACTCATCATGTTGATGAAGAAGAATTGCTTTCTCTCACTAGGGGCAGTAAGAAAGAAGAGCTTGCGAATAATTTGCTGAAGCAATATCGACTGAAGATCTTAGAATACCATCATGTGCTAAAAGACTATGTATTGTACGCTTCACTCCCAAAGTACTTACTGGACCTAATCAAAGACATATTGAGGATATCATGGTTCGTCCATAATTGGTGGCCGAAATTTCCAAAATTCCTGCCGGACTCTCCCAGTAAAACAAGTTTTCCCGCCAAATACGTAATGGCCGCTCAAGGTGAAATGATGTATGCCACAACTTTTGTGAAGACTTTTGGAGAACATTTTGCCGATAGCCACGAAGAGCTATTAGACCTATTCGGCCATGCATACAACTCCCTCGGGAATATTCGCGAATTAATAAGTCATGTGTACCAAGATTATACAAACAAAATACTGGTTGTTCTCACTGTTGCTCTTATAGTATTTGCCATTATCCAATGCTTTCAGTAACTGCCTTGCATCACACTGACCTGCCCCCATTAATAGTACCACTTCTCAAGTTAGAGTCAATGGAACGATGGCCTCGGGAGCAGGTGGTCTGTAATCTAAGACACTATGCGGTCTCACCTGGTTGTATTCCTTGCGCCATTGTTCAATGAGTATTTTCGCTTCAGTCAACGTAGTAAATATCTCCCGGTTTAGTAGCTCATCTCTCAGTTTACCATTGAATGACTCTATATACCCATTCTCCCCAGGGACTGCCCGGCTCGATGAAGAGTGTTGTGACTTCTAGATTATTCAACCAACTGCGCACAGCCTTTGCGGTGAATTCAGGACCATTATCAGAACGGATGTGTTCAGGAACACCCCTGAATATGAACAAATAAAACAACTGATCAATAACGTCCCCAGAAGTGATACGTCTCTGAGTCAAAATCGCCATGACCTGCCCCCCTAGAATCGGTCCAGTTTCTATGTTAGACTAAGGATCGAAAAGAGGAGGAGGTTTGGACGGTCTCAGTTCCCACCGTCAAAACACCTCCAGATCAAATTGACAAATGCTGAAATTTGGCTCAAGGTGTTCTAACCTCATGTCGTACCGGAATATCAAAGATTGGGATCTTCATATCTTCCTCAAAAAAAGTTCTAACTTTGTATCGTCCCCCCAGGCGCACCAATAAATAGCTTATAGCGGATAGCGTTTAGCCTATAGCGCTTCCCCTTTCTTTTCGCCTTCCTCACTTACCAGTCTTTTAACATACTCCACTGCCTCTTCTTTGCTTTTTATTTCTTCTTTGATTTGTGCTTGCTGGATTTTATCCAAAAGATAAGAAATATAGGGACTGGGAGTGATGTTTAATATCTCCATCAAATCCTCTCCTCTAATA
>SDBS01003658.1_pt1 | contig 15104 bp, 10 predicted proteins | sample 2277091 | NCBI WGS metagenome assembly SDBS01 (sample SAMN10404972, study PRJNA504765) | marine sediment metagenome | isolation source: marine sediment core GS10_PC15, 163 cmbsf | place: Arctic Ocean: Southern Knipovich Ridge | collected 2010 | reverse complement strand
CGACGGCGAGGACTATGAACTATTGTTTGCCCTGCCGCCTGATGAGGCTGCGGCGATGATCGAGGACCCGCCGATCGAAGTGCCGATTACGCGCGTCGGGTCGATAGTTCGCGGCCCGCACGTAACGCTGATCACCGGCGACGGCCGACAAGACATCCTTGAGCCCGAGGGATGGGAACACACTACGTGAGTGAAGCCGATCGCGGCGCGACGGCACCGGCGGTGGGCTTTGGACGTTCTTGTGGAAACTTTCGAGACAGACAGTGCGGAGGCGACGGAACTGCTGGGGCGCGAGCTTGCCGGCAGGTTCAAGGCGGGCGACTGCGTGGCGCTTATTGGCGGGCTGGGCGCCGGCAAGACGGTACTTGTCCGCGGGCTGGCCGCCGGGCTGGGCGTGGCTGATGTAAGTCTTGTATGTAGCCCATCTTATGTCCTTGTCCGCGAGTACCCCGCCAGGATGACGGTCTACCATCTGGACTTGTATCGTATAGGCAGCGGGGCGGAACTGGCCGCTCTGGGAATGGACGAGATGCTGGCCGACGGCGTGGTGCTCATCGAGTGGGCGGACCGGGCCGAAGAATACCTGCCACGCCCGCGATGGCAGATCGCCATTGAGATAACGGGGGCAGAGGCCAGGCGGTTGACCCTGTCAGCCGTTGAAGGTCGCCCGCGCGGCTGAGACCCGGCGGCCGTATCGCTTGACGTACACGCGTGCGGCCAGTTAACCTAAGACTCTTACCGATTGCGGAGACGTACCATGGACGAGGCAATTGCAAAAGCCCGAACGCTCATCGAGGCGCTTGCTTACATTCAGCGTTTTCGCGGCAAGATTGTGGTCGTGAAGATCGGTGGGGCGGTCATGGATAGCGAGGCCGCCCTGGCCGACATGCTGACCGACGTGGTGTTCATGAGCACGGTGGGCATGCTGCCGGTGATCGTGCACGGGGGAGGCAAAGCCATCTCGACTGCGATGGAAGAGCGCGGCCTGGAGGTCCAGTTCGTGCAGGGGCGGCGATATACCGACAAGCGAACGCTGAGTGTCGTCGAGCACGTGTTGTGTAACGAGATAAACCGGCAGATGGTGGCCAAGATCGAATCTCTCGGCGCAGCGGCCATGGGTATGCACACCCTCAATAGTTGTGTGCTGTACGGCGAGAAACTGTTTCTCGAAGATGGCGACAGGAAGATAGACCTGGGCATGGTAGGGGAGGTTACGGAGGTAAGGGCCAAAATGGTGCGCCTGCTGTGTGAGTCCGATACGATTCCGGTGATTGCTCCGCTGGCGCGGGACAGCACCGGCGGGAAGCTGAACTGCAATGCTGACACTGCCGCCGGCGAGGTAGCCGTGTCGCTGGGCGCGGAGAAGCTGGTGGTTGTTTCCGATACGCATGGGATCCGGCGCGACGTGGACGATCCGGCCAGCCTTGAGCCCGTGCTGACCGAAGCCCAGATCCGGCGGATGATTGCGGATGGTGCAATAGCCGGAGGCATGTTGCCAAAGGTCGAGGCCTGCCTGCGTGCCTTAGCCGGCGGGGTGGCCCGGACGCACATAATCGACGGGCGGTTCAGCCACTCGCTGCTGCTGGAGATATTCTCCGACCGCGGCGTGGGGACGTTGATACAAGAACAGGCAGCAGGTAACGGGCAATAGGTGCTTTAGCGGCGGTTCGTGAGAACCGCGAGTTAGGTCGTTTAGCCGCGGTTCGTGAGAACCGCGAGTTAGGTCGTTTAGCGGCGGTTCGTGAGAACTGCGAGTTAGGTCGTTTAGCCGCGGTTCGTGAGAACCGCGAGTACCGTTCAGACAATAGACAGCCGCGGACCAGCCTTGCCTGTACGGGCCGACGGACGAGATAAAATGATCAAGGACTTCGTAAATCTTGCGGATTTCAGCGGCGATCAGCTTGGCGCCCTGTTGGACCAGGCGATAGCCGACAAGCAGTTGTTCCGAAGCGGCAAGCTGCGCCCGGCCCTGGAGCGCAAGACGCTGGCGATGGTCTTCGAGAAGCCGTCGCTGCGCACGCGGGTGAGCTTTGAGACGGCAATGACGCAGCTTGGCGGGCACGGGATCTATCTGACCAAGGCGGACATAGGTCTCGGCCAGCGAGAGAGCGTCCAAGACGCGGCCAGGACGCTCTCGCGGATGTGCGATGGGATCATGGCGCGCACCTTCAGCCACAAGTTCGTGGTGGAACTGGCGGAGCACGCCGACGTGCCGGTGATCAACGCCCTGACCGACTACTCGCACCCGTGCCAGGCGATGGCGGACATGATGACCATTGAGGAGATCACCGGCGGCCTGAAGGGCAAGAAGCTCACGTTCGTGGGCGACGGCAACAATGTTGCGCGCAGTCTGGCGATGGCCTGTGCGAAGCTGGGGGTGAAGTTCGCACTGGCCTGTCCCGAAGGCTATCAGCTCGAGGAATCGTTTGTAGCCGAGCTGCCCGCCGGCGCCTACAGTGTGGGCAACGACCCGCTGGCTGCGGTGGCCGACGCCGATGTGATCTACACTGACACGTGGGTTTCAATGGGGCAGGAAGACCAGAAGGCCGAGCGAGTCAAGGTCCTCTCGGCTATGCAAATCAACGCCAAGCTGCTGGCCGCCGCGCCTCAGCGGGTGAAAGTCCTGCACTGTCTGCCGGCCTACCGCGGCTACGAGATAACCGATGAGGCCTTCGAACGCCACGCCGAGTCGATATTCCAACAAGCGGAGAATCGGCTGCACTTTCAGCGGACCCTGCTTGGCCTGCTGATGGGCCAAGGCGGAATCCGGTAGCGGACAGAGCCCAGGGATTTGAATCCCTGGGCTTGGGCCCTGATGCTGCAAAAGGCCTTATGACGATAAAAGAGGAAGCAGGCGATACGAAAAGGTCTGAAAAAATGAATCGAGAAGTTCGCGTACTGGGGATTCTATTGGCCGCCGGGCTCGCGGTCGGCGGCTGCAAGGGCGGGTGGTCTTTGAGGTTCTGGCCCAGATCGCCTGGTGGCAACCAAGACGGTGGGCACACCATCGTGCTGGAACTGGTTTCCGGTGAGAACCACGTATCCACGTCCAAGGCGCGCAAGGCCTTGGCGGTGCAGCAAACCAATTGGAAGGACATCTTCCTGGTACACAAGAGCGGGCAAAGCGAGATTTGCTGGGGCACGTACCGGTCGGTATCGGCCGCTCAGAAGAATCTGAAGAAAGCAAAGGCCTTCATGGCGAGCAATGGCAAAGCGACTTTCGCCGGGGCTATCGTGATACCTGTACCGGGCGAGAAGGTTGGCCCGCCCGAGTGGGACCTGGCAAATGCCGTGGGTGCCCACAGTCTGCTGGTGGCGGCCTTCCACGACGTGCCGGCAGAGAATTACGTCGGCCGTAAGAAACTTGCCGTGCAGTATTGCCGGCGTCTGCGCGATCGCGGCTACAAGGGCTACTATTACCACGGTCTGGGCAACTCTACGGTGATGATCGGTGCATTTCCGTCATCATCGGTTAAGGAGGGTGCATCCGGCAAGAAGCTGATTGCCGATCCGAAGATCATCAACCTGATGAATGATTTTCCAGACCTTGCGGTCAACGGCAATGCGGTAGGCAGGAGGGTATACAACACGCGAACGCGAAAGTACCAGACTGTCAAGCGCAAGACATACCTGGTTCGCATCCCACGGAGAAAGCCAGGCGATGAGGGAGCTTTACACGATAGTACTGGCGACTCGCAACCCCGGTAAAATCCGCGAGATCCGCCAGGTGCTGGCCGATCTGTCCGTTGGAATCCTCACGCTGGATGACAACAGCGATATCCCCGAGCCGCCCGAACAGGGCCTCACCTTCGCCGACAACGCCGCCACCAAGGCATTGTATTACGCCCGGGCCACCGGCCAGTGGTGCCTGGCCGATGATTCCGGCCTGGAGGTGGACGCTCTGGAGGGGCGGCCGGGCGTGCACAGCGCCCGCTATGCGGCAGGCGACCGCGAAGCCCATGGGGACCGGGCCGCACTCGATGAGGCAAACAATGCAAAGCTGCTGCGGGAACTGGCCGGCTTTGCGGACAGCGACCGGACGGCCCGTTTCGTTTGTGAGTTGGCCCTGGCCGACGGCGAAAAGATCCTGATAAGGGCTCGTGGCGTCGTGGAGGGACGCATCGCTCGGGCGCCTGAGGGGGACAATGGTTTCGGCTACGACCCGTTGTTTTTTGTGCCGGCCCTTGGCTGCACCACGGCGCAGCTTTCGCCGGAGGACAAGAACCGGATCAGCCATCGCGGCAAAGCCACCCGGCGATTCGCAGAGCTGCTCAGAGAAATGCTGGAGCGGCAGTAGCCCCCAAGCCGATGGTCCCTGCCTGCTCAGCCATGGCTGACCAGGTAGGCAGGAGTGGCCGGTCAAAGGCCCCCGACGCGGCGCCGAAGGAGGTTGGTCGCCGCAAGTATTCCCGCTATGCAGAGGTAGATTATCACCGCGGCATACCACGTCACCGGTGGGACCGCGGCATAGTTGCCGAGGTAGGTGATTCTGTACATGACCGGCGCCTGATGCCAGGCGTATGGCATGTGGTCGGCCAGGACCGACCAGATACAGTAGAACGGATTGGCGTGGACGACCCTCGAGGTGACGATTGCAGGGTCGATCCGGCCGGTTGCCTTGGCCGCCGAAAGGACGCCTCCTGCCCAAAACGGGCTTGCCAGGGCGGTCATGAACACGATTGCCGCAACCGCCGCCAGAGCGAACCTGGCCGACGGTGCGCGTGCGCAGCGAACAGCCGCGATGCCGGCAAGAGCCAGTGCGGCATATATGCAGTAGATTTTGACGGCCGCGAGAAAGCTTACATACGGCGTGGCCAGCCACAGTACGATCAGCAGGACAGCCGACGCATCTGCCACGATTCCTCCCCGCAGCAGCGCCCCCAGGCCGGTATTGCTGCCTGCCGCCATGGCCGGGGCGGCCAGGCTCACCCATACAACCCCGGCGGCCAGGCTGGCCATTGCAGACTGCCGCTCGTCGATGCCGAAGGCCAGGGCGCCCAGGAAGACACCAAGCTCCACGGCCATGGTGGCAAGGGCCGCCGCCATCGCAGGCCAACCATCTCGCCGCAACAGATCTCGTAAAGTGCCGACACGGGCTCGCGGCGGTGAAGATTCGCCGGTGGCGATCATTGTGGTTAATGCTCCCTGGTGGATTCTGCGGTTGGTCAATTCCGGGCAGGGCCCTTGTTGGTGCCGGTCGGTCTGGTGGTGGCCCGGTACCGGCCAAGGGCGGTGGAAAGCTCCTGCGCGTATCTGGCCAGCAGGGCGTGGCGTCGCTTTGTCCGCAGCATTTCGGCCTCGATTTGCTTGAGTGTTTCGGTCGCTTGCTCGGCGGGATCTATAAGCAACTCCTGGCTCTCAGCGAACTTGTTTTTCCACTGCCGGAGCGCCTGTGTAACCTGGGCGTCGGTTCTGGGCAGCAGCAGGTTGCGGGACATCAGGTGTTCGACTCGGATGTCGGGCACCTGGCCCATTAGAAGTTCGCGTTTGACAGTGGCGATGTCATGGGCGACGGCCTTTGGCAAGGCCCGAATGATAACGCGGCCCTTGGCGTGGCGGGCGATGTACTGTTGGGCCCACTTTTCCAACTCACTGAGTTGAATGGCGCGGAGCCCGAGGCGCAGGGCGCCGGTGCGGTCAAGGTACAGAGTGGCCCTTGCGTGGGGGGCGTTTTGTGCCCCGGGCAGGGGCGCGATGATGACCTCGGCGGGGGTTTTCAGCGGAGGAATAGCCGTGGTGTTTGCCTTGAAGCTCAGGATTGCGTCCTTGGTGGAGCTCTTGAACGGCACGTCGATGACCGCGGATTCGAAGTTGGCCACAGACACCACATCCCCGTCCAGGTCGGCCCAGTACTTCCCGCTGCTGAGCATGTCTGAGCCGACGAAAACCCAGGGCTTTGGCAAAGCGGCGTCAGCGTCGGCCTCCGCGGGGGCGAGCCAGGATGACGGATCGGCCTGGCGGACTTTTCCCTTCTTGTCTTTCCATCGCAGTGTCAATTTCAGGGCGGCGCCCCGGGGCGGGAGAAGGCGCGGTTGCTCGCCGGTTGACCACTCCGCCGGCTTGCCCGGCGCAAGGCCCATCGCCAGAAGGGCCGCGTGGCGATGCGAGGCGGCCGCATTCGTGCGGAGTATGCTTTCGTGTTCCTTACTGCCGGCCTTGCAGATCAGCAGCTCCACCGCGCCCTCCCGCAGGCAGACGTTCGCGTCGAGGACTATCTCTCGCCGGTCAAGATCGACTTGCATGTGCTTGAACTTGAGGATTCGCCCGCGGCGGTTGCCGGCGGCGCCTGGGCGTGACGACGGCTCGGTGGTAGCCGACGGCCCCTGTCCGCCGCCCTGTGAGCCTGCCAGGGCAACCAGCAGCGATGTAATCAACGTACGCTTGATCATGGCACATCTCCCGAACTGCCACGGCGGCAGTGAGACGCAGGAAAGTGTAGCAAAACGGCAGCGTAAGTATAACAAGCCAGCGGGCCGAATGTTCCGGCAAGGAACAGTCGGCCCGCTGAAGAATACTTCGCGCGGTTTATCGCCGGCGGATTACGGGAAGGCCAGTTCTTCCTGTTCCCGCTGGATAAGGATTCTGGGGGTAACCAGGATCAACAAGGTGTCGTCGTCTCGGACCGTCCCGCGGGTGGTGAACAGGCGGTTGAGAATCGGGACCTTGGAGAGCAGGGGCACGCCGATTTCGCGATCGGTTTCGGCGGCGCTTTTCAAGCCGCCCAACAGGAGCGTTCCGCCGTCGGGCACCGAGACGCTGGTCTCGATCTCGCTTATGATCATGTCCGGCAGCGACATCGTGGTCTCGAACTCGGTCGAGGCGGTTCCCGGTATGAAGGGGGGGATTGCCGGGATACCCGGACTACCGCCCGTGATTACGAACTGAGTTAAGCTGCCGGTGGATACCTGGGGGCGCAGCGTCAGGGTTACGTATCGCCGGTCGGCGGAGATTGTCGCCTCCACGTCCAGCATTGTGCCGGTATCCAGGACGTCTGTCGAGATGCTGACCTCCTGGCGGACGGCTCCTATGGTTCCCGATACAGGTGAGGTGGTCAGTTCGAATTCACTGACATACGTCTGCTCCCGTCTTATGGAGACGTATGCCCGCTGTCCGTTGAACAGTGTCACTCGCGGGGCGGTGAGAATGCGCGACAAGCCGTGGGCCTGTGTAGCCTGGATCAGAAAGTTCACCTGGATGTCGTCAAGGAACGAACCGGCGATGCGGAGCGCCGTCGGATTACCCGTTCCGATATCCATGCCGATTGCACTGCCGCCTACCGCGTGCGACCATGTTGACAGCTCCCCTAGAGTATGGGCTGCTCCGGTGGCGCTGCCTATGGTAATCGGGTTGACCCCACCGGCACCGGTCCACTTGGTGCGTCCCAAATGGGTACCGCTGTTCAGTACGACGTCGATCTCAAAGCCGATCTTCTCGAGGAAGCCCTTCTCTACGGTGATGAACCGCGTCTCGATGGAGATCACGATTGCATGGGCCTCACGCAGTTGACCCAGCAGGTCGACAATCTTCTCGTGATTCTCCGCGGTCTGGGTTATTACCAACTGGCCATGCATCTCCGTGATGCCCACCTCGTTGACGTTCTGCCATGAGTCGGGAGCTATGGTCGCTTTGAACAGATCCATGAAGTTGGTGATCATCTCCTCCCTTGTGATTGCGTCTATTTCGGTCCGGCTGCCGCCCGTGCCGATGCCGATGCCCCCTCCACCGTCAAGGCCGCCACCGCCGTCAAAGCCGCCACCGCCGTCAAAGCCGCCGCCGCCGCCGCCGTCAAAGCCGCCGCCGCCGCCGCCGCTGCCGCCGCTCCGCTGCCCCGTGCGCACTCGTGGGCCGCGAAACTCCGGAATGCGGACAATCAGGTCACGGATGTCGTATACCCGCACGATGGTCCTGGTGGCCAGGTCGTCCTCGGTGGAGATCGAGATCACCCCAGAATCCACGACATAGCCGAGTGGGGCAGCGGCGCCCACATCCTCAAGGATGACCCGCAGGGCCTTCTCGAGAGTCACTTCCGTGAGGTGAACATTAACTGTCGTTGCCTTGGTGATTCCGGCGGCGTTCAAGGCGCTCCACTTCACGTAGATGTTGACGCCCGAGACGTCCCGGAGGAACTGGATTACATCTTTCAGCTCGATGTCGTCGAAGTTCAGCTCGCGGATAGTCTCTTTGAGGCGTTCGCGGACCTTACGGTCCTCCTTGCTCTCCAGGCCGGCCGTCACGCCGAATTTGGTGCGCCGGCTTGTGATATCCCGCCAGTCGCGGGGATAGGTCAGTTCTTTCCACCACGGTATCTCAGATCGCTTGTTGTCGATCATGAGCCCTTGGGTCTCGCGAGTGCGGTTGGTGACCACGTCCTTTTCGCTCATGAGGATAATGAACTGCGCCAGGGTTTCTTTCCTCTCCGCAGCCCATTGACTGTTGGGGTCAAGGGCCAGGACCCTTTCGACCTCTTCCAGGGCCTGAGCGAACCTGCGTCCGGTCATCAATGCCTTGGCGTTATCGGTCAACTTGGCGATCGTGCGCTTTTTGTGCTCCTCCTCGCGTGCGATGCGCTCTTCTTTGATGCGCCGCATTTCCTCTATCTGGTCCTTGCGGACCTTGGCTTCCCATTGCGCCTGCGTCGTTGCCACAAACTTGAGCCGGTTCTCGATCTTGACCCGCCAGTCGCGGTAGCTCTTGGGGGTGAACAGCGTCTTGCTGGTGGACAGGGCGTCCATCGCCACCTGCGCGGCGTTGGCACTGGCCTGGAAATCTGAAGCCTTCTTGGCTAGGGCCAGTATCTCGCTGGACTTGCCCAGCCACTTCGTGATATCCAAGATCGCCAACTGCCTTCGTATCCGGTTGCGCCGCGCCAGTTGCGTGAGGGCCGGTGGATCTTTATCTGCGCCCAGCAGACCCTGGGCGAACTTTAGCTGCCTGGTGGCCTCGGTCAGGTTCGGGGCCAGCTCCAGGGCCTTTCGAAAAAGCGCGGTCGCCTCTGCGGGGTTGTTGGCGTCGAGGGCGGCCTTGCCGTCTGCCAGCAGGTCCTGGGCCTTGGCCTGCCTTGCCGCCACCGCAGCAAGCATCCTCTGAATGGGACTCGTGGGGCGGGTAACGGGCTTTGTGGTGGGAGGTTTGGGTTTGTCTTCGCCCGCCGGGGGCTCAGGCGCCGGCGCCGCCAGCACGGCCAATACCGCCGGTTCCTTGGGCTGGGCCTGTGCGGCAAGTGCGGCGGCCTGCTGCTTCCTGCTTGTCAGGGCCACTTGCCTGGAAGCGATGCTTCGGTCCGCGGGCGACAGGTATTGGCTGGCGGCGGCCTTGGCAAACAATAGCTTGGCCTCGGCGAGCTTGTTGGCCTTCAGCGCCTCCTGGGCGGAAGCCAGAGCTTCCTTCGCGGCAGCTTGGCCTCGGATGCCCATGTCGACCTTTCCAAGGTGTTCGTTGAGGGCCCGTTTGCCCTGGTCGGACAGCAGTTTGGCGTTGACCTTCAACAAGGTAGCCTTGGCTTGGCGAAAGTCGAGGGCCTTGTATTGGGCAATGCCCTTATCGAGGAGGGCTTTGGCTGCGTCGGCGTCCTTGTCCTGGCCGAACGCCGTGAGCGTAAAGACGCTCATGATAATGGCAGATGCAGCCACGCTGAGTAATTGATGGCGACTTAACACTATCAGGCTCCTTCCCAACTTATCGTCATGCCGCGGGGGTTCAACTGCAAGGGAGGTGATGCACGAACCGTTTCCGCACATATACATCCTTCCCGCCACAATTGCGGTTGCCGGCTGCGGTTATCGCCGAACCAACGCATACACCTTCTTTTTCGGCAAAAAGGGCCTTATATTCTGAGGGAAAACTCTCAGGCAGCAGGAGCCGAATCCAGGAAATCCGGCGAGGCCGGTTAAGAGCCAAGGGGTTCATCATTTCCCGGGTCGGCGCGGGGGCACGGGCGCGCGGCGCCTTGTTGTGGTCTCAAACATTCCTTCATATACAGGCACCAATTTCCCCGGCTTGGGCACCCCCACGGCAGGCTTGGCAAGGCGCTTCATGGCATCGAATTTTGCCCTGTCAATCGTATACATGCGGGACTGCAGCAGACCGTTGTCGTCAAGGTACAGCATCTCTGAGGTCTTTGATCGTGCCGACACGTATCTGTTGAAGTTCAGATCTACCACGATGGCGCCGGTGGAGAAGTCGGCCTCTGTGTGGGGCTCGCCGATAGGCTGGCCCGGGAAGACCTTGAAGCGTCTAGTGACCTGCTTGCCGAGGGCGCGGGCGAAGACTGTAACCGTGACGTACGGGGGCCTGGACACGGGATTGCTGCCGGTCAGCAGGAAGGTGGTGGTCTTGGGAACGAAGACCGGTTCGCTCCATGGGCTCCACGGCGTGACCAAAACTGCTTTCTTCGCATGCTCCGGTTTCTTCGGATCAACCAGATCGTCGTGTGTTAACAACGGGTTCAGCATGAGCAATTGGGCCCTGTAGCGATAGCTCGTCCTGCTTGCCAGGCCGTCGTGGTGGAACCAGATCAGAATGCGCTCCTGCTCGAACTGCTGGGCCAGGGGCTCTTTCGCTTCAGGCCATAGCGACTTGGGCAGGTTGTTGCGCCAGTCGACGGGCACCTGGGTGGGGGCGTGCAAGATCGACCAATAATCCGGCCGAAGGATCAATCGCTGGATCAGGGGGGCCTCAAGCAGGGCAATGGCTTCGTTGACCTCCTTGGCGTTCTCGTTGTAAGGGGGCAACTTGGGGACCTGGATCACCTTGCCGTCCGGGCCGGGCTTTTGCCACGCCACCGTCGCCAGATCACGCTCTGGGCCAAACTCGCCTTTGCCGGTAGCCTCCTGCACCTGCACCCGGACTCCGAGGGCGACGAGCCGGGGCATGATCCGCGTATCCTTGAACTCTTGTATCCAGCTTTTCTTGAGCCGGCTCCAGGGATAGAACAAGCCCACGTGCGCCCCGGGTACGTCGGCGAGTTTATCCGGGTCCTTGTATGGGATCCGGTAGCCCGCCCAGGCCTGCGGTTTCTCGGGAGCGGGCATCGCCGATTCCACCTTCGGCAGATCAACTATCACTTTCCGGTCCGAGGGCGTTGGCATTCTCCAAGCCTCGCGGCCTCCGGCAAGGTCGATCATGGGATTGAAGGAGGTCCCCTTCTGAAGCCGAGTAAAGATCTTGCCGTAATCGATCAACTTCGTTTCCGTGGGGACCGCTTCATCCGCTTTCTCTTTGAGCTCCTTGGCCTTATCCGAGAGCTTTTGGTCTATCTGGCTCGGGCGGACCCCATCGATTTTGCGAGGCGAATGCCAGAACCACTGCCCCACCGCGCCGACAAGCAGCATCAGGCACAGAAGGAGGCCGCCCTTCTCGATGTGCTGCTCGATAAAGGTTATGTCGTCGTATTTGGCCATACCGGATTCCTCAAGGGGGTGATGGTCTGGTCCGCTTGACCTCGGTTGGCATCATGGGCGGCAGGTAGGGGCTCGCGGCGATCTCATTCGGGAACGCGGCTTTCAGCAGGGACCGGTTCAGACGCGGTATGTCCGCGGATTGAATCGTCTTCTTGTCGAGTTTGACCAGCAGCGCACTTTCCCACAAACCCAGCTTCACATTCTGCCAGGAAGCCTTGTCGTAGAATTCCTTGCCGACAAGCAGGCCGTTGATCTCCCGAATGGCCCTTCTTCTTGTAGCGCTGGCGGAAATACTTTTGGCGATGCTTTGCTTCACCCCTGGGCTCAGCAGCGACCATATGTGCTTGCCGGGGGATGGTTTGTCCTGCTTACCCTGCCGGGACAGCTTCTTCAGGAAATCCCGCCAGCGGTCCTTTCCGTCCACGATCGCGTCCCGCTCTGTGATCTTGCAGTCGTGTTCCGTGCCCCTTACCCATGCCGTCAGAAGCAACAGTTCGCCCTGTAAGGTCACTGTCATGACCGGGTCCGTGCCGTAGTACCGATCCGCGGGAATATCAGATAATGCCGTGATCTGCACGCCCAGGATGGTGTGGAAGTTGCGATTCATCAGGTTCTGCTCCAACGCGCTGAGGAACCTGGTGGGCATGATGATCGTGAATTTGTAGCGAAGGACGTCATACTGCTGGCAGGACGCCCGCTTGGTAAAGGAATTGACCACGCCCGCAGCCGCAGGCCCGGGCGTTGAACTGCCTGGCACCTCGCCCCCACTGACGTACTTCTCATTTATCTCGATCTTGACAAGTTCCTTGACCGCCGCATTCAGCACGCTGTGTGTCTCGTTCCTGGACTTTGCCAGGGGGGCCGAAATGTCATTGGTAGCCGAGATTGCCGCTATGATGTCCTTGGTGATCCAGTAGTTGAGTTGGGCCAGCCATATCTGGGTTATGGGCGGCGCGACGAGCTCCGGTCCCGGCAGCACTATGTCCAGTGCCTCAGTGGAGGCGTAGATCAAACCCTTCTGGGCGTGCTTGACCAGTAAGGCTTTATTGGCCATAGTCAGGATCTGCTGCACCGTGGGCGCGCCTTCCCCGCCGGTCTCCGGGGACTCGTTGCCACCCCCTGTTATGTCTCCTTCTGCCGCATCGGCGGCCTTTCGCCTCTTGGCCTCTCTCTTTTTCCATTCGTTCTGGAGTTTCGTCTCCCAAAGAATCTTTTCCTTTTCGATCTGCTCCTGGGTAGGTTGGCCCACCGGGAGGAGGCTCGCCAGGAGCTTGGCCGACTCTTCGCGGTAAACCTGCGCGGCATTGAAAGTCAGATCGTATTGGCGGTAGAGTTGCAGATCGGCGGGGAAGGCCGGCACCTTCCGCAGGCCGTCTTCCGCGTTGAACGTCAGCAGGAGCGGCTGACAGTTCCGGCGGTTCCAGGCGATGTTCGCATCGACCACGGCCCGCACGGTGGCCTGGGCCGCTTCGACCCGTTGCCGCTCCTTCTTGACTATCTTCACGTTCACCGGCTTCTCTCCAAGCCGCCCCAGTTGCTTGGAAAGCTCTTGGCGGTTCGACAGGGCCTTCTCTACATCCTCGCCGATGCTGGCGCTGGAGGCCAGCATGATCCCGCCAATCAAGATCACCGCGCCGGCTGCGCTCAACAGGAAGATATTCTCTCGTATAAATCGCATCTAGCTAATCGCAACCTCCCGGAATTACGGCTTAACCTTCCCGATACCTTTCTTAACATCGTCGTCATCGTCATCGTCCAGATCCAGACCGTCGCCGGCGACGATAAGGATCAGTGTAATGTCCGAACGCGTATCGCCCGCCATGTCCTCGCCCGGGAAGGTCGGATCCGGCATCCCTGTTCTTGGCCTGTCGCCGGAGCCCGTTGTGCCGCTGCCTCCGGCGGCTCTGTCCCTCCCGGAGCGATACACAAACGACAACTTGTGGAAGCGGATGGACTTCAGGTCTTCCGCCTGGGCGTTTGTCTTGCATATTCGACGCAGCGCGCCGAGCATGTCGTTGGCGATGTTTTGCGGCAAGGGCGTGCGGACGGACATCGTGACCATGAAGTATCGTTCGGCTTTTTGGTCTGTGCCGGGCGCGGGAGCCGCTGCCGTGGGCCTTTCCCCGGGAAGACGCATGATGTAGCTTACATGCATTTTCTCGACGATGATGATCCGCCGTTGCTGGCGCGGGATCCTCGTGATAAGCCTGTTCTCTATGTCCGTGATCTGCTTGGAGAGGATCTCTTCAGCCCGGGCATCGCCTTGCTTTAGCGCCAATTGCTCCTTGGCCTGCGCCAACAGCTCCATGTCCTTTGCATAAGCTGCAAGCTTCGCTTGGTCGGGGGCCACCGCACGGAGCGACCTGGAGATAAGGGTCTGGGCTGAAGGAAGGAAATCCCGGTATGCATAGAGCTTCTGGTACCTTTTTATCTGTTCGGTTTCCTCTCGGCCCTTGTTCTTCAACTGGTCGTACGCGTTGCGGAGTTCCCGCATATCGGCGGTAACACGTTGCGCTTCGGCAAACATGGCGCTGTTAGCCAGGGCCTTCCGGTCGGTATAGGCCCGAAAGAGCGGCCCGGCAAGGGCTGCCAGCAGTACCGCAGCCGCCGCTACAAACCAGCCGCGCTTATGGCCCCACAGCCGTCGTCGAGCTATTTCGGTAGGCAGGAGGTTGGTGCGGATTCTGCCCCGCCCCATGGCCGCCAGGGCCGTCCCGTAAGCCACGGCAAAAGAAAGCACGTTCTCGGAGAATGTCGCGGCGCTTACCGTCGGCCCGGGCTTAATCTGGTTGTAAGCATCGATTCGGGCCACGGGCATATTCAGGTTCTGCTCAAGGAATCGCTGGAGGCCGGGCAGGCGGAAACCATTGCCCAAACCCACCAGTCGCTTGAACAGCGTGTCGCGGTGCAGTGATGTGTAGTAGCCGATCGATCGCTGTACTTCCTGGACCAGGTCGGAGAAGACAGGCCTCATGGATTGAAATACCTGCTTTGCATATTTGCTGGTGGCCGCGGTCTTCTTCAACTGTTCTGCCTTGTGGAAGGACAGTTTGAAGGCCCTGATCAGCGCCTGGGTGAAGTTGCCGCCACCGATTTGGATAGTCCTGGTCCAGAGCCTCGGCCCGTCGGCGACCACCAGGTCGGTCTTGTCCGTACCGATGTCCATCAGTAGTGTGGCACCATCTTTGGCGGTCTGCTCGTCGAAGCACATGAAGTTGTAGAGCGCAAGCGGGGCCATCTGCACCAGGTCCACCCTTAGCCCTGCCTGGTCGAAGTGATCGAGCATCTCGTCCACGTCCGTGCGTTTCATGGCAAAGATCCCGACCTCAACGTCGGGCGAGTCGGGATCCTGGAAAATCTGCCACCGCCAGATCACCTCTTCGATGGCGAAGGGGATTTGTTGTTCGGCTTCAAACCTCACAATGTCCGGCACTCGCTTGGATTCCACCGGGGGCAGCTTGACAAATCGTGTGAAACTGCTCTGCCCGGGAACGGATATCGCAACGGTGGTGCCGACGATCTTGTTGCGGGTCAGAAAACTGACCAGGGAGTTCTGAATCAACTCTTTCTCTTTGCCCCCGGATTGGGAGAGAATTGTCGGATGCTCGACGATGTCGATGGCTTCCACCACCAACTCCCCGTCTATATCTCTCAGCTTCAGAGCCTTGAGAGCACACTGCCCGATATCAATGCCCCATATGCTTT
>SDBS01003656.1_pt1 | contig 15105 bp, 19 predicted proteins | sample 2277091 | NCBI WGS metagenome assembly SDBS01 (sample SAMN10404972, study PRJNA504765) | marine sediment metagenome | isolation source: marine sediment core GS10_PC15, 163 cmbsf | place: Arctic Ocean: Southern Knipovich Ridge | collected 2010 | reverse complement strand
GGCAGGTGCATCAGAAGCGGCGACAAGAAGCGTGGCTGTGCCTTTGGTCTTAACTGTAATAGTTCCAGTCGCGGTTAAGTCTGCAGTAGTGATAAGACCATCAACTAACAAATTATTATCACCTGCATCGCTATCACCGCCAACGTGCACTCCCCCGTTTATTGAAAGTTTAGATGCTGGAGTAGTTGTGTTGATGCCTACAGGGCCATTCAAAAGGTTATATTCAGAAGCATAAAATCTCAGTGGGATATTAGCAGTTATAGCATCATTAAATGCCGCAATCGCCAACTCAGAACTTTGAAGACCAACACCAAGATTTATGTCGGCTTCTCGCCTAACAATAAGTTTATAATTGGCATCTATAGTAGTAAGTCCGATGCCGACGTTGCCGCCTTGCAAATTCAGAACACCAATACCACTTGAATCACCTAAATGTAAATCTCCAACCTCAGCCTGAAAATATATGTCTGTATTTCCACTTGATCCGTCTCCTAAATATCCTGTTCTACTCCAAACAGCAGCATCTGTTCCACCAAATTCAATAAAACCAGTAGTAGCATTTGCTGTTGCTCCAGAGTCTCTAAATCTTAATACGGGGGCTGTGCCGTATATTTCTACATTCCGTCCTGGCTCCGTTGTCCCGATGCCTACCTTACCACTGGTGGGCTGCAATAAAACTGGCCCGTAACCGGATGGGTCATTACCCGCATCTCTTCCTTGCCCACCTTGCAGAGATATGGTTCCTCCACCACCACCTATTCCACCATAATGTGTTGTCTTTGAACCGCCAATTAAAGACAATGTACCAACACCTATGCCATAAGCTCCAGCTATATCGGCTGTTCTCAATGTAATATCTGGAGCACCATTTCCAGTTGCATAATTTTTAATTGTTATATCATCATTTGACTCTGCCCCAGCAGCAGGAGTCAGATAAAGAATATCTCCTTGATAATGTAAACCTGACTGTGGACTTACTGTTCCAACTCCAACCAAATCTCCAAAAAGCCCCTTGCCTGTTGTTGTTAAGTTTTCATCATCAAAATCTATCTCCCCCGTATTAGTGGTTATTGAAAATTTTTCTCCTGTTGTAATTTGGAATTGTCCGTAAACAGGGGTTACATTATCAGGATCGCCGTAAACTCTAACGGGAGGGTTTTCATTATTTGCTAACCTGAAAAACCTAAAGCCACCCGCTTGATTCGCACCGGCAGCAAAATCAAACCAATTTTCTGTGTTAGCCTTCCTCAAAACATCCACGCCAGCTATATTTAATATCGATAACGTCCCATTACCAGGTAACCTAAGCCTTGAAATACCCTCAAACTTTAATTCTCCATTGACCACCTCGTCTATAGTCGCACCGTTCACAAAAGTTATATTTAATGTTCCTACAGTAAATCCTCCGGCTGATACATTTCCAGTAATAGAAAAAGTTCCACTGGCATCTCCTAATCGCCCGTCAATAAGTGTTGTATCTCCAACTACAAAACTATTTGAAGCATAAATATCTCTCCAATATGTAACCTCAGCTCCATCATCAAAACCTAAATCAAAAGTCTCCCCAATTGCGGGACTTAAAGTCTTAACACTTCCGTCCCAATTCATTATAATATCATGGAGTGCCGAGTGCGTTGTTCTAAGTATTAAATTATCCTCTGAGCTTGTAACATGATTAGAAGACAGTCTAACGTCTCCACCCGTAACCATATTAAAGCTTGGATTTGAAGCAGTTGATAAATCCTGGTCAATCTCACAACTTGTCAGAACATCAAGGGCTGTTAACCCTATTGAAAGTGCAAAACTATTAACTCCTGCACTTATAGCCACATCATTAAAACTTCTTGCTACTATATCACTTATATTTGTTATATCAAAATCGCCTACATCCCAATTAGCAACAAGGGGTTTTGTGCCATCCTGACGGAGGTATACTTGGTTCAAAACATTCGACGAAATCGGAACCTTTAGCCGAGACACATTAGTTCCCTCAGCATAAAGAACAATCGTAGCAGCAGACCCTGTAGCATCAACATTAGCCAACCATTTAATTATTATCCTGTCAGTTGTAGCAATAGTTACATCAGCGGCCAAGGAAGCATGGATTACAATTTCGGTCTTACTCGTTATAAAATCAGATTCTTCTGAGGTTGCAATTAAGGTTTCGGTAGTATCAGTTGCCCTCGAATAAATTTCAAAGTATATTTTAACTGGTTTAGTGCCAACTGTTTTTTCTGCGTGGATATGGCCTTCATAAGTTCCTTTTTCCAAAAAGGTAAGGCCAGGAATCCCTGCATCAGTAGCGAAATTAGTTAGTGCCTGATCGTCGCCTGTTCCTAATCCTACTGTTGTAAATGTGCTTTCTCCTTCTCCCGTCGGCGTGTCCAGCATCTTGTAATAAATACCACCTATGCTTGAAGCTGTGTTGTTGAGGAAATACTCTTCAACGAATGTGATTGAGGAATCAGAATACTCCTTGGTGACAAGGTGATTTGATGCTGTTGGGAAGATACCGGAAAAAACAGAAGTAAACGCACCGCCATCAGCGAATAAATTACCATAAACTTCTAAATTATTCCATGCTTGCAAATTCCCTGCAGATAAAGCTGCATACCCATCCCCATACACCCACTGTGGGTCACCTGCTATAAGATCAATTCTCCATGCTATATCCTCTTCTGTACCATCCCCAAATTTTGAAGTTTGCCAGTTAGAAAAGTCACCACTCACTTCGTTCAACGAGTCTAGTGCCTCTGCAAGAATTGTAGTCGTAGACCAATCAAAATAACCATCTAACCAACTACCATCAACTGCGTTACCAAGCTCAATCTCATCTGAGTAGTATGGACCAACATAAGCAGGCTGGCTATACGCACGCAAGGCTATTAGTAACACTACAGAAACTATTAAAATTTTCAAAGCTAATTTCATGATTCACAATCCTTTTGGCATGGTCTTGCTTTCAACGTTGTACTAATGTTGTTCAGCTTTTCTTGCGTAAGTGTGCTAGAAGACTTTATGTTCTCTTCAATCCTTTTAGTGCGTTCTTCACAAAGAGACTCAGATACATATTTGCCAGCTTTACCGTTTCTTCTATACTTAACGAGAGCAAAACACTCTTTGATAACCGTTACCATTATTAAGCTAACGATTCCAATCTGTGTATAAGATTCACCTGTCATGAGCTACTCCTTAAAGGTTAAAGATGTAGCGCGAGGTCCCATTATAGGACCTCGCACTCAAAAATAAATCGCCTTGACTTCTTCCCTTTTAAGCAGTAGCTAATCTCTGCATCTGCGTTTCGTTAAGGTACGCTCCGTATCTACCCCATCCAACAGTGGTAGTTACAAAGTTTTCCGCTTTGAATTCCGCGAACACAGTCAACGGCATTTTCTCGCCCAGCTTGTTTTTGATACCAGGAACACACATCTGCCATTTCGTGGTGTTAGCAGCACCGCCATCAATCAAGTTCATCGAGTAAACAGGCTTGATGGCGTATTCCACCTTTATGTTAGCTCCCGCAACTCCAGCGTTTGTATATACAGCAGCTAGAGCTCTCCGCAACCTAGCCATTAGTTGCACAGGGCAGAAAACAATAACGGGTGTTTGCAGCGTAACCGCATAACCGGCTGCGTTCAAGCGAGTCAACAGAGTAGCAGCAGCTGTATTAAGGGTGATAATGTCCTTATCCAACGCAGTTGAACCAGTGATATCATAAGCCGTGTTGTAAGACGAGGTGAAGCCACCCAACAAGGTGTACATCACAGTAGCTTTGTCCTTATACCACTTGGAACGAAACTCCGCTGCCGTATCCTCAACGAGCCACCATTCCTCGTCCTGGAACCACGCCTGGTCAATCTCAAGACCACCACCGTAGGTGTCAAACGGAGCAAACGCCTCAGTTCCGGTAATCTGGTAGATTCTTGCTCTTCCACCAGGACCTCTGGCTGAAAACGACAACCCACTTTGCACGTCTCTGATTCTGAAACCTGGCGAGCCTACTCCAGCAAAGTTTCTTACATCAAACGCGTTGAGGTAACCGGCGTCAATCTCCGTGATACCGAGATGGTATCTGTCGATGAGCTTAACAATCTCATCCGCAAAGTTGCTTTCGGACGTAAACTGTTGAGTACCAGCCCTAATCATATCGTTGTGAACCAACTTTGGAGCTTTCATAAAGTGAGTAACAGCGCCCCAAAACTTAGCGCGACCTTGCACTGTACTCATGTCTATCAGACTATAGTCTGAGAAAATCTTTCCAGCAGTCTTCATCAGATAACCTTTCTTATTGAAACAGTAGATAACTTAACAACAAAATACAACTCAAACAACTACACCAACTGGCTAACTGCTGTTAACCAGTACCAGCTTCAGACGCCGTAAAGCGACCGTCAAAGTGTACTCTAACGGTATCGTTGGGATCGTCAGACAACTCAATAGCTATAGCACACTTATAGCAAGCCCCGGAAGCATCTACTTTGGCCAGTGCCGTTACCAAACAGTCATCATCAACACTGTACCAAAGCCAGGAGCCTATTGCAATAGTGTCGTCAGCCGCCAGTTTATCTAACGTGACATCCTCACACACCATCAAGAGGGTCGCAACACGAGGTTGAGCTAACTTGCCAGCAGCAATGGTAGCTGCTCTTACCGTGGCACCTTCCGCTTTTTCGACAACGATGCCCAGGAGATTAGCCCCCATAAGCAACATCTGTCCCGCCACAAAATCCTCATCAGCAGTTAAAACCTTGGTGAACTGAAAGCCTCGGTCTATCGGGCAGTTTATAACCGTGTTCATTGTATATCTCCACAAAAAGTTTAGTTTCGATTCATCTATTATTCACGCGTACGGGTATACGCGATTAAGCACCTTCAGGAATTAGTTCATTTTTGCTAGCATCCTCAAACTCATTCTCAGGACCCTTTATTGTCTTACCCTTATTTGCATCTGTCTTTTCCTTTTTGTCTGGGTCCTTATCGTCTTCTTCAGCTCTTTTCTCAGCGTTCTTCGTCTTGAAGTTTGAGCCGTTCATGGTTTTGAGATTGAAATCAATAGCAGTATCTATAGCTGCTTTTGCTACTGTATCATCCATCTTTTCAATCCCAGGTATCGTCAGAGTTTCTTGTAAATACTTCACCACGTTGTCGTACTCATCTGTAAGGTGCGAGCTTTCCTTAATAAGCTTCTTTGTCCTTGCTCCAGCTGCATCCTTCTTAAACGGAGCTAGCTCTGTCTCCAGCGCAGTTACCTTATCTGTAAGTCCTTTCTTCTCCTCCTTAAAAGACTCATCAAAAGCGCCCTTAACTCCAGAGAGACCTGTTAGTGCCTCGATACCAAACAAGGCTGTTGGACTAGTCTCGTTCGCTGCGATGTACTCCTTAACCTCTTTTAGTGTAATCACTTTCTTACTCCTTTTCTTATTTTTCTTGTCGTCGTCTTCATCCTCTTCCTCACAAGCTATATCAGCTTGCATAGCTGTAACGACAGCTAATATATTTGCGTTCTTAAAGCCCGGAGAGATGTTATCAGAGTCACACAGAGCTATTCCGCTTAGCCCAGTAACTTTCTCAACAATCCATCTTAGCTTGTTCTCAGCTTGAGAAAATAGGCAGGTAGCCTCTATGCTACATGAATCAAATTTTCCAGTCTGAATCTTCGCTCTGGTAAGCATCTCAGAAATATATGCTATAGCCACAGCGTGATTCACACCACCGATATTTTTTTTAACACCTGCGACTATCCTGCCTACTGCGTACCTTACTGACTTGTCGTCTCCGAAACCGTGACTATCATACACAGGGAGCTCTTTCCTACTTTTCATAAAGCTAACAAGCTGCTTGACAGCCTTAAGAGGCCATATCTGCTTGTACCAAACGAATGAGCGAGTTCTTGATTGTAAAGTATCGAATAAACCCCCGTCACTCTCTCCCTCATAACCTGCTATCATCATAGCAAACATAGGCTCTGGGTCCACCTCCTTAATAGAGTCTAAGACACTATTAGGAACGTGCTGGGTAACTTCATCCTTCGATAAAAGTTTTATCCCAGCTTCCATTAAGATTGTTTTTGTTATCTTTTTCATAATGTTTAGTATACTTCAATATACTACAAAAATATACTTTATATTCGCAAGAATCACTAATTAAAGATTTGGTGGCCAGTGCCGTAGTAGATACTGACCACCAAGTGGATTTGTTTTTACCCATTTCTTATTGGATAAGCAATCCGAGATACTAAAGAGCATCAGGCATACACAACCTGCAACATAAGCACACTATTCTTCTGAGCCTTCGCTACCATCATCTTCTTCAGAGTTCTCCTCAGCTGGCAATTTTTTCTCTTCATCCTTCTCCTCATCCTTTATTCTTTCCATTTCTGCCTCAGTATCAACATCAGGCAGTTGAGACAGAAAGAATTCGTGAGATATAAGTCCTTCTTTTTTAGCCGGTAAAAATATATCTTTAATTGTTTTCCATTGCCTATCTGTAATCGGAATTATTTTAGGTACTATAGCATCTACAGGAATTTGCCTATTTAATCTCGCATTTCTCATGGCTATAGCCTTTTGAAACAAGTCTCTATAGAAAGCTTTCCACCCTGATATCTCTGCGTGTAGCACTACCTCAGTTGGTTCTCCCATGCTTTCAGCCGTAGCTCTATTCGACATCACATTAGCAAAACCTAAGAAGTGTATACCTATACCAGTATGAGCACTTATGAGCTTAGCGTGTGTTGTTATCGACAGCATCAATAAGTTAGCCTCAGCACCAGTTGGTCCTTTAAGACTAAACTCAGAATTAGTAGCAATAGCTGTACCAACTTTCCACCCTAAGCCAGATATCATATCGTTAATGGTATCTGCTTCTTCCTGTGTTTCACACTTGAAATGTGGTGTAGGATGAGCAAATAAATGGTTTAGTTTTCTCCAGTCAAGCATGTCCTTTTCAAGGTGCTCAACAGTTCTTAAGATAGGTCCACAGGTAGGATACCCTAGCCACACCCCCAATTTATCGTTAAAGGTTATAAAAGAGAATTTATCATCAGACAAATCAACGTTTTCCATATTGTAAGTAAAAGAAAGTTTTAATGGAGGTTTAACTGAGTACTCATCTTTAAGCGGCTCTACTGTGTAGCCGGTTGTTGATTGTGGATAGTATCTTAACCCTGGCAGCTTAGCAGCAGCATTCCACACCAGTCTAACAGCAACTTGCCCTTCAAGTTCAGCTTCTTTACTAAGGTCTCTTGGTAGAGAAGAGTCAAGATTGTTAAAAGACATAAACGCATTTAGAAAGTCTTTTGCGTTATCTATAGCAGACTCTGGATAGCTAGTTATATCATCAGCAATCAAGAAAAGTCTATTAGGCACAGAAAAGGCAACTCTCAGATTGATTAGTCTCTGAAGCATCAAGTTTCCTTTTTCAGCCGTACCACTATATTTCTTGATACACTCATTGACCATTGACTCTCTTGTTCTATAAGGATAGTCCGTCTGGTGCTCGTGTATGTGATAAGACTCAATAGACTCAAGCAGTATCCCCATCTGCTTACTCTGGTGTGTTACCAGCTCTTTAAGCTTAGCTATTTCGTTTGGTCTTCTTATAAAATCAAACATATTAAGCTCCTATAACATTTGGTAAGATTCTCATCCCATAAATCTTGCGTTTCGACATATAAGAATAACACAACGCCATAGCGTCTGCCCAGTCAGGTGAGCGTTTCATTCTTTTACGATAGGGTTTTTTAGGCTCTAACATGTATCTACTAGTCCTAGTGTTTGTCTCATACTTTCTTGTACATAAATCTGCTTTAAGCCTGTCTTGCTTACCGTTAAAAGAGTAATCATCATAGCATTCTCCATTCGGATTAAGCAGAGTACGTAAATTCCACCAAGACTCAGTTCCTTTGTTCTCAAACGTCTTATTGTCTAGCGCTGTTTCTGAAGCAACAAACCTATTAACATCTAATCCATCAAGCTTAAGCTGCGAACATATAACAGCACCAGCGCCTATACCATCTATCGTAATGTGTTTGTCAGGTATATTATACTTCGTTTTTAACCTTTTTGTTTCGCCAATAGATGCAGCAGGCTCTATATTTCTTTTAACAACAGTTTCAAGCCTCTTTGTAGGAGTACCTATAAACCAAACATGCTCATCAGTACCATACTCTGCAACATCATGACCCATATAAATAGGCTCTCCTTTTTTCTTCTTAAGTTTGTTCTGTTCTGCTCGCTCTACCCAAGAAAGATTCACAACTATATCTGTAGCAGTAAGAGGAAATTCTCCTAATACCCTAGAGTACCAAAAGGCTGAGTCTTCTCCCCACAATTTTCTAATTCTCTCAATCCAATCTCTTGTCACTGCTCCAGGAACAACACTATCACCAGTAAGTACATTAGGATGATTTAGACCACTAATAGTATGTGTCCAAGTACCAGGCTGAGAAAACCCTTCAAAGAATGGTCCAGCTGGTTCTATAGGATTACCGATTTGAAACAGTATCTTACGGTCACCACCACTAAGCAGACCTTCTATAGGCTCATATAACTCTGTTGGAAAACCGTTAGCCTCATCAATAATAATCATTATATTAGGACTATGAAATCCTTGCATTTGTTGAGCATTGTTTGTGCTAAACCCTAACATAAAGTTTATAGGGTCTATCTCCATTTTCATGGTTAGAGGAGTACCAGGAAGTTGGACCTTTGCACTAGCTTTTCTATGACGTATTTCTCTCCACAAAAGCTCCTTAACCTGTCTTTCAGTTGGAGCAGTGGTTAGTACTACAGATGGAACATGAGTGTACTTAAACCACAAAGCCATTAAAGCAGCAAGGCAGGTTTTACCTACCCCATTACCTGACTTCACGTTTATTCTATCATGCTCTCTAAAAGCACCAGCAACTATCTTTTGGTCTTCCGTAAGAAAAGGAACACCAAGCACCTCATAGATAAACCTATCAGGATGGTCTCGGTAGTGAGCCCACTGACTTCCTTCTGTCAGGCTGCGGAGTTTGTGCGCTAGCTGCTGGCCAAATGAGGTTGTCAAATTCGGCTGCAATTTTAAGTAGAACCTCCTTGTCTGTAACATGTTTTTGGATTATCTGTGCTAACTGGTTTATTATAATTGTAACTTTACCTATATCGATAAGCTGTCCCAACTTTATTTGTGAGTTTGTGCAATCCCCTACTAGTTGACGTATCTCTCCTGTAATAGAAGCAATGTTCTTTAGGTCTCGCAACCCTGGACCTTCTCCATCATTCAACTGGTCCACCACATAAGCAAGTAAAGTGCGTAGTAAAGCTAATTCTTCTGTAACACCAGCCACCTCTTTGTCTTCCAACATAGATTCATGCATAATGCTTATCTGAGGATTTTTAAGAAATATGGAATACAATCTTCCTTTTCGAGCTTTGTTCCTTAGCGACAGTCCTCCATGTATTCTACAAACACTCTCACCAGGCACCGCAAAGTTTTTACACCTGTATCCACTAGATTTAACCATTGCTGTACATCTAATAAGACCTTCACTATTATGAAGCACTCCCTCAGTATCAAAATACCCACCATCGTTAACCATCTTCTTCTCTGCTAGAGTAAGCCAAGCAGACTTCTTGCTCATTCTCGATAGGTCAGTGGTTGCTTTTTTCCTTTTCTTAGTCACAAACACCTTCTGTCATAAATGTCCATAATTATTTCTACAAACTTCTTTGAAAACGGTCTTTTACTCTTACTTATTATATCAATCCATTTTATTTCGCTTTCTCTAAGACCGTGGTCCATATCTAACAACACTTTTAAGCAATCCTCAGCCTGTTTTCTATCTAAAGCCGCAGTCTGCCACCTTAGTTTTTGAGCAGCATCTACAGCCCCACTTCCAAGAGTTTGACATGGTATTTTATGACGGGCCACTGACTACTCCTTCATATTCAAGCCTTCTTGAGTTTACCACAGTTTCAGACATCCAATTGTTAATCCAAGCTTCAAAGTTCCTAACATACACATACTCTCGCTGTACCAGTCTAGCAACCCTATAAACATCGTATAAAGCCATGGAAGTAAAGCATCTAGTAGGCGCACTTACTTTAGGAAGCAAGCCTAAGCGTATTGCATGCTCACATTTATTTATTCTACCTATAGCTCCTATCCCCACTCTATAAAGAGCATCTCTAGCAATTCTTGCATCCCAACAGCAATCGTCTGTCCAAGGGTTCTCATGTACATAATTTGCACCATACCTGTTAACAGTCTTTACTCCTGGCTCCAAAACCTTCATAATCTCATCAAAAAGGTAATCACTCTCTCGCTCTTCACTAACCGGCACCACCGTTAGTTTGTTTTTGCGTCTTTTTTGCCTCATCTCTTTCTTTCGCTTTATCCCTTTGTCTTTTATCCGTCCTTATCTTCTCGTAGATTTCTTCTCTATGTATACCTATATACTTTGGCGCATCAAAGCCTAAAACAACACTACCATCTTTCTTTACTTCAAGCACAGTCAAAACAATATCAAGACCTATTTGAATTTTTTCATTCTTTTTCCGTCTCAGTATTAGCATTACAGCTCCTTCTTTCTAAATATTCTAAAGCTTCATAATACAATTCTCTAGCTTTTTCACCATCAAACATGTATGTTGGGTCATCATGCATACGTCTCTTACACTCCAATGCACACGGCGGACAAACCATCATAATGTTCACCCCTCTGCAGTCTTTACAGATGAACACCAAAGGATGTATCAGATGCTCAGGAAAAGACTCTTCACATCTCTCACATTGTTCTGTTGTTCCTAGCGACAATTATCACATCTCCTAAATGAACTTTTCTGTTTGTTTGTATTTTCATTCTTTTTTCAACGATTCCACCCTCTGCATAGTCGTTAGGCGTATACTCATTAGAAGCAGGACTCTCAGGCAACAACCCTAAGCGAATATCTCCTTCAGCAACCAGTTCACTGCAGAAGATAGAAGACAAATCTCTTTGGTTCTGCCACGGTAATGCAGCACCAAGTAATTGTAGCAGTTTCTTTTCGTAGTCTTTCCCCAGCATCTCATCTCGAATCTCTTTATACACCTTAACTACATGAGGGTTGTTCTTCATCCCTATAACTCTTCTCACAGCAATAATGCCCTTATAACGCTCCAAGACACTGGTAAAATAATCAATCTGAACGCCTTTTTTTCCTTTTTTCAGCGAAGTTGATTCTAGAATAAAGACATTATTCTGAATTCTGATAATTACTCCTATATGACTCCACGCCTTCATCCAAGTTAAAAAGCGGATAATCAAACTAATAAGCCCTTTACCTTGAAATAAAACCTTATCTCCTGTACGTAAGTTCTTCCTTAAGACATTATATTTAACTTCCACTATCTCTTTCCTTTCGTTTTCTTTCTAGCCAAGCCTCATCCCCATGAGTAGGACAAATAATAGACATTACTATCGCAAGCACAGTAAGACCTACAAAAAGCTTAATCATTATTTACTCCTTCTGCTTTGCCTGCTTTTACCCCCCAGCCATACGCCTTCACTGCTAGTTCTTGAGGGCTTATCTCAACATCTCCCATCTCAAAATGCACACTATCAGAGTCTTTTTGGTAATACATTTGCCCAACCCTCTCATTAACCATAAAGGTTTTGTGCACAGTTTGGCTCTTTATAGCTCCTTGAGGGTCAAAGGTAGTATGAGTTATCTGAGAGCAGCCAGTTATCCACACCGTAAGAGTAATAAGTAGAATTACCCACGTGATAGACGTTATAAAAATAAGAGCATTTTCCCTTGCTCTAGTCATTACCGTACCTCCTATCATAAGTATCAACCCCCTCTTGTTCTGGAAAATGCTTGTATTTATCATTAGTCAAATAATCATACTTCTCAACGAACCTAGCACTCCGAAGCCTCTGCTCAACCCTATTAAGATGTCTCTCCCTCGCTCGACTAAATCTTAATCTACCATATCGTACGTCTGCCCTATACGCAACAAGGTGACTTTCAAGAAATTCAACCTTCTTTTCAAGGAGAGAGGTCCTCGTAGCTAATTTCCTAAAGTTACGGTGTAGTTCTGTTTCTGGTTCGGATGAACCAGATAGTATTAGAAGCAACAAAACACCAACCAATACAGCACAAAGCCAGAACAACCAGTCATGTTTAACCTTGTCTCTACACATGCTTCTTCTCCTACTTAACCAAGAATACCGTATTACTTCATTCTTTGTAAACATTATAACCTCCTTGTTAACTTTTAACACTTCGTTTTTACCACACCTTTCCTGTCTTTTGGTGTAGACACTACTAATATCTTATAGTCTCCCCATCTAACGCTTCTCTTCCTCTTAATCAACTTACTTCTTACTCTTAACCAAAACTTAACCACACCTTTCTTTATATCGTTTTTCACCCCATCTGTAGCCATATCTCTTTTAATCCTTCTCTGTCTCATTATCGTCTCCTATTATTAGTCCATATCCATTCGCCATTACCTCTTCGCAGAAAAAACGTAATAAAGAAAGCTAGTCCTACCCCTCCAAGACCAAAAGCAACAATATGATACTTTTTGCAGAATTCTGTTATTATATCAAGCATTATTCACTTCCCTAAAACTTTGACTCTTACGTTTCGCTTTACACCCCACTCAACTGCGTCTTCATGCTCTTCAAAGAAAACCTCTATCAAATTCGGCCCGTGGTCTTTGACCTCAGTTAGGCCATACCCAGGAACATATACCTTTATACCACGAGACAAAAACTTTGAGGCTATAGCCATGCCTTTTGCCTTAGCCCCACTTGAGAATTTACCGTCAGCCCATCTACCGCAACAACACTTTTTAGGGCAATATGCTCTTATATCTGTGGTTATCGTTAGGAGTTGTTGTTCCCGCTTCTCCTGAAGTTTTTTGCCTTGAACAAACCAGTAGAATTCTCCTACTCCCCACAAGATAACCATAACGATTATCAACTTTACTATTGTTTGGTACCACTGTCTCGTTGTCATTTTTTATTCCTCTAATATTATTCTGCCTTGAAACTTTTTACCGTCAAGGACGTATTTTTCATACAAATGCCGAAGAAATGGCTCGAAACTGCCCGATAGATACAAGTTGCCATCCGCTTTCATTTCCAGGTTTGAGCCATCGCACAGAAGGTTGAGCGGAAGATTGTTGGGGTCGACAATGTATGGCTCCGGCCCCCAAGTAAACGTGAGGGCGGGACCAGACAATGTGAATATATTGGGGTCGCCCGAAAACCATAAAAGGTCATTCGGGTCAGCTACTACCATAGCACACAACACACATACTAAAATTAATATTAACACTCTCATTTCTCAGCTCCTTTCTAAGTTTCTTTAACCTATCTTATAATTGCTGCCAGCAGATACCGCATGTCATTAGCGTCCTCAACCCTGACTAAGGCCCCGACCACAAGGGTTTACCTTGCCGGCGCTGGCAGATGAGTTAATGGACCGGCCAGCGGTAATCCTACTATTCGACCCATTTTATCTTAAGTGACGGGAGTAGACAGGATTAACGGTGCACATGTCGTTTTTTCAGTTAAAACCCTGCTAACCCCATGTCGACACGCCACTACTCCCACACGATTATAGAAAGCAGGCTGGACAAACCTTGCGGGAGAGCCCAGACAGGAGGAGGCTTCGTTTCCTAAGCGTACTATTACGCCGACGTTCACACCAGAGCCTCGCACTTCACACGGTGTCGTTCTCCGCAAATGAGCTTCACATCGAGAATTGCCCGTTGAAACGGTTTTCGGCTCCTGTGCCTAACTGCTGCCACTGCTTATCTTTTAATATAAAAGAGCTTAATTCAATTTACACACGTATTGTAGCGTAATTTACTCACCGCGTATACTATAAAGCTCGGCCAATTTGTTTTTAGTACTATTAGTGTTTATTGTAACGTTTATTCGAAGCCTATACTAGAGTCTACTATTCCATAGTTTATTATTACGTTTATTACACGCTTATAGTGGAGTCAGGTATTTCTTCTCTATAATTCCATAGTTTATTATTACGATTATTCGAGGCCTACAGTGACAGGAGTAGTGGAGTTAGGTACTTCTCCCCCACACCTAACTCATAACTCATCTCTCTCTTATACTATATATACATCTAAAAAATCTTTGTAGTATAGTCTATGGCAATAGATATACTACACGCACTTCCTGACAAGCTTATAACCCCTAACAATCAACCCCTGACATACTACTATAGGCCCTTAATAAACGTAATAAAAAACGCAATTTATACTCTAGTATCCGTAACTCATGGCTCCTTACGCGCTTTTAAGGCCCCTAACGTTCATTTGTTCCCTAACTTATGGCTCCTAACTTGTAACAAATTGACCCCTAACTCTCATTTATAGCAGTTAACGCTACTTTATTATCTCTTACGCCTAACAAATGGGCTCAAAGGACGCATTTTTAGTCCTAATATGCACTACTCCTAACTCCTAACAAGCTAGCAAATTGCGTCTTTTAAGCTTTAATACGCGCAACCCCTAACTCCTTACGCAACTCCTTACGAGCTTTTATGGCTTATAAACTATAACAAACTGTGACACAGTTCGTTAGGGGTTAGTTATGGATTATGCGTCTTAGCTCTTAAAATACGCGTTTTTATAACCATAACTCCTAACCCCTAACCCCTAACAAACTTATATCTTATAACAAATGATGCACTTTATACACTTATACTGGACACAGGATGTCCTAACTTGTTACCTAGCTTGTTAGGAGTTATACATCTTACTACCTTAAAGACGTCTTTTAAGCTCCACAACCCGTAACGAGGGGTCCTAACAAGCTTCCTTACAAGTATTATGATGAGCGACCACAACTAATTGCGTATCTTCAAGACGCACTAACTCTCCTAATTACTAGATTAACTAGAACAAACGAACTAGGGCAGACGCGTGACGGCTCTAATCTCTAGAAGAAACGCCCTAACAAACTCATAACATAGCTTATAACAAACTGATCTCTAGATAGAGGGGAGGTCTACCAACAATAGATTAGGGAAAAGGTAACAATTTGTGCTAGGGGGTAGCGTAACCCTATATTAGGGGGGTACTCTCCAGTTGGTAAGTATCTAT
>SDBS01003655.1_pt1 | contig 15106 bp, 21 predicted proteins | sample 2277091 | NCBI WGS metagenome assembly SDBS01 (sample SAMN10404972, study PRJNA504765) | marine sediment metagenome | isolation source: marine sediment core GS10_PC15, 163 cmbsf | place: Arctic Ocean: Southern Knipovich Ridge | collected 2010 | reverse complement strand
GTGCTCCTTCATCCTAGGAATCGACCAGGGAGCCCGGAACTTTGGTGGTTGCCTGGTAGGCTTTGATGGTGAAAAGATCTACATGGGTAGAGAGTACTTTGATGGCTCTGACAATACGATCAAGAGGAATATGCTGAATCTGAGACAGGCTGTCCCATTGCTAGTTGAGCAGATGGGTGGGGAGAGACATAACTGGAAGCTGACCATCTTCGATCAGGACCCTCCAGTCTTCAACACCCTGCTTGAAATGGAACAAGAAGGTAAGAAGTGGAAGACAGATGTTACATTCCGCCATCGCAACAAGAAAGTCAATTTCGACAATTGGCGTGAGGAAACATATATCTTCATTGACCAGATGGCTAAAGATGGTAAGCTAATCTTTGATCTTGATTGTGAGGAACTACACTGGCAGGTAATGGAATGTATTAACAAGCCCTCCACCGAGTATCGAGGTATGAATGAAAAGGGCTGGCATGTGAAGGATCAGTGGAGAGGCGATCACGTTCTAGACGCCTGGGTCCTAGCCATCTGGACAATCGTATCTCAGCAGCTTCAGGCTCCTAAGGGAGACTACATAATCAAGCAGGGTTGGGAAGAGGCTAGAGCAGCCTTCGACTATAAGCGGGCTGTGGATGAGGAACGAGAGCTAGGTGGACAGCGATCCAATGAACAGCTCTTTAAGGACAACTTCGGTAGGCCGAGCCAACAAGGCCCAGCCGATCTATTTCAAAACATGGGGACTGATGGGTGGTACAAAGATGCGTAAATTAAGGAAGTCTATTGTCGTCGGTGGATCGCCAAGCTGTTTGGCTGCGGGTGCGGAAAAGCTTTTTATGCTCCGCATATGTGATCCATCCATCCTTGTCTTCTGTCTTCTGAATATCCTTAGGTAAACCGGACATCTCTCGAAGGGCCTTCTCAAAGGCTACCTCCATCGCACTAGGCACATGCTTAGACTTTCTACGAAAAGGACTGGTTAGCCAAGCCCACAGTCTACTTAACCACTTAGACATTAGAAGCGACCTTCAGTTGGAGGCTCCTGAGTATTCCAGGCCTTGACTCCTGGCCGTGGTCCACCTCTAATAGATGTAAGATCCTGAATCTTTTTCACTACCTTTTGAATACCTTCGACTAATGTATCAATATTGTAGATAGGAAAAGAGATTCCATTAACCTCATCTTCTCTTGTTAGCAAACAAGCTCCCTCTTCATTTAGCTTTATTGTAAATGGCTTTTCTGTTACTTGGGGAGGTAGAGCCCTAAAAGACTGCATACCGCTAACTGCGAGTAGAATTTCAATAAGCTTATCTCCTTCTGCTGGAGGAATCTCAATAGACTCTCCATCATATTCTATGACAAAGTTATTAAAGTTAGGATAGAGAGTAAACTTACCGCTTACTATTTCATCAGGTCTGTTGGCCATGGTCTACGTTACTCCTTACTACCTTTTTTGGAGCGGCTGGATCTTCTTGAACGTCATCTGAATGCTCAAGCATAAACAACTGCTTTGAGGTCTTAGTAGGAAACTCCTTGGGCATCCCCGAAGTGAGGATGACAGTAAGTTCCGGGTTAAAGGACTTAGGATTACCCTTCTGTGCTGCTGCCTTGGAGCCAACGAGTCCAGAGTAGAGCTTCTCTCGTTCGACTAGCTGGTCAGTCTTTTCCTTAAAAGCTACAAGACCGAGCCTGCGAAGGTTTTCCGTGATTGCCTCTTCAGTGTCGTGGATACCAGCAGCCGCTCTCTCTGAGCGGAGGGTCGTTGCTGAAGCGGTGTACTGATCGGTACGGGCTTTAATGCAAGCCTGGAGAGCTTTGAGAGCCTGATCGTCATAGTCCTTAGTAGGATCTGCGATGAACAGTCCAAGAGTATCCATCAAAAGGGACACCTCTTCATAGCCTGGTTTGTCTCCAAAAAATCTTCCATCTGATGATATGGAAGCTCAATCGTTCCATCTGGAGGTACTGAGATTACAACGCCCTTATCCCAAGGGATCTCAGCCCAGAAGCATGTACTGTTAGATAGACGGTTACTGATAGCCATTAGTTACCTTTCTTTGGGCGTCCTCGTTTGCGCCGTGGCTCATTGAAGTCTTCGAGGACGCGAGTAATTGTTCCAACAGAGACCTCATGAAGCTTGGCTATTTCACGTAGACCGGCACCTTCCTGATAGGCAAGGACAACCTGCTCTTCCTTAGCCAAAAGCTTTCGTCTCTTCATATGTTTAGTATAACACAATTTTATGGAACATTAAGGCTTAGGGAGAAAGTCATATCCCTTTTCATGCCAATGCACCGCCTGAATGTCTAGCTCTCCCAGGGATACGAGAGTCCCCCCAATAGTGGAAAGCCACTGACGATTTTTAGAGGTGCTTTTGTTATGAAGGATTAGCTTGGGTCTGAGGGCATAGCAGATTCGATCTGTACCCTCAGCATCTCCAAAGCCCTTGGGAGGCTCATGGAGTAAAAGGATATCTGTAGGCCCCTGAGAGCAGGCCTTCTCAACCTCATTACGGGTGTAGTGGCCATGACGCTTCTTGCTAGCTCCTCGGCCATATCGGTAGGTCTTCCGGCTGTAGACCTTTCCCAGACCCACAACGGTACGGTCCTCGTCCATTTGGCCAATATGAGTTTTGTAGCCGTTTAGCAAAAGAGTGAGGTTCGGTAGCAGTTGTAAATCGTTAGCAGACACCTTCCTATTCAGCCACTCATGGTCCTCATGCTTGCCTGCGACCATGAGGGTTTTTCGGGGTAGGCCCTGCTGATTTACGTATAGTTTGGCAAAGTCCCCGAGCACCTCTCGCTCACGCATGGGAGAGGAGATCTTACCTGGATCTGGATAGACCCCGAAATTGCCCGTCTGGAGCACCCAGTCAGCCGTACAGCCAAGTTCTTGCTCAAGGCCTAGTACCTTGTCATAGAACTTGTTTATCTGTCCATATACGGAACCAGCTAGGAAAAGTATCATTGCCGCATTTCCTGCAAGAAATTCCATATATCATATATTTCTTTAGGGCATTGGTCCCAACCCGTCATGTGAGGACGTGGAGGATAGTCTTCTCCATATTCAATGGCTTTTTCGTTATTGTAGAGGAACATCCTGTCTCCACGGCCAGGCAGAACTATCTTCCAACCATCCTTTTCGTATAGGATCATTTCCTAGGTACTGGCTTATGGCTAAACTCTTTTAGCTTTTTCACTTCTTCTTGAAGCTTAGCTATATCATTGGCAGCCGCCTTGAAGCCATGAGCGGTAGCCTCTTGCAGCCTTTTCACAGTGACCTTGGCTTCCTTCTCAATGACCTTCTGGAGACTGATGCCTGATCTGCGGCTCTCATCTTGCAGGCGTTCTACCGAATTTTGATTAAGTACCAGACCTCCCTCTCGTAGCATTGAGTAGAAAATGTCAAATAGGATTTCCCCTGTTGACTTATTCGTGTTATTCATCCTTGTATACCTCCGGGTATCGTTTACTGATCTCGTTCTTGAACCATTGAACAGCCCTAGTGCCAAAGTCTTGTTCAGCAACCTCTAGGAATGTCCTTAGATTTTTCTTGCCTGGTCGCTCCTTCAAGCGCTTCAAGGCTACTATGGCTGGGCACGATCCCTTTTCCAGGTACAAATACCCTTGTTTGAGATCGCTTGTTCCATCCTGCATTTTCTGGATCTCTCGCTCAATAACGTCAAGAGGCTCCTTATAGAAGGGGAGCTCATCTGTCTCTACAGGCATGACCTCCTCCTTTTCCTCTGTGAACTCAATTGGTGTAAAGTAGTCCTTTACCATTCCCATCCTTTCTTCTGTGCCACGGGTCCGAACTTCCACTGCTCCGGGTCGCTGGCCCAAGGCTTCTGTTCTTGTTCCTGTTGCTGGCGCGCCGCCTCATTCCACTTTTCATATTCACCTCTTATCATGAGGCTATCACGCTGCTGCTGCACTTCCTTGATTAGATCTTTTACGGGACCGCTGGTCTCTTCACTAAGCTTACAACACGCATCATCTATAATGGCTAGAGTCTCTTCCGGTCCAAATCGCTGCCGCATGTCTCTAAGGAGATCCCGCAAAAACAATATTTCAGTGGAATCAGCTAGTTTTAATAGTAACTCAAGTTCTCTCATTTTGCCTATTCCGTATTTTAGCAACTATGCCAGTATATTGCGTATGGATGCCACACTCATTTCCTGCTGGAGGGAGTTCAGGACCTACGCCAAAGAAGCTGGGGTCCGCTTTCACCCGAACGATGGCCCTGGCAAGTGCCCTGAAAGCTATGTCTTCTCCATGAAGAGTTTTGACCTCTTCTATCCTTGAGACTATCTCTAGTAACTCATCCATATTGGTTTCCCCGAGCAGTTCTTTTATTTCTATCCAAGTCTCCAAAGGTTCTAGTCCTCTGACTGTGTTCTTCATAACTTAGGTAGACTGTTTAAGTCTACATCTTCCTTCCCTATATGCCAATACAGATCAAGAGTAGTGGATACGTTTGCATGTCCTAGTAGGTACTGTACCTGTTTAGGGCTCACCTTGTCTTCTAAGAGCAATGAGGCAAATGTATGCCTGAGCCCATGGAATGTGAGTAGCGGCAGGCTAGCCTTTTTGCATAACCTTCTTAGCCTATAATTCACATCCATATTGGAAAATACTACTGTATCTTCCCCTGGAAGATACCACTTTTCTAACAAAAGTGCAAGTGAGTCTGTCATTGGAATGATTCTAGATTTCCCACTCTTAGTAGGTGAATTGTAGCTTCTCTGAATTTTAATCTTACCTGAGCCTATGTCAACATCAGTCCATCTAAGCCCAAATACCTCACCTTTCCGTACCCCTGTATGAAGAGCAAATGCCAGGATTGGATGAAATTCTATATCAGTTTTAGCACAAACTTTAATAGCCTTTTCAGCCTGAGTCTTGCTCCAGGTCTTCACCTCCATCTGCTGAGCTCGGGAAACCTTGAGTTGGATGCTATGACCTGTTTCCCACTCAATATACTTTTTCAGGATATTGGCTAGTACCCGGATAGTCCCAGGCTTCAGATCATGACTTTGCCAGGTGGATATAAGCTGGAGGCAGAATTGCTTTTCACGCTTCGCCGTATGCTTTGCAATATAAGGCAAGATCCATTTACGAAAAAGGCATAGCTGAGTCTTTACCGTATTCGGTCTACCTATCAGGCTTTTCTCAAAGTCGTGCATTCATTATTTCCTATAGTTTTTCACTATTAAGGAGTTTAACACAATTTCCTCCCTTGTCAACTAAGTTATAATTATATTAGGGTTTGGGCGTTCACCGGAGATTAGCACTTGACTAAGACTATGCCACGTAGAGAGCTTACTAAAGAGACCATGAAACAGCGCAAAGCTAAGGCGAAATCAGAGCCTATGGTTCTTATAGCCTTTGGCAATCATCCCCTCAAAGATCTAATGGCTAAAAAGGATACTATGGATGGTGAAGAACGTCTAATGTCAGCTATTGACCAACACCACTGGCCTCCTGTTTATCGTAGAGTGAGCATCTGTTCAATTGAAGATGTGGAACTTTTTCAAGAGTACCTGGCATGGGTTGCTGAAATGCTGGGATTTTCAGGCCAGGACTCTAATGAGGAAGCGTAATTGTCACATTGGTATATTCAAGCCGAACCCGATCATGCTGATGCTTGCATCTGGAGGCAACCTTCAGATCAGCAGAACGTCTCAGAAGCGCCTCACGAAATAAATCTAGCTCCTGAAGACATGACCCTCCCACCGGAGGAAATGCAGGCTGATGAGGAGAAATGGACTGTCGAAGATGAGCAGGCCATTTTTGCAGTAGAAACGGCTTGGGTTGTAGAACAAGACCCGGAAGAGGACTAATTGGCAATAGATAGACCTCAGTTCTATCCTGGCTTGCCTCTTGAAGGAATTCCATTCTTCAAGCAACGGGAGAAGTTTAGAACAAATCATAATACTCTCCTGGCAATAGCCTCTTCCTCCTATCAGGATGGGACCCCACCTGATGCCGCTCTCAATGCCTTAGCCTACGGTGAAGAAGACTTTCGTAGACGTTTCCGCCTTAAATACAAAAAAACTGAGGGTGTACTTACAGTCCAGAAAAACGATGGGACTGATTCTAATGAGGATTGGCGGGATCGTGCCACCATCGGGTCAGAGCGATTTACTATTACTGATGATGGTGTCGTAACTGCTACTGCCTTCTATGGTCAGTCAGGGGAGTTACTAGGACCACTCACAGTTAAAGAGAGCGATTTTGCAGGTTTCCCCAGAGAGACCTTTCCTGCAATCACCACCCTAATTGTCAATAGAGCAGACTTCTACCTAACAGGAGTTATAGGTACTGGCTCCACTATACTTAACCTGGCCGTAGGCGTCGGTGGTGGCGGTGGCCAGGACATTAGGCTCAATACTGTAGATGAGTTTGGAAAAGGGTTCTATCAGACTACTACCTTCCAAGGAGTATCTCGCCTAAGAGTCGATACCTCCGTAGGGTTCTACCTATTTGCTGATGAATTCAATAATCCAGTAATTAGTTTTAAGGATATTGTTGATACTGATACTGGTGAAGAGAATACAGCTTCTAACCTTGGAGCAGGTGAAGGCTTAGCTACAGCTAAGGTTGGAGTAGACCTTCCATTCAAGAGTTTAGTAGGTGGTAGCAATATTACCCTATCCTCATCTGGTACTGAAGTAACAATCGCAAGTCAGGCCGGAGGGGAGTTCTATTCTACTGTAAAACAAAGCGATGGACTGGCTAGCTTTAGCGGAATTAAAGTCTGGAACTATAATGCTGATTCTTTCTATGTAACTCAAAATGCTCCCAATACAGATGAAGCTACCATCAACTTCCGGGGTGACGTCAATGCGGAAGCGAATACTGCTAGTAACCTGGGAGCTGGTGAAGGTGTATTCGCATCTAAGTCTGGAGTAGACCTTAGATTCAAGAGCATTACTGGTGGCTCAAACATTACGCTCTCCTCTTCTGGCACCGAGATCACTATTGCTAGTCAGGCTGGTGGAGAGTTCTACTCCACCGTTAAACAGACTGACGGTCTCCAAAGCTTTAGTGGCATCAAAGTTTGGAACTACAACTCAGCTAACTTCTACATTACTCAGAACTCTCCCAATACCGATGAGTTCATTCTTAACCTTCGTTCTGACACAGGGCCACAAGGACCAACAGGACCAGAAGGACCAACAGGACCAGAAGGTCCACAGGGACCAGGCTTCTATCTCACGGTTGCTCATTCAGATGACACTGTATCCTTTGGTGGAATTTCGGTAATCAAGGTTAATGTTGCTGACTTCTATATAACCCAGAACTTCCCTAATACTGATGAAGTCCTACTAAACTTCCGTGGAACCGATCCTGGCCAGTCTACTACTCTTATTTTCACTAACCAAAACGAGGTTCAGTTTACACATAACTTTGGTACTAAGCCTCTGCTTTGGGGAGTGTTTGATGATGCTGATGAATCTATCATTCCCAATAAGGTAGATATTTCAAATCTAAATACAGCCTTCTTCTACTTTGATTCAGCGATTTCTGGCTCTATCATTATCTCTACTGGCGGGACAGGTGCGGCTGGAGCAGACGGGGCAGATGGAGCAGATGGAGCAGACGGGGCAGATGGAGGTACATTCTACCTAACTATTAAGCATTCAGATGATAGTGCAGTATTTAGAGAGATAAATGTTATAGGATACGATGTAGCTGACTTCTATGTCACTCAGAATGATCCTAATACTGATGAGGTCACTGTCAGTCTTAGAGGAGGAGGCTTAGGCCCAGAGGGACCAACAGGTCCGACAGGACCAGAAGGTCCTCAAGGCCCTGGCTTCTATCTAACCGTAAAGCAAACTGATGATCTAGCCAGTTTCAGTGAGATCAATGTAATCGCGTTTGGTACTGGATTCTACATTACTCAAAATGATCCTAATACTGATGAAGCAATAGTTAATCTTAGAGTACCAGAGGGACCACAAGGTCCAACAGGACCCGAAGGCCCTGAAGGACCTCAGGGTCCTGGGTTCTACCTTACCGTTGCCCATTCAGACGACTCTCAGAGTTTTGGTGGAATATCCCTAATCAAGGTCAATGTTGCTGACTTCTATATAACCCAGAACTTTCCTAATACTGATGAAGTAGTAATAAACTTCAGAGGAACGGCAGGTGGAGGAGGCGGGGAGGCTAATACTTCTAGTAACCTAGGATCAGGCGAGGGCCTGGCCACTGCTAAGGTTGGAGTAGATCTTCCGTTCAAGAGTCTAGTTGCAGGCGAGGGCGTAGAGCTCTCTTCAACCGCAACTGAAGTTACCATCAATGCTCCTGAGAGGTTCTACCTAACCGTAAAGCAGACTGACGGGCTGGCAAGCTTCAGTGGCATCGGGGTCCTAAACTTCGGCACTGGTTTCTACATAACTCAGAATGATCCTAATACTGATGAAGCCATTATCAACCTTGACCAGGTTCAAGGCCCAGAAGGACCTCAGGGACCAGAAGGTCCACAGGGAGAGCAGGGTCCGGGCTTCTACGCTACTGTAAAGCAAACTGATGGTGCAGCTAGCTTCAGTGGCATCAACGTATGGAACTTCAACGCAGTTGATTTCTACATTACCCAGAACTCTCCCAATACTGATGAAGCCGTTATCAACCTACGTGGACCTAGTGGAGCTGCCTCTATCGTTTTCACAAATCAGAATGAGGTTCAATTCACCCACAATCTCGGTTGTAAGCCTTTGCTCTGGGCTGCATTTGATGATGCTGATGAGACTATCATCCCCCAGAAAGTAGATGTCTCTAATCTGAATACTGCCTTCTTCTACTTTAGTGAGGTTATTTCCGGCTCTCTAATTCTCTCCAAGGGAACGGCAGTTGGTGGTGGAGGTGGTGGTAGGATTCAATACATCCACCTGCGCGATCAGCAGGTTAGCGGTAGTAGCAGTGGAACCTTTACCAGTGGCTCCTACGCGACCCGAACGCTACAGACAGTAGCAGTGAACGATGTAGCAGGAGCGTCACTTTCATCGGATCAGTTCACACTGCCGCCTGGCACTTACAATGTTAGGGCAAGAGCACCAGCATTCAAGGTGGACAAGCACAAGGCCAAGATTCGCAATATAACCGACTCCACAGATGCAGTCATTGGAGCGGTGGCAAACGCAACACACACGGGCTCTGGAGCCGAAATTGAGACAGACCAGTCAGACTCGTTAGTCAATGGCCAGTTTACTATCTCCGCAACTAAGGTGTTTGAGCTTCAACATCAGGGTGGAAGAACACAATCTAGTAATGGATTTGGCATCAACGCAGTTTTTGGTGATGACGAGGTATTCGCCGAAGTCTGGTTGGAGAAGATAGCGTAATGAAACTTTTTGGTGATCTCGACGTTAGGAATGGAATCATCCTACAGGATGGTGTGCCAGTTCTGCGCAATGAGTTCTATCTAACTGTCAAGCAGAGTGATGATCTCGCTAGCTTCGGTGGACTTAATCTTCTCAGCTTTGAGGCAGAGTTTTTCTACCTCACTCAGAACTCTCCTAATACAGATGAAGTCACTATCAACTTCCGACCAACAGCAGCCGGTGGTGGAGAGGCCAATACAGCATCAAACCTGGGATCTGGTGAAGGAATCTTCTTCCAGAAGTCCGGTGTAGATCTAGAATTTAAGAGCCTAGTAGCTGGATCGGGAGTAGAGCTCTCTTCTGACAATGATGAAATCACCATCAATGCTCCAGAGAAGTTCTACCTAACGGTTAAGCATACGGATGATAGTGAGGTCATTAGGAACGTTAATGTATTTGCTGTAAATGTTGATGATTTCTATCTGACTTCCAATCCGGCAAATCCTGATGAGTCTGTTCTCAATCTACGAGATCCTAAGGGAAATCTCTTCTTCTCACAGGATTTCTCAAGTTCCCTAGAATGGGAAGTATCGCATAACTTGAATTCTGAGACTCTGGTTTGGTCAGCATATGATACTGCTCAGCGAGCATTGCTCCCATCAATAGTAGACATTTCTGATCCGAACACTTCATACTTCTACTTTGCGGAAGCTATTGCAGGAACAGCGGTTCTATCGGGTTCGGGTGGTCAGCTTGCTTCATCTCCTCTAACCGACAACATCTCAGTGATTATCGAAGGCCCTGATGTTAAGAACTACCTCTTGAATAGACGGGCATCATTTAAGTATACGATTGTAGATATCACACACGGAACCGAGATCGGCGCAGCTACAGGAGGCTTCTACATTAATGATGTAAGTGTAACGGGTATGGACCCTGTGTTCTTCTACCCACAGGAAGATACTGATATTGCTACTGGAGCAAATGTAGTGGAGGCTGGAGATACATTACGCCTCTCCATATTTGAGGATCTTGGTGCCACTGACCTGAGCTTCAGCATGAAGATTGTGAGGGCAGTCTAATGCAAGTACTTGTCATAGGAGGAGCAGCAGCATTTGATTCTCAAGAAGTTTCGGTTGATATGGATGGAGGTACTGAGTTTTTTGCAAAAAATAGTGATGTAGATGTTGGAATAGCTAATAGCTGGTCTCTGTTAACGTGGACTAAGCGCACAGCTTCCGATTTTACTGGAGGAGGTGGATGCCTACTAGACGTAGATCAGCTAGCAACTAACGATAATACTATCGGGTTTCGCTACTTAGGAGCACAGGACACCATCAGAGTTTTTATGCGAGACTCTGGCGGTACTACTTTCAAACTTTATGATTGGGATAATTTTCAAACGCTTAATCAATGGATTTCACTATTAACTACTTGGGATGGTACTACTCTTCTCTTATATATTGATGGAACCGATCAAGTTGCTTCTAAACTTACGGATGATGCTGGCACGATGACAAGCACGGTCCGTCGCATTGGAGTAGGAGCCGGATCAAGCGGCAGTGATACCCTACAGTGCATATACCATAGCGCTGCGATTTGGGATGTAGCTTTGAGTTCGGCTGAAGCTAGTGCAGTTTACAATTCAGGTAGTGGTGGGGAGTTTGATTTGGCCAATAATAGTGGGAGTTATGTTAGCTCTGCAAATTTACTGCACTGGTGGCGATTGGGTTTAGAATCAGATCCAGTAAGCAATATCGGACAAGATTATGGTAAGCACACAACTTTGATAAATGTGATGGATGATGCAGTTGACATAACAGCAGATGACGTGGTGATAGACTCACCACCGTAAAGTATAACAAGGAAAATGAGTTAAACTTTCCTAGAAGGGGCGAATAAATGAGACACGACCAACCACGATTTAAAGGGTTGACAACTGCCGAGGGGATAGTTGACACCCTAAATAATCGTATAATTAACCTAGGGGCACCAACCCTAGCTACGGACGCGGCTCGCCTTCAAGACGTGCTCGATAATCAAGGAACGTTCTACGGTAATACCGTAAAGCATTCCGATGATTCCGTAAGTCTAAGTGGTATAAAGGTTTTTACGTATAACGTAGCTGACTTCTACGTTACTCAAAATGATCCCAATACTGATGAAGCCATTATCAATCTCAGAGCAAATGCAGGAGTTACAGACCACGGTGCGTTAACAGGCCTACTTGATGACGACCATACCCAGTACATCCTAGTAGACGGTACTAGAGCATTTACTGGTAATCAGAGTATCGGTGGTAATAGGCTAACTAGCCTAGGAGCCCCCGTAGCTGATGATGACGCTGCCAGGCTTCAGGACATTACGAAGTTCTATGGCAACACGGTCAAGCAGACCGATGGCCTAGCAAGCTTCAGTGGGATCACAGTATTCAACTTCGGTCCCAGCTTCTATGTTACTCAGAATGATCCCAATACCGATGAAGCAACCATTAGCCTGCGTCAGCCAGCATCAGGAACGTCACTAACAAAGGTAGCAGTAAGCTTCGTTTCTTCAGTGGAGTGGGAACTAACCCACAATATCGGAAATTCGGATCTTGTCTGGAGCACGTTCGATGATGCGAAGGAAGCCCTACTTCCATCCAGAGCAGATGTTTCCGATCCGAACGTAGCGTTCTTCTACTGGGCAGAAGCCGTAGCAGGAAGGGCAGTAGTAATAGGCTAATAGATGAAACTTCATGAAGTAAGACTCAGAGGCCTTACACAGGCCTCTGATCTAATAGATGCACAAGACAACCGCATCATCGGTCTCGGTGCGCCCCAAATCGGGACTGATGCTGCGCGTCTATTAGATGTAGAGAATCTTGCTGGATTCTACAATAATACTGTAAAGCAGACTGATGGCCTTGCTAGCTTCTCAGGAATTAAAGTCTGGAATTACAATTCTGTTGATTTCTATATTACTCAAAATGATCCTAATACCGATGAGTTCATTCTTAACTCTAAGGCTCTAAAGAATGTTGTTGACGATCCTTCTCCACAATTGGGAGGAGATCTAGATACTAACGGCTTTGATATTGTATCTGCTAGTGGCGTACCTATTGAGATCTTTCCTGGTGGTAAAGGTGATGGTGCTGATCTTAGATTAGGTGATACCGATAGTGCCATAATTCGGCTTGGCAAAAACACGATATTTGAAGCTGATGACTCTGCCTTTAACAGCATTAAATTTAAGGCAACCGGGACTGCTAGTTCTGATATTCTTTTCGAGATGTCCACGGCAGCACGTACCATAACAATGTCAGACCCAATATCAGGTGCAGTAAGTATACAGGGAGGCCCAGGATTCACCATGCTCGCCATTGGAGGAGATGCTAAAATTCAAGCTCTAACTGATGATGTTGTATTAGCTCCACCTGGCGGAAAGAATGTAATAATTGATGCTAATACTTGGCCCGCCACTGATGGGTCTGCTGGCCAAATCTTAGAGACAGACGGAGCTGGAATTCTCTCGTTTGTTGATCCTCCGGGTAAGTTCTATGGAAGTACTGTAGCTCTAACCGACGATTCAGTAAGTTTCAGCAATATTCAAAAGTTCAACTTTAACGCTACTAATTTCTACATTACTCAGAATGATCCCAATACCGATGAAGTCGGCATCAATCTTAGAGATTTACCTGCTGCTGGCTCCGATGGCACACTACAATTCAATAACAATGGTATTATAGCGGCAACTGAGACTGCTGATGGAGTAGACAACCTAAGATATGACAACTCTACCGGAGCACTATTACTTACTTCATTTGGAAGTCCTAATCTAGCAAATGCTGTTAATACTGGTACAGGGATTATCGTGTCTGCCACCGGCGTACAACTTGCCGTGGACGGAATTAATAAATTCAATGTCGCAGCGACAACCATTACTATTGGTAGCGGGATAGCATCTTTTTCTATGTCTACGATTCCCCTTATCAACCTCGCCGCCCCAACTGCTAACAACGACGCTGTTCGTCTTGTAGATTTACAGTCAGCACCAGGATTCTACGCTCTTACTGTTAAACAAACTGATGACACCGCTAGCTTTTCCAAAATTAAAGTTCTTTCTTTCAATGCAGATCATTTCTACATCACTCAGAATGCTCCTAATACGGATGAAGTTATTATAGATCTCAGGCAGGACTTCCTGCCACTAACTAGTAAGGCTATTACTATTGAGTCACCGACCAGTAGCGAGGATATTGGTCTGTTCTTTACCAATGAGGCGATCACACTAACACACATTATTGGAGTCTGTGTGGGGAGTTCACCAAGCGTAACTACGGATATTAAGTATAACTCGGACAGATCTGCGGCAGGAACATCGGCCCTCTCCGCTGCTACCGCTGTTACTAGTACCACCACGGGTACTATCCTGCCAGTCGGATCAGGAAATGTACCAGCAGGTAACTGGGTATGGCTGGAAACTTCAGCTCAATCTGGCACTGTGACTAACATGACCATTACTTTAACGTATAGGCAGACGTAATGGCTTTGACATTTGACGCGACTACAACTGGTAATACCAGCACAGACGTGGGTACTTTAACCTATAGTCACACGATTGGAAGCGGAAGTAATCGAATTCTTATTGTGGCGGTAAGCGTCGAATCGGACTCTGCCAACAACTGTATCGTCCAGGGAGTAACTTACAATGCAGTTGCTATGACGCAATCTGCTCAAATTACTGCATTTGAGAATGGTTTTGGTGTTGGTTCCTCCATATGGTATATGGACGAGGCAAATCTTCCTTCCGCTGGAGCTAATGATGTAGTAGTTTCAGCAACCGATTCGGATGTTGGAGGTAGTGATGATATCAACTCTGGTTCAATCTCCTTCTCTGATGCAGGACAGAGTGGTGAAGAAGCTTCTGAGACAGTTAGCGGTGGCGCTACAAACTCCCTAACAGACGATATTACCACTCTGACTGATGATGCTGTCATCATAAACGCCACCCATAGTGGAAATGCGGGCCAGACCACTTCTCCAGGCTCAGGACAGACAGAACGCTGGGACTTCAATGGAACAAGCAGTCATATGGGTGGCGGTGAAGAAGAAATCTCATCAGCAGGAACAGAAACCCAGGCATGGACATTGACCAACTCTAACAGACACGCAATGTGCTTGGCAGCGTTTCCTCCTTTTATTGCAACTAGAAGAATATTCAGTATAACCTAATGAGTGAATCAGTTAAATGGAAGATATGGTATGACGATGGGCAAACCTGTTCTAGTGAGGAAATGAAACCTGAGGAGGCTCCGTTGGATGGAGTTGTAGCGATAGTGGAAAAAAGAAAAGACAGAACAGTTCAGGTATATCAGGGTCAGGAATACTACTTTTGGAATGGAGAGAACTGGGTGGCTGGTCAAGTAGGGAGTTTGGATCGTTGGTTACGTGCAGTATTACCTGCTGTGAAATATGGTAGATGGACTAAGAATTCAATATTTAAGGACGTGATGGAGGAGGCTAACAGATGGCCGTAACTTTTGAGTCAGCGGGAGCTGGACAGGTAGGAAACCTTAGCTCCTTTAGTTTTAGTCATACCATTGGTGGGTCTAATAGACACACCATTATTGTGATAGGAACTTCAGGTAGTGGTAATGCTAGTAGTGTAACTGTTGGATCTACCACCTGCTCTCAAATAGCAAGCTCGGCTGTTGGAACTACAGATCAATTTATTCAATTGTTCGAGACTGATTCTGAACCAGCTACGGGAGCCCAAACTGTATCTGGAACTCTGGCTGCT
>SDBS01003654.1_pt1 | contig 15106 bp, 10 predicted proteins | sample 2277091 | NCBI WGS metagenome assembly SDBS01 (sample SAMN10404972, study PRJNA504765) | marine sediment metagenome | isolation source: marine sediment core GS10_PC15, 163 cmbsf | place: Arctic Ocean: Southern Knipovich Ridge | collected 2010 | reverse complement strand
TAGACCAAGCTACTTAATGGATGATAGATCCTCTTGTTGCTTACACCCGTGACAAACGGCATGTATCATCCTCTGACCATAAATAAAAAACCTTAATATAACTTTATAGGCCAGCTGGAAATACCTATGTAAGAGATTTGAGGGTTTAAAGTCGATTTCGTTATATTCATCAAAAATTACAACCTTTTTCATTCCCCATCCTCCATGGCATTCCGATATGCCTTCTCTATGATCTCCATAACCTTAAGTGCATCTTCGGATGAACAAATGGTAATTTTTCTGTCCAAATCAATACATTTTATAAATTCCTCTACTTCCAGGCTCCAGGACAGGTCTCGGTCAAAGTATGTCACCTCTTCTTCCGGATTTCCAACAGCACTGGCCTCATCCTCAAATTGACGTTTCCCTATGATTATCTTCTCTCTCCCGTAGCTGCCTGTTTTAGAGAGCAGCCCATCCACTACGATATATCCATCTTCTAATGTTATGTCTATTCTGAAGGTATGATTCCACATGGTGGCTGAAGAATGAAAAAAGGCATTCTGCCCCTCCGTGTTTTTCAGGATAACATAAGCATTGTCCTCGACTTTGCCTTTCCAATAAAAGTTGTTCACAAAACTCTTAACTTGTTCAAAATCACCGCAGAAATATCGAAACAAATCCAGCATATGGATGCCCTGGTCCAGCAAAATACCGCCACCTGAGATCTCCTTGTCATTCCGCCAGGAATTACGGAAATTCTTACCTCCGGATTTTCCATACAATCCCCGGATATTTATGATCTTGCCCAGCCTGCCACTGTCAACAACCACCTTGGCCTTAACAATGCCGGGATGGAACCGATGGTTAAAACCGAACATCAGTTTAACCTGACTGCTCTCAGCCTTGATGATGTTTTTTATATCTTCAATGTTCCTTCCTGGTGGTTTTTCACAAAACACATGAATGCCTCTTTTCAAACTCTCTATGCATATTTCTGGCGAATAGACGTTAGGAGTACAGACAAAAATTATATCAATGTCCTTATTAAAAAGACGTTCAAGTGAGTCAAACGTCTCACAATCCGTGATCCTTTTCCTGACAGCAGGATCTTTCTCGAAGATTCCTGCTAATAACAGACGAGGATTTTTTTTGATCACACTCTCTCTTATTTCTCCCATATATCCATAACCAGCAACTCCGCACTTTAAAATTTTCCCACCGTTTGAATTTTCGCTCATTCTTAATACTTAGATCAGTTCTTGATGTCCTGTTGAAACTTTAAGGATAAAATCCTTGTAATCTCCCAGTATGTCTCGACCATATTCACCATTGTAAACAATCTCAGTCAAAAATTTTTTTATGTCCTCATTTGAATAAGGTCTATACGTTGGATTTTTCTTTAAAGTCTTCAATGCATCTTCCAGTTCTTCATAACTGTCAACAGTCCAACAGGCTTGAAATTCTCCATAGAGGGTTTCATCCCCATGAAGAAACCGGGGATAAATAACGATCTTATTCTGAAAAAGGGCTTCAATCATAATACTTGATTGTAAAATCATAGCGACATCTGACCATTTAATTAAATTAACCGAGTTACTGTATGAAATCTCAACCGAGGGAGGCACATCCATAAATAATTTATTGGATCGTGTCTGGGGTTTAAATAACAGATGAACGAACTCCAGACTGTGTATCTTTGCAATGGAATCCTCGACAATACCCAAGTACTCTCCATGCCTGTCGGCTCCCCTGTCCATATAGACAACCTTCAATTTCCCTCGTCCTGTATTATTGAGGGACATATCAGGGGGTAGAATCTGATGAAGCAAATTTTCCCATTCCTCACAGAATCTCGTACTCCCCAAAACTGTTATTTTATCGGCATCTAAACCTTTATTGACACATTCATCCCTCCAAAAACGATGGTTGAAGACATGATAATCTTTATTCGTTATTAATAAATCCCTCCAAGCTTTGTTGTAAAGAGGGGGATGGTTTACATAGATCGGCATGCCATGAGGAACATCAATTGTAGGTATCCTTAAATGCTTAGCAGCCCAAAGTAAAGAAGCGACATTATAGAGCCTCAAGTGAGAGGCGGGATCAAAAACCAAAACTGATGGTTTTAGCAAGCAAAACAATCCTTTTGCCCATTTCTTATTGAAAAATTTCTTGATAAATTTTTCTAATATTCCAGAACGCACCATAATTCTTCTAAACATTCCACTCATTAGATGAAACACCGAATATTGAAATTTTTCCTTTTTTCTTGGATTAAAAGTAAAAGAATGTAAGCACACAGTGATATTCTTTTTAAAACTCCCACCCAAATACGTGCTGCACACAAGATTTCCTAAAAATTTGTAAAGTTTTGAAGGTGTATAATAGTTATATAGATAGCTGATGGGGATATTGTATCTATTTTTTAAATAGTTGAGTCTAAAATCTTTTGAAATGTCAGATAAAGGATTTAGAGAAAGAAATAATATCTCTTCGTTTGTATCTTTTGCCATTCTGTAGACAATGGGTGCCACATGATCAATATCATTAAATTTATTGAAGAAAAATATTACCATTTAATGAGTCTTTCCCTAAATTTTTGAAAATATATAGAACATTGAGGTTGTTTAAAGAAAAAAATGCAGGTGAATACAAAACATAAAACAAAAGTAATCAAAGAAACATACAATAACAAAATCTTAAAAGGTTGTCTGAATTCAAGGGATATCCGAGAAATTCCTGGAGGAACTTTTATCGCTATGAAAGCATTAAAGAGGGATTTAATTTCTAATTTTTCTCCATTTGCAACTGCTTTCCATTCAGGTCTGTAAAATTTAGATAAACCAATAACGGAAGCTTCGTTTTTAGGACTAAACGTTAATTCATAGTCACCATTATCTCCTTTTATAAAAACATTCCCTTCTTCTCTATATGATAAATAACCATCCAAATCAGCATTAAAAACGCTTTTATTGCTAAAGTCTGGACGGTACTCAATATTTAAATTTAATGCTTTTTCCGATATGAAAAAAGCTTTTGGCCATGCATCTTCGTTATGTAACAAACACCAAACATGAGTATTTTTAAAGCGAAAATTTGATTCTTCTGTTCCATTACAGTGAAGTAATAACTTGGTAAACGAATCTTTTGAGTATTCTCTGTTTTGGGGATTAAATTTAGATGTCCAACGAGCAATACCCTTTGAGATCCGTATTTCATCCAACCACCCATTAAAATGCTCTTCATCTCCTCTTGATCCAATTAAGAGTGGTTCCTTTGAATCATGTATTGAAACACCTCCTATGTGATGTTCGCTTCCTATCTGGGAACCTTTTACAAATGCCTTAAGATATGTTCCCTTTCTTACTAGTGCTATGTGATACCAGGTATCCTTTGTTGGAAACCAAGGAAATCGTATATTTGTAGTGTTTTCTCCATCTGTACTAAAAGAGAACAACAAGCTTTTTCTTTGTTCTTCCCAGGCAAACTGCCAGCTTTTGTTAGGATTGGAATATTTGTCTCCAAAAATCTGCTGGGTTCCGGAAGTGCTTGCAAACTTAATCCAGAAGTCAATCGTAAAATCTTCACTACCAAATGCCCAGTCTTTATTTGCATTCAATTGAAAGACGTGCTCTGTCCCATCGAAAAAAATACTTGCTCCCCCAGATACACTTTGTGACGAATCTACTTGGACATTTGCTCCATTAATCCATAAACTCGGAGGAAGAAAGTCTAATTCTTCGAACTCTGACTCATGCACTAATAAAAAATTGATTCCAGCAATATTTAAAAAAGCTGGGTTATTTAACAAGCTGTAATTACTGTTTATTAAACCTTCCCCGAATTTAGAAGAAGGACTAATTCTATCCATAGATACACCCTTAAAATTACCATTTACAGGATTTAAACCAGCATGAAGATTTAAATCTGACATGGCGTAAAAGCCCTCAGAACGTAGTTCTTCTTTTGGATCATAAAATTCCAACTCTATCCTTGGAGAAAGTAGAATACGTTTATCATTAGTTTGACTGTAATATAAAAGCCAATTTAGAAATCTGCCGTTTCTCTCTGGGGATCTAAAAAAATTCTTATTATTCTTCTCAGAAGGAAAATCAAATATCAGGAAATTTGTATAGGCAAAAACATGAGTAATCTGGACAATAATTAATAATGGAATAATAATTTTATTTTTTTTTAAAATTCCTGATTTTAGCTTTTTAAGTTGAAGACCAGCAGCTATTATACCAAAAAAAATTGTCTGATCTCTAAATTGCCATGGATGAATGGTGTTAAAAAAAACACTTCCATGCAGTAAAGAAAAAATCAAAGATAAAAGAAAACCTAACACAGCAGAAGCTTTTAGTACATCTAAGATCTCATTTGATTTACGCCTTAAAAGCCGCCATAATATCGAGATTCCAGTGAATGCTAAAATAAAATATACCAAACCAATAAATGAAGTCCTTGCGGGGTCACGTTGCTTTGAGCTGCCAATATCTAGTGACCACCAAGATCGAGAGCTGTCTTTCACGGTTAAACGAGGAATATCAATGTTAAAGAGAGTGAATTCGTTGCTAATCATATTCTTTAAAGCGATTGGATTTTGAATTCGAGGATTTAATTTTTCTGGAAAAAATTGGATTTCATTTAACATATGATAATATCTTGGAGCAACCAAGATGCAAGTGAGAATAAAGATAGTAAGTAACTGTTTAAATTTATATTTGTTAGGACGATATAAAAAGATTAAAAGTATACAAAAAAATAAAATCACCCAAAAGTTCAAAACAGTAGGTGCATTGTAAATTGTGAAAGCAAAAATTATAGGTAATATAAATATCAAATAATTAAAATTCCTTTTCTTTTGTAGAAAAAATTTATATATAAAAAAAACTATTATTGGAAACATAGTCCAAGTTAGGAACATAACGGGCCAATCATCTGAAATCGAATAATTTATCGAGGGCAGAGAAAAGACATATAAAAATCCGCTTATTAAGGATAATGATTTTGATATGTTCAACAGCCTGCATAATTTTATAATAAAGAATGAACCCAAACTGAGATGTATGAGCCAAAATAAGGAATAAACGATTTGCATAGGAAGCAGTGGCGATAAAATATAAATTGGGTGGAAATCAAGAAATGCGGATATCGGAAATGGAGTTCCAAAACCTACACCGTCGTACCATTGTAAAAATTGACCTTTCAGAAGGTGTTGAGCTTGGATTAATGCTGAATATATTACCCCATTATTATAACTTTCCAGATCTGAAGGGCCGTATTTCAGCAAACTGGAAAGAAAAATCAAAGATATTAAAATAGAAAAAAAGAGAAATGCTATGTTAGAATCTTCTTTTTTTAGTATATTAAATTTCATCAATTTGGGTTTCCTGCCAAATAATACCCCACTCAATATTATTGAGATACTACATCCTTTAAATAGATTTGTTGTGTTGTATTTTTTTTATAAGAAGAAAAGAATGGCGTGTTTGTTGTTCGGCCATTTTAAATCCTGAATTCATGTAAAATCCCCAAGCATTTTTGTTTTTTTTTTGAATAGCTAATTTATAAGAGTCTACTCCCCTTCGGGAAAAAAAATCTTCAACCTTTAATATTAATGATTTCCCAACTCCTCCTCCGGTAGTATTTTCATCTATTAAAATCGTGGTAAGTGTTGGATAAATCCTTTTTTTGTTAAAAAGAACTGCTTTCTCCGTTCTCCTAAATTGAAAATACTTAAGAAGCAAATCGAAACGTATAAGATTTTTGAATATGATTTCCGGCAAGAGCTTTTTTGGATATTCTCTCCTTATATAAGCTTTTAAGTTATTTGAATTTAAGGTTGCACTGGCAGCTCCAATTATTTTTCCTTTTTTTTTAACAATATAAACAGTGCTATCTGGATCTTCAATCATCTTTAAGTACAAGAAACTCAAGTGATTTCTTCCCAGTTTTGCGTTTAAGGTATTTCCTAAGTTAGTAATATGTAATGAAACCACTATAGGAATTTCTTCTGGCTTTAGACAACTAAATTCTAAATCCATTATATATCCACTTCTGTTATATGAGGTTGTTTAAAGAAAAAAATAAGTGTTTCTCTATTGTAGATTGATGAAAGTAAGTTATATAAATGAATTTCTTAATGAGTTCCTGTAAAGATGATTTTCCTATCTGACTATTGCACTTAGTATTCTCATTTATGTGCTATATATGCATCCACCAATCTTTTAAATTTGTTTTGCGTTTTGTATTTTTCGCTATTTCAGGATCTGTATAATAAGAATCCTCCTTTCGGTGAGTCGTTGACACCTCTTCAAAAATGACTCCATCTTCCGTCCAAAAACTATGGAGATCATTTGGCTCAATGGTTATAATTTCTCCTGGGTGATATTTTTTAGTTTCACCATTTCTCTTTAAATTGACCGTTCCCCATAGTATTTGAAATGTCTCTTCCTTAATCTCATGCCTGTGCTCGGGATGAGATTGCCCTGGTACTTGAATTACTAATTTTTTTGCATACTCTCTATTGATACAAGTAATCAAAATAGCGCCCGTTTCATCAATGTGTTCCACGCCGTAATGATGCGATAATTCCACGTCAGAATTTTCATTAACCACGATACACGCTTGGTTTAGTTGGCTGTTCATAGTGTGTATGACATAGGCAATTTTGGCCCGCACATCAACTTCCTTGATCAAATAAGAATCTATGGCCTCGTTTTTTTTGTAATCTTTAGTGGCTTTAAATTTCAGATTAAACTTAGAGAAGCTTTCAGCCGTTAATTGCCCTTTGGAATTCGGCATGGCAAAATAGACATCTTCTATCTTATAAATCTTTCCCTCTTTTATATCTCTCTTTGCGAAAGCGCCTCTCTTTAGACTAATCAATGACTCGGTTTCCTCAGGCTTGATTTTGTGGTGTTTTAGATTCGATGGACCGCAAATCTTTATGGCTGTTTTAATAGAATGAAGCCAATCCTTTACTTGATCCGGAGTCGCAGAATATTGGTTTAATTTGATCGTATCCGTCTCAACGCCAACATGTTTCTCTAAAATTATTGCATTTTTACTAATGGCAATCGCAGCGGGGAAAAATTCATTTGGTTTTTCATGAGTGGAAAAACCAATGGGTATATCTCGATATCGGCTTTGAAACCAGTCTATTCTATTCATTGTCAAATCTGCATTTTCTGTTGGATAAATTCCCACACAGTGCATCAATGCAAAATCTTTGTTTTTATGTTTAAAAAAACTGACGACATTATCCACATCCTTGATTTCTCCTCCTCCTGTCGAAGCAATAATAGGCATTGGTGCGGTTGCGATTTTCTCCAGCAAAGGCCAGTCCCGGATTGACGCGCTGGCGATTTTGATAAAATCAAATTTGTGTTTTACAATTTTGTCTACCGACGCCTCGTCAAAAGGGGTACAAATCGTCTTAAATCCATATGATTCACATTCTTTTTTTAACTCTAAAAACTCGTTTTCACTAAGACGGGTTTCTGAAAACCGTTTGACATACTTAATATCTTTCCTATTTTTAAAATCCGGATGGATAAACGTATCTAAATCTCTGTATTGAAATTTTATGGCAAAATCAAAATCATAGCCTTTCGAAGCTTTGTGCATCTCACGAATGATTAATTTTCCATGTTCAATACTTCCTTGATGATTGTTCGCCATCTCAAAAATAATTAAAGGACGAGATAGTACTAGCATGTGTCATTCTCCTCTATTTTCTTTAAATCCTCCAGGTTATCAATATCACTTATTTCATTTTCATCCATTTCAAACATCAAAATCTTATCGCCTGTCATGGATTTTTTACTAATTATGGTTTTAGTCTTCATCATATCAATACAGGCATTTTGAAAATAAATAATAGGCAATTTTTGTCTTGGCAAATTATAGGGCTCTTTAGTGTCGGGTAAATGCAGTAAAGGTCTAAGGTATTTCCTGTCCTTTTTCCACATTTTATATGGAGTTTGTGGTGCTTTAATGACCGACCGGAGTGAATCGGCCTCATCAAAATATTTCAAAAAGAGTTGAATGGCTTCATCCAGGTCACTAATTCTTCGTGTCGGATAAGTTGGCCTTAGGTGGACTAATAAGTCTGGTATTTTATATTCATTCTTTATGAGAAAGGAGATAAAATGATCGAAGGCCTCAAAATCTGTGGAATCATCTTCTGAAATCTCTTTTAGCCGGAGAAAAGGAACCTTTGCCCCGTAACTCCTCGCTATTTCTGCATACTTTTCTGAATCGGTGCTGACAAAGACCTCATCAATGAACTGCGATTTTAATCCTTGAATTATAGAATGTGTGAATAAAGGCTTTCCTTTGAAATCTATAATATTCTTGTCCTTTATCCCTTTTGATCCGGATCTTGCGGGTATGAGTGCAAAAATAAGCTTTTCTTTAATCATAAGCTCTTAATCTTGAGCAAAGTTTATTGAGGTCAGAGGTCAACTAAACTTAGTATATAGCGACCTATTTTCTCTCCAGCATTACCTCTGTAGGGCCCTGCTTCATTTTTGACTATCAGCTTGCGTTTTTCTTCATCAAGATTCGGATTTTCCAGATACTGGTTAACAGCATCATAGAGTTCATCCATAGTAAAAATCGTTTTAACACCACCTGTTTGGATAGTCCTCTGATTATGTGTCTCAACATAGTCAACTAAAGTGTCCTGTTCGCTTGTGCCGAGTTCAACTTTGCATTTATCTCTTAAACAAAGGTTTATTGAAGGCAGTTGAAATATAGATGCCTCTATGACCATTGTAGAAAACATGTTGAGCATAACATCAGAGTGTTTCAATATAGATGCAACGAGCAATGTTTCTGAATTAGATAGATCGATATCTATTCCTTTTGAAACAGTTTCTGGAATACTAAGCAAAATACATGGATATTCGTTAGCTGCCTTTAAATATCCCTTGATAACATCTTCAAACAAAAGTTTTCCATTTGAGAATCTGTAATGAAGTGGATGTATCCGTACTAATAACTGAGGATGGTGCCTTATTATGCCCAATTGAATGGCCTCTGCAATTTCAGCAATCAGTTCAGGAGCCCAGGGGAACCGTTTTGGGGATTTAGTCGCAAAAAAAATGGTTTTTTTACTCGGGTCCAAGCCTAATTTGTTAAAAAGCCCCCTCTTTTCTAAGGCTGCTTCGCTCTTGTAATAAGAATCAAAATGGGCCACCCCCCCAATATATATATTTTTTTTATCAATATCGTTAAGTTCGATCAGCTCCTTTTTCATGTTTTCGGTCCAAGCGACTACATAATCAGGATTGTATCCCCGCATTCCTTTTGAACTTGGATTATCCCAACTCAAAACTACACAGCAAACAGGCACTCCAAAATGATGAGCTTCCCGGGCAAAAAATTCGTTATATTTATATGCAGACAGGCCCGTTACTACAACGAGATCTGGAGAATATTTTTTAAATAAATCTTCATGGAAGATCGGTCGTAAAAATCGACTTTCAAAAGCAATAAGTAGACGTCTCAGGATCTTGCTGTACTTCAATATCCTATTTAAAAGCTCCCATATCAGTCCCTTTATCCAGCCTTTGTACCATTTATCTCTTCGCCGGGCACGTTTGATTCTGTTAATACTTCGGTAAGTATCAACTGTTGTTGTATCGTATCTTCCATTAAGGATATAAGCGCGAAGTTTTATGAGATATCTCTGCAAAGTGGCTTTCTCGAGATAGGATTCATAGGCTTCATTCTTTATTTTCTCTACCCTGACGTTTTCTGATTCGAAGCTCTTCCGGAATATTGGCTCGTCACCATTATGCGAAAGTATGACAACCTGAGCCGAACTCTCTCTAAGTGTCTTCAGGATATCTGTGCGCAAGAGATAACGGACTGCAAATCCCTGGCTTGTATAGAGAAATATTGTCTTTTTTTTCATCTGTAATCTTGATAGAAACAGCTAGCTCTTTTTACCTGATAAACTCTTTACAATGGACATCGTGTATTTGGCTAGCTCGCTGATGTCTCTTTGCCTTTCTGGACTACTTCGGAGAGAAAACTGGGTCTTTTTCTCAAGCAGGGTTGTATAAAAATCAATAGGTACGGAACAGCTCATAACCGCAGAAATATAGTTGATCAAGGATTCTTCATCAAAATAATAATGCTGCATCAGATCAGAGGTTTCCTCACTAAGCCTATTGAGATCCTTGATCCTTCTGACCATGTGAGAGGGCAAAATTTCGTAAGGAGTCAAACCAAAAGTGAGTACAGGTTTACCCAGGAATACAGCTTCAAATCCAACAGAACCAGCAATAACTGCGACAAGCTTTGAATGGGTAATCAAAGACCTTGCATCCATCGTTGGATTTGCAAATCTCACATTGAAAATTCCCTCAACCTTCTTATAGAAACTCAGCGGCCTCTTCCCCCGTGCAGCCGGGTGTTCTTTAACCACCAAGATCATCCCGGCAGGAAGACTGTAGGCAATATTTCTTATGACTTCAATCTGGTTCATGTAAGGTTTGCTGTAGACAAGCAGTGTCACTTCCGGTTCGTTATGCAGTGGAAAAAAAACATAATCGCTGTGCTGCAGCTCTGATTCGGATATGTATTTTTTTGAAAAATAAGAATCAACTCTCCGCACCAACTTTGGATTCAGAAATTTTCTGTAGAGGCCGGGAATAAGAACGCCAGGCAGGTGGCGGTCACACTTTGCGCCGGTAAAACGATAGTGTTTTTCCTCTTCTATAAAATTTTTTGTTTTTTGTATCAACCTGGTTAATAAAAATAGAGGAGTCTTTTTTTTAGGAATCTGAAGTATCGATCTCACTTGTGGGGGTTTTTGAGTAGGCAGGAACACACCTTCATATCTGGCATGTTTATCCTTTACAAAATTCAAATACTCTGAGGCCTTTCTTGTCCAATTGTTTTCGATTTTTAAATTTCTATATCGTTTATAGGCATCATGGATGAGTTCTGACGGTTCAAATACACTCGGCCCAAATGTCATATAGTTTTGAACACGTGTTGGTCTGAGATTGAGAAATGGGATATTCCTTGACCTGGCTATCAAATAGCTAACGTATTCACCTACCGTTGTGCAAATGAAGGATACGACAAAATCTGGTTTTACTCTGTCAAAAAGTTCTTCCACGGCATCAATTGTCTCGGCCAGTATGCTCATCGCTTGGTCGTGATTAAACCTCGTTTTATAATCCTGGCGGAAGGTGAAATTTTTGCCCCACATGATGCGTCTATCACAAATAATCGCTCCCCAGAGGTTTGGGATTTTGAACTGCTCCTGGTACTTTTTTAATTTTTCTATATCAGGAGTGCTCTGTTCTGCCTTGAGCATGACTTCCCATTCTTTGACTAGAATATGTTTTCCAGATTCAATATCAGGAGTTTCCTTACGAAAATTTTGAAAATATGCAGAATCAGAAATAAAAAATCCCGCTTTCTCGAGTTGATGGGATTCCTTCAATTCCTGCATCAAATCGTAGAAAACCTTTAGCGTTATACTTTGGGTTAGAAATAATCCATTCATTTTTTTTATATCTCGAGAAACCAGCCTAAACCTGGAGCAGATAAAAACTGCCAGTCCAAAGAAGCATATGGTTCATCAGTCAAAACAGTGCAAATTTCGGCAATAGTTAAACACCTCAACCATGTATCAAACAGGCTGGAATCCCAAAAAGTCCTCTTGCTCCTATTCCATCCTGTTTTGATAGTCGTATTGGTTTTTAAGATATTTTTCATGTGGCTGCGAATCCCTACTCGGTTGACCGTGTACCAATAATAAGGATCTCGATGCCGGAAAATAGAGGTGATCAGCTTCCAATATTCAATTAACTTCAGCCTGCGGCGATTGGACCAACAAAAACCTCCATCTGAGCTCTGATTTTTTAGAATTGCAGAGAGGGAACGTTTTAATGAATCCCTTATATTTTCGCGGCGATAATTAAGCTTATGATAGAAATGGACAAGAGTAGAGATCGCATCAATATCCTCACATGAGCCTCCTCCCTGTCCTGGAAAATATAAACCATCCGGCTGCTGAAGAAAAATCATTCTATCCACGATTTGTTCTCCATATCTCACTTTACGATCAAAATACTCATAAATCAAAAACTGATGATAAAATCCTCCCATTCCTACGAAATAATCAGACTCACGAGAAGTCCCCCAGAAACCGGTCTTGGGATTCTGATGCCGATCCATCCAGTCAAACCAAACATTTAATGCTTTTCCCGATTTTTCATCTCCAAAATGTTCATTATTGTAGGCTAAACATATCGCCAGAAACATGACCTTATTCCCACTGTTCCATGGATTCTCCCAATTCAAATTATCCAGCCAGTGAGTCAACGCCGTTTCCTCTTTTGACTCATCTAAAAACCTCAGAGAGTAATCCGGTTTACTTCCAAGCGCTTCAATGGCACTGAGACAGAACGTAGTTAATTGTCTGTTGAGGTGCTCCTCATCATGAGTGGAACCGGTAATCCTCTCTGATACTTTTGGATCAACAAATAAACCTGTTTTCTCTTGCTGAAATCCCTTAATATAAGTCAGCCATTCATTGATCTGCTCAACAGAAAGGGTCTTGAGATCATCGAAGAGATGCCTGATAAATACCGCAAAACATGAAGTGTAAATAGTCATATCAGAGTTTGCATTCAGGCTGTATGCCCATACCGGGTCATTTTTTTTATGCATGGTTTGAAGCCAGTTTAAGGCTTGGTTTTTTAACGTCAGAGCATTTTCAGGATTAGGAGCTTTTTCTTTAACCTTATTTTTCATGTTAATTCCTATTTGAGTTCCTCCTCAACCACTGTTCAAGTATAATGATGGCCCACAATTTATTGCCCGATAACTTGGGAAGATTATCTTTTAAAAATTGGCCATTTAAAATCCCTTGTTTTAAACATTCTCCATTCAAAAGAAAACTGTCAATCCAAGAGTGTGATGGGATGCTCCATGATTTCCACGGCAGGCTAAAACCTTTTTTCTCTCGTTTGAGAATTTCTTTTGGTAAAATATTCTTCATGGTTTTTTTCAGTAAATATTTCTTTTCTCCATTTTTAAAGCGTAGGATAGAAGGTAATTTAAAGACAAATTCAATTAATTCATGGTCCAGCAAAGGAGGCCTGACTTCCAGGGACACGGCCATGCTGGCACGGTCAACTTTTGTCAGAATATCAGATGGAAGATATGTCTTGAGATCCAGATACTGGGCCCTGGTAAGAGGATCAATATCCATGTTCCAGTATTGGCGTAAGTACCAGTAGTCGTCATATTCATGCACGTTTTTTACAATTCCTGGATTGATCAAAAGCCGTTTTTCACTGGGATTAAAAATCTGCACAAGATGTGCATATGGTTCAAGTGTATCTTCCGAGGCAATGTCTTTTAAAAAATGATATCCTCTCTTATTTTCCGGCCAAAAGATCGATAGGGGTTTAAAGAGGAGTTTTTTGATTAATGCCGGAGAATCAATCCAGGGCTCACGCTTGAGCCATGTCGAATACCTTGAGTATCCGGTAAATACTTCGTCCCCCCCATCACCTGAAAGGGCGACCTTAACATGCTCCCGAGCGATTCTGCAAACCTCATAAGTTGGGATGGCTGAACTGTCTGCATAGGGTTCGTCATATAAACTCACCATATGGGCCAGACTCTTCTGCAGCGAATCTATACCGATAAAGGATTCATGATGTTCTGTATGGAAGCTGTTTGCGATTATTTTCGCATAGCCGGTTTCAGAATGCTCTGCGACATCAAAGCCTACTGTACTTGAGTAGAGTTTTTTAGGGCTGTATGCGCTGGCAAGTGAAGTTACAGTGCTGGAGTCTAATCCGCCGCTCAAAAGTACTCCGATGGGCACGTCGCTGACCATATGAGACTGAACTGCATCCTTTAACTTTTCCATGAGGAGCTCTTCAGCCTGGGCCTCTGTCAGCTTCAGTTTCTCTGCAAAATCGATATCCCAGTATTTGTGCTCGTTCAACTCATTGTTTTCGAATTTCAGCACATGCCCTTCTTTCATCTTTCTGATATGGCGGTATATGGTTTTTGGAGGGGGAATATAGAGGTATGTCAAATAGTCAAATAGGGCCGTGGTATCAATGGCTCTATTAGTTTGTGGATGTGCTAATATTCCTTTAATCTCAGAAGAAAACATAAAAACTCGGCCGTCCCAATAGTAAAACAAGGGCTTAATACCCAACCGGTCTCGGACAAGCAGCATAATTTTGCGTTTTTCATCCCAAATGACAAAAGCAAACATTCCCCTGAAACGGCGAATGCAGTCCTCTCCCCAGGTTTCATAAGCGTGCACGATGACTTCGGTATCGGTATCAGAATGAAAGACATGTCCTTTCTCTTCAAGTTCCTTCCTTAAGGATTGAAAATTATAAATCTCACCGTTATGCACCACCCAGACAGAACCATCTTCATTTTTTAAGGGCTGCTGGCCACGAGATGAAAGGTCTATAATGGAAAGACGTCTGTGGCCTAAAGCCACCAAACCGTCACTAGAGAGATATAATCCATCACCATCAGGCCCCCTATGGGTCATACAATCTCTCATTTTCTTGACAGTATCACTCTCAATTTTTTGATTGGTGGATATTACACCTACAATGCCACACATACTAACTGCCTGAATTATTCATAAAATTTATTAGATATTGTATCGGGCTGCCTTGAACAACTTGAGGTTATCCTGCACCCACTTAGCTGTTTCAGTAAGACCCTGTTCCAGTGAATATAGAGGTCTCCATCCGGCCCATTCTCTAGCCCTGGTTGCATCACATAATAATCTGTTTACTTCACTGTTCGGTGGTCGAAGACGTTCATTTTCACATACAATATCTGCCTTTATACCGGTCTCTTTCATAAGGGTTTTTGCTAAGTCATTTATAGAAATTTCCTGACCGGAACCTATATTAATAACATGTCCTATAGCTTTGTCACAGAGAGCAACTCTTAGAAATCCTGAAACAATGTCAGTAACATAATTAAAATCCCTTGTTGGCGAAAGGGCTCCGAGTTTTATTTTTTTTTCACCCAGGAAAAGTTGAGATATTATCGTCGGAATAACGGCTCGTGCAGACTGCCTCGGTCCATATGTATT
>SDBS01003653.1_pt1 | contig 15111 bp, 34 predicted proteins | sample 2277091 | NCBI WGS metagenome assembly SDBS01 (sample SAMN10404972, study PRJNA504765) | marine sediment metagenome | isolation source: marine sediment core GS10_PC15, 163 cmbsf | place: Arctic Ocean: Southern Knipovich Ridge | collected 2010 | reverse complement strand
AAACGGGGCCTCTGAAGGATCCAGCGTCCTCGCCGGCCATCTAAATGAAACCGGCGCGGTGTTCTCGAATGACCGAGATTTCGTCTGCGACTCCCTTGAGTTCTGGCCGCTTTATCACAACCTGCCCTTCAGGCTGTAAAAGGAGGTGATGCCCTTTCGCGTCTCAAGCTGAACGAATAACGCCCTAACACTCATTGGAGGGACAAAATGAGATGGGAACCTAAATTACGTGGTTTTCGGGAGTGGAAGAGAGAGCTGATCGGGCACGAGCCGAACATGGACTACAAGGTGCGGCTGCCGATCGTGGCGGCCGACACGGTGCAGGCGACGAGCCTCGTCATCCCCGTCGGCGCGCTCATCTACCCCTATCCGTGGATCGAGGTGTTGGCCGCGGAGGCGACCGGCACCACCAAGACCGTCGACGTCGGCATCAGCGGCGGTGACGAGGACGGGTTTCTCGTCGGTGTCTCTGTCGCCGCCACAGGGAAGATCCTCGGCCGGGCGACCTACACCACAGGATCGAATGAGACCTACTTCGCCAGCTCAACCATCGGCGCGCTGCTTGCCCTCATCAAGCTCGCAGGAGCGGATGTTGTTGGCGACACCGGCACCTATCTCATCGAGCCCTACGTCTGCACAGCCGCGATCACTATCTGCTACACCCTCGCCTCGGCCAACTTCGCGGAGATGGACGCCTGGTTCCACCTCCCCGCGTACTTCGGCTGATTCATTCACCTGACACAACAAAGAACCCCCCGCGGCCGGGTCCGCGGGGGGTTTAGTCTGTGTTGATTCGTCCTCAAGCCTCGCTCCTCGAGGTTGGTCTTGGGTTGATAATCCCCCGGATGGCGACTCTACACTGTCAGATCCTCCCCGTGAGTCTGCCTTCGATCTCGCCCGATAGCAGATCCCGAGGGCGCCAGACGAAAACCTCGGCACCGGGGATCGTGGCGAAGGCGTCCAGCCACCGCTGTTGATTCTTCGACACTCGGCCCTTCTCGCTTTTTAGCTCTGCGACGATCAGGCGTCCGGTGCGAGGCAGCACAATAACCTCGTCTGGGAATCCGGGCTCTGAACGCCGGGAATTCCAAGTATGGTATCGCTCAATCTCGAGCCCCATGGAGCGTAGGCGGTCCACGAGCCGTCGTACGCGTTCCTGCAAGCCATTCCTCCCGCGTTCGGGCATCGCCGCAGCCAGGAGGGCGGCGTACTCGGCCAGAGAAAGGGTGTTGGTGATCATTTTATCTCTCTGTTCTCCGGGCGGTCCACAAAGAGGTGGTAGATTTTATGGCACGAACAGCAGAACCACATGACCTCGTAGGGCCTCGAGTAATCCTCGTGGTGCCCCTCGACGTTCTCCGTCGACTCACACGCAAAGCATGAACCTCGGATGAGGTCTCCTGCCTGTATTGCGTCCCTGATAGCCCTTCCGGCGGCAGCCCGCTCAGGATATTGGGCCCCGTACCTGGCAGTGGCGAGATTGTGGTCGCTGCGGTTCCGCTGGTGGTGCGCCCGCTGGATCTCCCTAGTCCTCTCGGGATGGTCTTTCCTCCACTGGCGGGTGGCGGCGTCCGTTCGTGCGCGGTTGGCCTGGTACCATGCGCGGCCCGCCAAACGGTCGCATAAACGGCAACGAGATCGTCTTCCGTTTCGGGCTTTCTTGTCCATGTGGAACTCGTCGGGCAGCTTGGCATCGCCGCACCTCGAGCAGATAATCGACGTGGTAGAATCTGGAGTGGTCATGGGAGCCGTCCCTCCTGTGGCTTGAGCCTCAACGGGGGATACCGTTGGGGCTCTCATTATACCACCTCATCGGCGCTTATTCTCCTCAATTTCAACTCGCCAGGAAAGCTCCTCTAGGGCCCCTATGCGGTCTTCCACCGCCAGGCGCTTGCGGCAACCTTCGCAGAGAGTCCAAAGCGGCCTCACGGGCCTGCCGCATGCCCTGCAGCGCGAACCCGGGGCGGGCGTGGGGTTGTTCATCGCCCGCCCCCCGCTTCCGACGACCACCTCGACGAGTCGCCGGTCTCGAACCCATCAGCAAAGACAAGGCCAGGATGGTTGGGATGCACAAAGATCCGGCCCGTGTCACCACATGATTTGACCATGATGATGCTATTTGCGTCCCACCACTCGTAACCAACCGGTGTGCCCTCTACCTCGTCTGGGTCGCCGCGATACGAGCCGGGAGGTACGTCCCTTGGGAACACCTCATAGGTGTATCTCAGCGGCCGCGCAGCGTCCCCGTGCGCCCAAACCGCAACCAAGAGGACCCGCCCAGGACCGGTCATGTGTAAAACGCACTCGGGTCCAGGCTGTGGTGTGCGCGTAGGTTGTACCGGTATCGGCGTCGGCGTGTGCGTGGCGATCGGGCGCCCGCAATCCTCCCAGCACTGGAAGCAGACCAGCGGCCACATCGCGCACGTGAACGAGCCGGGAGCCGGGCACCCCGCACACGGGTCCGGCGTCGGCGTGATGGTCGCGGTCGGAACCGGCGAGCCGGGTACGAGCCGCCCGCTTGGGCGACGCGCCGCCTGCTCACCGACTATGACGCCGACGCTGACGAACGACAGCACCAGCGTGACCATCCACCGCCAGTCGGTTCTACCCATCGGTCTGCACAAGCTCGACGCCCAGCCTGAGCGGTTGCTTCGGCCTCTCGCGCAGCGCCGGGCCGTCCATGTCGCCGTGCTGCTCCTGCACGTAGTAGCCCGGAACGAATACCGCCCCGATGCCGTCTTGTCCTTTCACCCACACGCCGTCGAGAAAGTCAATCGCCCATAGATTGGTACCGTCCCAGTCAATCGCTGTCCAGTTCATCGCTCTCCCCTTTCTTGTTCTTAGCAGGTTACTCATCGCCCCGAAGATCCCGCCCCCTCCCACCCGATCCGCTTCGATGCGGCCACGGCCTCACCGGGGTCAGCCGCTCTCCGCTCCCTCATCCGCTCGCCCCAGTACTTGCCGGTCTCGCCCTGGAACCACGGGTCACCGACCGGCGCATTGCGGTTGCGCTCCAGCAGACCCTCGTAGCTCATGGCGTCGATGTGTTTCTTATTCTCCGGCGTGAGTTCCATCAGCTCCTCCTTCCTCTCGGTACGCTTGAAGCATTCGCTTCATCAGGTTCGACAGCTGTTTCCCGATCAAGGCCCGCCGAGCTCGGTGGTGGTTGTTGCCGAAGCACGCGGCGCACATTTCATGTCGAGCGATCCCGCCTTCCTCAAATTCAACCCAGCACAGGCGACAGTCGGGGTCACGCTCGTGCTCACACGGCGTCGCCGCCATCGCCCGCTTGATTGCCAGCCACTCGACCCGCGCCTTGCAATAGGCTCTGGCCGTCTCCTCAAAGCTCATTGTTGCCTCCGATCGTCACCACCTCATTGCAAAGCGAACACCGCAGGTCATAGAACCTCGGCGGCGTCAGGTCCCACTCAATCCACTGAATGTATCGTCCCTCGTTGCGGTCGAGATACACCAGCGACTCATTGCAACAGCTGCTTGTCGCTTCGACCTTGAACCCCTCATCATCCCTGTACGCTGGGATCATTTCAGCCATTGGTCTGCTCCTCCGGGGCCTCTAAATAGTTCACTCGCTTTCCAGTGCGCTCGGCGTATTTGATCTCGGCGCGGGTGCTGTCGCCGATGTAGCCGCCAGGGTTGACGACGAAAACCCGGTCGGCCAAGTCGATCTTGCGCCAGTGCAGCTCGTCCATCTTCTCCGCGACGCCCTCGTGTTCGGCCAGGTGGTCGGGAATCGGATCTTCACTGTAATTCGCGGGGAGTAGGTGTAACCCCATCGTGATCTTGCCCTCGTCCCGCTCGAAGCACCACGCGATAACCGCCATCTCAGCAACAAACCGTGACGAGCCGCAGAGCACAACGACCTCCGGCCTTGCCGGGAGCAGGCACACCGTGTCAGCGGGCGGGCTTCGCTCGAGTTCCTTCACCCTCTCTTTTGCTTCCAGAAACCCCTCTCGCAGCGCAACCATCAGACCCTCATTGTGAATGGCCTCGTCTTCGTGAAGATCCAGCTCCACCCCCAGCTCCTTCACCCGCTCCTCGGATGAGGCGAGCGTGGATCGAAGGGTTTCTCGGTGCTCTGAACATGCCCGCATTGACGCTTCTTCGCCGATGAGCCGGGCCCGCAGCTCCCTCACCCGCTCCCGCAGCGTATCCCTCATACGACGACAGACCTGGAGCCGTCGGTGAATCCCCCTTTTCTCTTTCTCCAGGTGCTCGATTTTCTCATCGGCACACTCGGCGCACAGCCTGGATGTGTATGGCTTCGCGCTGCCACAGACGGAACAGAAGGTCTCACTCACCCCCGCCTCCCTTCGGCCCCATCGCCGCTTTACCGCGCATGGAGTCGACCGCGGCGTTGACGGCCGAGATCACGTTGTCCGCCAGGTGCATGGCGCCGTACTCCACGCAGACGCTCCGAGAGATCGCCCGCACCTGTTTCAGAGTCACCGTGTTGGACCCCTCGCCCTCGACGTGCCCTAGGATGCGGTCGAACGCATACGTGACCAGGGGCAGCACGGCGGAGAGCGTAGCAGGGGCCACAGGGCCCTCGAGTATCACAATCTGTCGTCTCACGTCAGAACCTCCTTTCTTGTCGGTCATGGTTTCCTCGCCTCCTCGGCCCCGGGACAGCTCGACCAGTGCTCTCTGAAGATGCGCACGGTCGACCTGGGCGACACCAGGAGCGCCTGGTTGAGATGGTTCACGACCAGGACGGTGTCCATTCCTGACGTCCAGGTCTTGATCGGTGGTGACTCGCAAGGGAATTTTTTGCCGGACGGCATCGAGGCGAAGAACAGGTCTTGGGCACAAAGCCTACACTTCATTCGTTGGGACCTCCATTCTCCAGGCGCTCCATAAAGCGGTGGTAGGTCCTGTGACACGAGGAGCAGAACCAAATCACGTCAAAGGGTTTCGAGTAGTCCTCGTGGTGCCCCTGGACGTTCTCAGTCGATAAGCACGCGAAGCACGAACCTCGAATGAGGTCCCCCGCCTGGATTGCGGCCTTGATGGCCGCCTTGGCAGCAATCCGCTCAGGATACTTAGCGGCGTACTCTTTAACGTCCGCGATGCGAGCAGGGCGGTGGCGTTGGTAGCTGCGCCGGTTGATCACTCGCACTTTTTCGGGATTGGCGCGCCGCCGCGCACGGTCCACCGAAAGCGTGCACAGGCGGCAGTAAGATTGTTTTCCGCTTCGTTTGCTCCTGTTTATACCGAACTCGTCGGGTGGCTTGGTGTCGCCGCACCGTGGGCAACGAATCGCGCAAAGGTCACTCATGGGCTCGGCTCCGATTCTTCGGCGGTCCGAGCCTCTGGGACTCCTCGATGATGAGCTGCTCGATAGTGCCCGACAGTGAGAGCTTGCGCCCTCGAGCGACGGCGTCGAGTAGCTCGCGCGCTTCGAGGCCCAGCCGGATAGTGAGGCCGACCGTGGGACGCCGATAACGGGTGGTCATCATTTCATCTCTCCTTTCTCCAAGCGTTCCATAAAGTGGTGGTAGGTCTGGTGGCAGCTGGCACAGAACCAAATCACGTCAAAAAGCCTCGAGTAGTCCTCGTGGTGGCCCTGAACGTTCTCCGTCGACTCACACGCGAAGCATGGACCTCGGATGATGTCTCCCGCCCGGATTGCGGCCTCGATGGCCGCGTTGGCGGCAATCCGTTCTGGATGTTTGGCTGCGTACTCTCTAGAGGCCGTGGCGCGGGCTAGGCGATGGCGTCGGCGGTAGCGCCGGTTGGCTGCTCGCGCTTTCTTGGGATTGTCGCGCCGCCATTTACGGAGGCGTGTCGCCACTCGTGCGGGATTGTCGCGCCGCCATTCACGGGAGCGTGTCACCACTCGAGCGCGGTTGGCCTGGTACCATGCGCGGTTTGCCAAGCGCTGGCATGAACGGCAACGAGATTGTCTCCCGTTTCGTTCACTCTTGCTCACATTGAACGCATCAGGCGGCTTGGCCTGGCCGCACCTCGAGCAGGTAATCAACGAGGCAGGACCCGGGATGGTCATAGAGGCCCCGCGCATCAGAGCCCGCAGCTCCTTTTGACCAGGGCGTTGATTTCGCGGGAATTAAGGCCCTGCGGATCCCTCGGCCATTCGCCCATCCCGGCGAAGTGAAGGGCCTCGTGAATGAGCACGGTCGCAGCCTGCTCGACGCCGAGGGAAGCGAAACGCCTACAGAGCCGGACCAGCGGGCTTTCAATGAAAGCGATCGCATTCACGCCGCCCTGACAGAACCTCCGCTCCACCCTCGCCGTTGACTGACTGTACAGCGTCGTCGAGAGCTTTTCGAGACCGTTGGCGCCGAGCTCCGCGAACAGGTCGCGGCACTCCGGGTTATTGCGTACATGGTCGACGGCGACCAGGTATGCCCGCTGAAGCTTGATGCGAACCTTCGGGGCGAGAGCGCCCATGACTCGCGGAACGCCCAGAGCTTCATCACCATCGACCGACTCCAGGTCGCCACCGAAGGCTGGAGCGACGGTGACGGCGAGAACACAGAGAACCAGAGCGAAGTGGACGCTACGCATCAGAGATCCATGTCGCCTGGCCGTCTATTCCTCCACCACGAGACCAGGCAGTAGGCGAAGAGCCCGAAGTAGAACGCCAGCGTCGCCGCGACCAGGGCAACAGCGAAGGACCGCGGCCACAGAACGAAAGTGACCAGGAAGCAAACCGCGGCGCAGAGCAGGCCTCCGAGCATGTGGACGCTACGTTGACCGGGATCGCAAGGAACTTGGTCACACATCAGAACCCCATCTCGTTGTCTCTGGCGCAAAGATCGCAGCAGTACCCGCGCTCACAGTCGATCGGCGTGAGCATGTCCGGACGCCCACACTGACGACAGGGGAGGTTGCGGGGGTTGTCGGGTGTCGCGGATCGCAGCGCAGACTCGCCACCAGGATCAGCGAATCCAACACCGTCGACCAGGTCCTCGTCTGGATACTCGAGATAGTTCACGAATCCTCCTTTCAGGCAAAAAGAACCCCCGCCACGTCGACGGGGGCCCGGTTAGAGATCAGATTCGTGGGATCGAGAATGTCGGTTTCTTGGGGTCAAGGGGAGAAACGAACAACGCACCCGCGTCGGTGCCTTCATCGTCGGCCATCACCATGATGCCCGTGCCGTCCTCGAGTACGAAGCAGACCGTGTAGTGGTTGAGCCTGGTTTCCTCGGGACTCATGTAGCACACCTCCTTGATCCGCTTCCCTTCGAGAGTGTCCTTGGCGAGCTTGGTGAAACGCTTGACAACTGCGGAGCGATTACGCGACATGAGAGCGCCCCCTTTCCTTCGGGAGGCTCCGAATGTGGACGGCGAGCGTCACCACCTCGGCATGGTACGTTCCGCGACCGCAGACGGCGCACACGGAGAATACCTCGCCCGGGTACTCAACCGCGTGAGCGCCGCAACAGTCGCAGACCGCCACCACGATCCGATCGGTTGGGGATTTCAACGGTTGTGCCATCAGCGCCTCCCCTGCGATTTCTCGCGGCATGTCAGTGCCAGGTCGTCGAGCACCCGAATGATCGTAAGCACAGGAGCATCCGTCGAGAGGAGGCCTTGCGCCTCTTTCTCGAGGTACTCTCTGAGGTCGACCTGGACCGAACATCTTGATCTCCTGACATCTTCCGACGCCTCTCTTTTCCTGTTCCCGTGTGCCATGAGGGAATCTCCTTTCAGATACAATATACATCACTGGTTGCCACCATGCAACCATGCAACCACTTTTATTTCCTGAGCGTGGTATGGTCTCTTCATGGCACTCACCGGAAAACGTCGCGCATTCGTCGAGGCGTACCTCTCAGGATCGGCCGAACGGTTCGTGGACGGACGGGTTCTGAATTCATACCTCAACGCAACGCAGGCGGCGAGACAAGCCGGATACGCCCACCCGGAGACCGAGGGAAGCAGGCTGCTGCACAATGCCGAGGTCCGGGCCCACATCGACCAGCGCATGAGGGACCTCGAGGTGAGGACGGAACAGATCATCGCTCGAGAGTTCGACGTGGCCACCAGCGACATGGGAGACTTCGCGGACGTGTTCATGGCAGGGAACGTCCCGAGGATGCTCAGGAAGGCCAAGGAGCTAGGGCTCTCGCATCTCATCAAGAAATTGAAGGAGACCGAGCAGGGCGTCGAGCTGACGCTCTATGACGCCCACCAGGCTCGCGAGCTGCTCGGCCGGCGCCTCAAGCTCTGGGAGGCTGAGGACTACAAGTTTGACCTCTCGAAGATCCCGCCCCTGCTCTTCAACATCATGTCGGCCTCTCCCGCCGAGATCCTCGAGACGCTCGACAAGCTGCGGAAGCAACGAGAAGTCGAATGAGTGCGCCGGAGGAGGTCCACGAGCAGCAATACCTCGAGATCACCGAGCGGCTGGAGCGGCTCGACCTGGTCTATCGCCACTCCCCGGCCAAGTGGATGCGCGAGCAGGTCCGCACGGTGGACGAGGCGACCGGCCAGGTACGGTCCTGGATGGATGAGACGATCGTGGATGAGGTCGTGCACGCCCTCAACACCGAGAAGCTGTTGCTCTTCCCGAAGAGCCGCCGGAGGTTTATCACCTGGACGGTGTCGGCCTTCTGGGTCTGGGACGCTCGGTATCACCCCCACCACCTCAACCTCATTCAGTCTCTCAACGAGGAGAAGGCAGCCTACGTGGTCGACGAGCGTTGCCGGTTTATTGAGGACCACCTGGCAACGCCGATCATGCGCCGGCCTTACGAGCACTGGAAGGGCACCAAGGGCTTGACGACCAGGATGCGGTACAATCACACTGAATCGACCATTCGCGGTGTGAAGGAGGGAGGAGACGCGGTTAGGATGTACACAATTACCAGGATCTTCATGGATGAATGCGAGTTCCAACCCCACGCCCACCAGGCCATGAGCGCGGCGAAGCCACTGATGGAGCCCGGCAAGGATGTTCAAATCGTGCTCGCCAGCTCGAGCAACGGGCCGTCCGGGCCGATCGCGAGCCTATGTAGGGAAGTAGGCTTCACTCGCTTTACGTAAGGAGGCATGATGCCGCGTTGCTATAATGAAATGAGCCAGCCGGAGTCACCCGCCTGGCTCGAACCACAGGAGGCAGGTCCCGTGATCCTTAAAGGAAAGACTAAACGATGTGGCTCCTGCAAGCAAGAGCTCCAGCTGGAGGAGTTTTATCGGCACCGCGGCAAGCACGATGGTCGGCAGACCGTCTGCAAGGAATGTCAGAAGCAGCAAGGCCGAGAGCGGCACGCTGCTAATCCTCAACCGTTTCGCCAACAAGTCAGGCGGTGGCGTGTCGCGAATCGCGAGCGGAGCCGCCAACTCGACCGTGATCGGCGAGCGAGGGCGCCCGAGCCGCTCCGCCAGCAAGCCCGGGATTGGCGGGCAAGGAATCCAAACAAGGTTCGAGAGGACAACAGTCGGCGGAAGCGTGAGAATCGAGAGAAGGTCGCGGCCCATTGCGCCCTCTACTATGCCGTCAAGACGGGCAGGATTACTCCCGAACCGTGTCGGCTCTGCGGCAGGTCGGCCGAGGCACACCATCCTGATTACGGGCGACCCCTTGACGTGGCTTGGCTGTGCCGAACGCATCATCTGAGGCTACATGCCAAGCTATTCAGTCTGCTCCCGGGGGCCCCATGACCCTCGCCACCTGCCACGTCACGCCAGAGGTCCTGGCCTTGCTCGACGAGGCCACCGGGCGCGGAATCTATATCGAGCTGGCCGGCCAAGAGCTGCACACGGCCACGTCAGGCCAGCTGAGCCAGGCCGACATCGACGAGTACACAGCCCGCCTAGAAGACCACGCGGCCGCCGTGGCGATGGTCATCATCGCATTCGGCCTGGCCGAGAAGGGCGGGATTCACTGATGGGGATTATCGACGCCATCCGCGGCCTGGTGGCCACCGCCGGCACGAAGAGGCTCATCAAGGAGGAAATGACAGAGGCAGAGTGCAAGCGCGCCGTCAAGGTTTTGGCACGACGCGCCATCGCAAAACGTTCTCGGTTCCTGTTGTCGATGGGCTGGAAGCCCGGCAAGGCCCTCGAGCAGGCGCGTACAGAGTTCAGGGCACGACATGGCGGCTTTCGGTGATCGCGAACGACCGTGTTACACTAAGGGAGCCGGGCAGAGTGACCCGCCCGGCTCAAACCACAGGAGGTATGGTCCTATGATTTCCACAATTCTACCAGAAGAGGAATGGCGGCCGGTAGTTGGTTACGAGGGCCTGTACTCGGTGTCGAGCCTCGGCCGGGTGCGGTCTGAGGATCGGATTATCGAATGCAGCAACGGCGTGAGCCGACGGCACCCCAGACGCATCTTGAAATCCCACCAGAACCTTGACGGGTATTTTCTTCTCCGCCTTTATCGAGATGGTGATGGGATAACAGTCAAGGTCCACCGCCTCGTGCTCGAGGCCTTCGTCGGCCCGTGTCCCGAACGGACGGAGTGCCGGCACCTCGACGGGAACCCGGGGCACAACTGGCGTGAGAATCTGCGGTGGGGGACTCGAAAAGAGAACTGTCAAGACACCATCCAGCACGGGCGGTCAAATCGCGGCGAGAAGCAACGGAACGCCAAGCTGACCGAGACCGACGTTCGCTTCATTCGCCACTGGCTGAAGAAGGGCTACATCCAGAAGCGGATTGCCGGGGTGTTCGGAGTTACACCCCAGACGATTAGCCACATCAACACCGGGAGAATCTGGGGTTGGATGAAAACATGATGAAAGGAGTGCCTCGTGAGTAACGGAGATAGCAGAGAGGTTGAGGTAGCGAGAGACCAGACCGTGATCGCAGGGGCGTTGGCCAAGCTCGATCGCATGATTTCCGACCTGGCCTGCTCCGTGGACGCGCTTTGCGTGAACCTCATCCCGGCGATGAGGGAGCGGGTGATTTCGCCGGCAGAGCCGGGCCCCACCGAGCCGCCAATGCACCCGGCGTCCGAGCTGGTGAACCTGATTCGTTCGAACACGGAGCGGGTCTCTACGATTCTCAACCAGGTGGGCGACGCCATCAACCGCCTCGAGGTGTGAGATGTGCGACAACAAGGAGCCAGGCTACACGTGTGAGGGGGGCGGGCCGAGCAGCCCGCCCCCCGAGGCCGGGAAGGGCGTGGGGAGCAGCCAGCCAAGCGACGAGTTCACGCCGACTCGCTGCTCGGAGGTGTTGCTCGGCGCTATCCCGGATTTGTCATATCCGAATGGCGTTAGAACGATGCGTGCTGCGGCTCGGGCCCTCCGCGGCCTCTGCCAGTGGCTCGAGAGGGTCTACGGGTGCGTCGAGAAGAGGCTGGACAAGCTCGAGGGCGACCTGAAAGCCCTATTGTCCGGCCAGCTGACAGGACACCTCTCCCACACGATCAAGAAGGTCGAGGAGGCGCAGAGCATGCAGGAGATGCAGGGGGCCGCGAACGAGGTCATATTCGCCCGCACCCGCCAGCGGCTCGAGAAGCTCGAGCAGTGGAGGAGCTGGGTCGACCCGGCCGAGGGGGTGAACGACCACAGCGACCGTCTCAACCAGCTCGAGGAGTGGCGGAACGGGGCGGAGGGCGGGAGCAACTCGGAGGCCGTGGCGACGCGGGAATTGGTCATATCCGAGCAGAACCATCGTCGCCGCTTGCTCGAGCGCGTAGAGAAGCTCGAGAAGCGATTCGAGGGCCACATCCGAGGCGACATCGTAACGCCGTTCGGGAATCTCTTTGGGCGGGGGCCACTGTTCCACGAGAAGCACCCACACCCCGGGCAGCACATAAAACTCAATGACGAACAGACGGAGAGGCTTCTGTCGGGCGAGACTGGCCGCGAGGAGATCATAGAGGAGATCCTCGGAGACCGCGGAGAGAACCTGGAGGGCCACCGCGATCTCATCGAGAAGGTTCTCGACAGCCAGGTCATGCGAGACGTCTGCGGCCCGGACTTGCCGTTCGGCCCCGAGAGCAAGGCGCCGCGGTTCTGCCACCAGTGCGGGGTGAGGCTGTGATGGCCGACTCGCGCGACCTCTTCCCCCTGCTGGCGCGATTCGCGCCCGATGACGCCGTGAAGCACATCGTCGCCGCCGACTCCGCGAAGCTGCGCGAGAAGTGGGCCAGGTTCGCCAACAAGGCCCTCGACGACGGTCTCTCACACGACACGGCCGTCGACTCGGCGAACACGGTGGTCCTCCGGGCCCTCCGGCGTCGTAAAACGACTCTCGCCGCCCACCACCTCGCGCCACGGAAGGGAAGGCGGTGATGTTCGGCGCGAAACGATCGTTATGCAAGCTCTTGGCACAAGTCGACGAGGCTGTTGCTCGAGCGAATGAGCTTCTCGCCAAGGACCCGAATGATCCGAAGGCAAAGAAGATCCTCGCCCTGGCAGATCACACGACAGAGTGCCTTGCGGCCGCTACGTTTGGCCGCCGGCGATGACCCAGGCCAGGTGGGTGGACAAGGTCCGGGCTCGGGAAGAAGGCCAGAAGAGCTTCCAAATTGAGCATCCGGCAGGCTGGATTATTATGCCCATTCACTACTCGATGTTCGACGCCTCGACGCCCGCCTGGGTGGCCGAGCAGAAACGCATCTACTTCGGAGACAACCCCCACAAAACGAGTATCGACTGGGAACGCGAGATGGACATCAACATGGAGTTGGTGTTCGGGGTGCGGTGCTACCCGAGTTTTCGGTGGGAGGTCAACACCAGGTACGAGACGCCGTATGACCCCATGCGGCCGATCAAGCTCTGCTGTGATTTCAACGTGGCGATCAAGGCCTGGCTGCTCGTGCAGACGATCCACGGCCGTTTCTACGGCTTCGACGAGATAGCCAACCTCAAGGAAGACGCCACAATTCCCAAGATGGTGACGGCCTTCCGGCTGGCCTACCCGGCCCACCCTGGTGGGGTGGAGGTGTACGGCGACGCGACCGGTAGTAACCAGGGCTACGGCGCCGAGAACGAGAGCGCATATGACTTAATGAAAATCTCGTTCTCGGGCTACCCGTCGCCGGTCACGTTCCACGTGCCGCCGTCGAACCCCCCACCGAAGCTCAGAATCGACTCGATCAACGCAGCCCTGGTCGGCATCGAGGGCGAGCCCGTCCTTATCCTCAACCGTCTGAAGTGCCACTACACGATCGCCGATCTCCTCGAGGTGATCTTCGACAAGTCCGGGACGAGGGAGAAACAGATCACCGACCTCGAGGACCCGAAGCACCTACTCACCCACGCCTCGACCGGGCTCGGGTACTGTATGGCCGTCTGCCGGCCCGTGTCACAGCTCGCCGCGCTCTTGCGCAAGCGGGAGAAGGGCCGCAAAAGGGTCGACTTGCAGAAGGGCCAGAGACTTGGTAGGCTGTGAGTCGACATGAAGAAATACTCGAAACCAAAGTTCCGGCGCGTGAAGGGAATAGACTTCGTGCTCAGGGTACTTAACACCTCTTACCAAATCGCTTGCCGCCAGTGCGCGAGCTGTCACGGCTGCAGCAGGTAGCTATGAACAGGAAGATCCTGACCGCCATAGCGGCCGCCCTTGACGCCCACATGCCGAGTGATAACGAGCTGCTCTCTTCTGAGGGCCATTGCATCGGCACCGGCCTGGCCATCGCCAAAGAACGGTGGATCAACGAACACGTCGAGATACGGCAGAACGCGAAATGCCAGCCCCCTGCCCTGGAGGTCTACCACGTCAAGGTTGACGGCGTTCAGGTGGCGATGGTCGTCCTCGATGAGACCGGGACGATTTCGGTTGTCGACCAGCCAGGGGAGAGCCAGCTGGCGATCAGGATAGAATCAATACGGAAGGAGCTGACAATGAGTGATCCCGACGAAAAAGGAGCAGAGCATGCAGGACATGGCGAGACTGGTGTTGGCGAGCTTCGAGACCCTGGTGGACGACGAGACGAGCACCTCGATGTACGATTCACTTACCACGCCCCCAGAGGAGACCAGGAGGCGCGGTATGTCGCGCTTCGGGCCACCGCCAAGGAGTTTGCCGAAGAGATCGTTGCCAAGTGCCCACCGTCAAGAGAACGCAGTCTGGCGCTCACAAACCTCGAGCAGGCAATAATGTGGTCAAACGCGTCGATCGGCCGGAACGAGTAACGTAGCTCCTTCCAGTTAATCGGGCTGGAAGACCGGGGCCGCGGTGGTCACCCAAAACCCACCGCGGTCCTTTTCATGCCCCATTTACACCACGCACGACGGAGTAGTAAGGGACCAGCGTAAAGCGCCCCGCATGGAGGTGCTTGTGACATCTGGGACAGAGCGGGACCGCCGAGTAGGGGTGGCTGTAGTCCTCGTGATGCCAGAGGTTGCGCCCGGCCGAGCCGCAGATTGAGCAGCGGCGAGGACGGGGGAAGAGTCCGATCCGGATCGCGTCGGCGACAGCCCGGTGGACCTCTACCTTCTCGCCATTAAGAGCCGCCCGGTGACGTTGGTGGGCTCGATTTTCTTCTCGGTGCTCAGCGTTCCATCGACGCCTGGAGGCTTGATTTTCCTCTCGGTGTTCGTCGTTCCATCGACGGTGGGCGACTTTAGTGCAGTTCTTACATCTAGACCTCAGACCGCCGGCCTTCCCCCCGGTCCGAGGGAAATATTCCGGCGTAGCTGGGAGTAATTTCGAGCACCTGGTACAATGCTTGGTGGTCATGGAGATCGTACCTCCGTGGCTTGCCTCAGCCGGGTTCCTCCGACTGGGGCTTTATTCTACCACAAGAGCAGGGGTTAAACCAAGAAAGTGACGCCCTGCGTCACAGTCGGCCCCGGCAGAGTGCCCCTCTGCGTCATTCATGTGCTAAGCTTGGCCCGAGGGAGAACTCCACATTGGCCGTTGAAGTTGCAGGGCAAGAGCCTGCCGCACCGTCAGTCGAGGTCATGGACCAGGACATCGCGATCCGTCTCGCGTACTCCGGTGGTGGCGACCTCCACGCCAAGCTCCTCACCAAGCTCAACGAGATGCGTCGTTTGTCCGATCAGTTCCTCTCCACGAGGAAAGCCGTGTGGTCGGAGATCGACAAGCGCCTCAGAGGGTTCATCAACCTGAGAGCGATGGCGAAGCTGGCAGACGGGACCAGGTCGGGCAACCAACTCGAGATGCCGTTCGACCGCGCGATCGTCGTGCCGGTTACCGC
>SDBS01003652.1_pt1 | contig 15113 bp, 13 predicted proteins | sample 2277091 | NCBI WGS metagenome assembly SDBS01 (sample SAMN10404972, study PRJNA504765) | marine sediment metagenome | isolation source: marine sediment core GS10_PC15, 163 cmbsf | place: Arctic Ocean: Southern Knipovich Ridge | collected 2010 | reverse complement strand
TCTATCTCGTCCAAAAATATATTGATGAGAAAATTACGTTCCCTCAAGATGGGTCTTTCTCGCAAAGCGATGTTGAAATAGCAGAGCAGCTGGTGTCCGTAGTTACGACTGGCGTCAATCGAATATCAAGAGAAACTTATTCAGTAACTTTGAAAAAGGAAGGAATCCAACAGATCCTTGAGTCTCATCAAAAAAATGAGCCAATCCGCTTTAGACGTTCAAGCCAGAGCAGCCAAGCGGAAATTCTTAACAGTAAGATTGTCTTAGGTCCTTTTACACAATTTATAACAGGCATGTGGGATAAGCCATTGGATGATGTTTTTTTATGGCTAGGGCAAGCGAAAGCGAACGATGCATTGACTGTACGCCTAATCGATTCTGAAATAGTTGTTGTTTTTGAAAATTGGGTTAATCGCAATATTAAAGAATAAATGGGCATTATCTTTTAGATAGCAGATTCTTTGAATTAAAAAGGTCACCATTTATATACATATAACAAATTAAACGAATCAACAACTAAGTGGTCTAATCGTCTTAATGATTTGACCAAATGTCTATCTGGATGGTTTTTGAAGGTAACGCGACAGCGATATATTATTTGACAATCACTATGTGCTCTATGAATAAATAGAATGGTTTTATCAAAGAGCTGTTGAGTTCCACCGCGTTTTTGGATCAAAGATTCAGGCGCTTGAATTGAGTAGTCTTAAAATAATGGGAAGAATATCAGATAGTATGGTGAGACACTAAAGGCAATGTTATTGTTAGTGGTCTGTGACCGAATGTGCACGGCGATTGACAATTGGGAAAAAACACAAGCCAATTGTCGCCCCCTCGCCTGTGGATCCGATTGCGGAGCATTCGCCAAACAATCTAAAAGATTGAAATAAGAAATAATCAAGAGTTATGGAAATATTTCCCACGAATAATGCAGGGTGCGTGGGATCGGAAGTATTCGGAATAAGAGATTTATGTCAAAGAGAGGAAAGCCACAAACCGAAGTTGAACAACAGGTCGTGGCTCTTACTATTAAGTTGGTTCAATTCTTCCGCTCGAATCGGATAATCGATTTCAGCGAGATCGGTAAGCTTTTCTTCAAGGAGACGGATGATCCAGAACTTGAAGTAGAGTGTAGATTAGTATGGCAAATTATAGACATACTCCAGACTAACAATCCGCAGATTTCTCCGCGTCTGATCTTTTCTTTACTCATCAGCGAAGTAGTTGGGATAATCGTACTCAATCCCTATGATCCAAGAACGGATGATGAATTTGCTGACATGGCCAGGGAGAAAGTCGAGGCACTTATTAAATATTCCTCAAAAAGATTGGTCGATATACCTATTTTCAGTTTCGCTGTGGATGGACCGCCAATAAAAATCGGGAAAACCACGTTTCATTCGGTAACCGATGAGGATCGAAGCACCGAGTGGTGGAAAAAATTGGGGTTTAATTTCTCTGGAAATCCCGAAACTGAGGTGCTTTCATACGGACGTGTAACTTGCCCTGGTGATTGGGAGATAGCGCTTAATTTCGCGGAAGCTGCAATTAACGAATCGCTTCATGTACTTCGCGGGATTGGATTTCCTTTTATCAGCGAGAATGTCAATCAGTTCGGTGTTCTCAATGAGTTTCCTGTCCGGTCAAGCAGGCCTATCAGACTTCATAAACCTTTAGAAACAGTTCGGATCGATTCTTCTTCAACAGTGATCACTCGGCTCGGACCACCGATTCGGGTTTGGAGAATATACACCGACATTCTAAACAATATCGAAGACAGTGTAATTATTAATATCAACCAATTATTGGACAATGAAAAAGATTCAACGCTCACAGTAATGCAATTAAAACTTATTTCTGGATTGAGATGGATCGGTGAGGCGACAAAACCTGATACGCTCCCTGCAAGATACTTGAAGCTTGCCATAGGCTTGGAGTACTTAATTGGCGGTGAATCAAGTGATAAAAATCTGGCCACGCGAGGTATTACTGCAACCCTTGCAGAAAGAGCGGCGTTCCTCATAGGGAAGGATCAAGAACATAGGCTTTCAATCCATAAAGAAGTGAGGAAATATTATGGTCTGCGGTCGGAGATCGTACACGTTAAAAGTGACACAATTACCGGGACGGACTTTGTGGAGTTTGGATCAATGGTCCGTCAAATTGCATTGGCTTTGTGCCAAAAGACATCGGACTTTAAAGACATTGATGCTCTTCAAAGATGGGTATTTCAATTGAGGTATACATAGACGCAAGGGTATCTTAAGAGATGTCCTGTACTCAGTCTTTATGGTCATTACTGAAGTATTCGCAAAACGCTTACAACCTCAATTTTACCGGTGATACTTTCCGGGTGTTAAAAGAGAGGGAGATAAAAGAGTATGGTGAATATCGACCTCGAAGGCTGGTGCTGGAGGATTGGATCGGATGCATGCGGCGCTAGATAAAGGTGAAGAATACATATCTGTGGTTGATCCACCTCCGGCGGATCCGAGGATGGCGCATCCATCGAGGGATGGTTAGTTTATGCGATTTCACACTTTTGAAATTCCTATTGGCTCGTCAATGATTGGATTAGCTGAAAGAGCTGATCATCCATTTCAAAGATATTTTTGCTATTGGGCTGCCTTTAATAATATCTATACCAAGATAGCTGATAGAAAGGGAAATACTGCACAATTAAATTTTGATGACAATACTGGGCAACCTAAAGTTTTCAATATTTGGTCGTATGCTTTTCCAAGTGTGAGAATTCCTAAAGAAAAAGAGTTGATTTCCGGTGCAATTACACAAATAAATAATCAATCCAAACATGAGTTGATTTCCCACTCAATTACATCATTCTTCGTTGAAAGGTTGCCACATGGAGTATGTAGTAGATTCGACAACCAAGGTCAGTTTATAAATGGTGTATTAAATGTTGCGAAGACAATTGATCAGAATCATCCAATATGGAGTCCAATTAACAAATCAGCTTATGAAAGATATATTGCAAGGGATACTTCGGAGCGAGATCTATTAGCTGAACAAATCATCTTCATGCTATATACCATTCGTAATAACCTGGTTCACGGGGGAAAGAACCCTGGCGAAGAAAACGATGTCAGTGTAGTTGAAAATGCACTACCCTTGTTAGAGATTGTGGTGAGGGGCTTTTTGCTGGATTAAATATAGTTGGATAGAGGAGAGATGAAATGCCTTCGTTAGATGAATGGCAAGTAGCATTAGAAATAACCAGGTATGTTTTAGTTGACTCAACAGGTGCTCTCGCACACACAATAAATCAGAAACCAAATTCAGCATCCTTTACGGAGGTTTCCAAGACTGCCACGAGTTTGCCTGAGTTTTCTCCTCCAAGACAGATCGCTATCACTGCTTCTGAATTATTATTATTTATGGGGAGAATATCCACACCAAGAATAGAGAATCTGGTCGATTTGTGTTCAACTTGGGCAAGGATTCGATATATATGGGCATTTTTTCCTTATCCAAATCCGTCTGAATTGCGGTTAAGTGAAGAAGCGTTGAATATTGACTTCCATCAAAAAGGACTCATGTCTGATGAGATAGGTGTTGGGATGGCGGCCTTGATTTCAGAACGGTGTTTTGGGGGAACGAATCCTGTTGACGTGGATGTTGCGGTTCGAAGTCAAATGATTCCTGGATTAGACTATCAGTATTCCACTTCGCCAGATTATTTATTTGATCGGAAAGGAGGGAGGTACTTAGTGGTTGAATGTAAGGGTACCCGTTCTGGAAGAGCAGTTTCTTATAAACAATTAAAGCGAGGAACTGAGCAGTTACCGTCTTTAGTGTTTCCATCTATTGAGCAACCCTTGTCCTTAGTAATTGGCACTAGTTTATCTGATAGTGGAACGGAAGTTTTCATCATTGATCCACCTAATAACGGAGGTTCCAAGAAGGAAAAACGAAAATACTTTATTAAAGATGAAGAAAAATTCAAAAATGATCTGAAATTGACCCAAATTTCAAACCTATACCTCTTTTCCGGTGCAACCAGCTTGGCAGCTGAAGTAGTTCCTTCATCTATTACAAAAGAAAAATTACAGAAGTTGTCACAAAGAGACCACCCACCTGAAAAGGAAAGGCTTCCAGAAATGGAAGAGGAATACCTAGGAATATCACAGCAAGTTCGTTTATTTGGAGATGTAAATAGAATGTCTATTTTTCAAGGTTTGTCTTCAAATGTATATGAAGCCTTGTCAAAACAAGATATGAGATTGATCATGCAAGAGGCTGATAAGCATTATCAAAAAGCAATTTCTCTTTCCCATCAGGTTCGCTTCGATGATCAGCGACAAATTCAGCCAGGACCAATTTTCATTGAAAGGGCAGAAAATAAATTGAGGACGAATGTGTTTAGTAAAGATGGAACATTTCTGAGAATAGAAGTAGCCGGTGTGTAAGTTTGGAAAATGAATGATAAATTCTTGGTAATGAATACAGCTGAGATCCCCGATTCGTTTGAAAAGGGTGTGTCTTGTATTTTACGGAATTATTCTACTGCTTTAATTAGATGCCATATTAACAATGAGGGAATTGGTGTTGCAACACTAATTGGTTCTGGAACCTTTGCAATAATTGGAAATAAATCAGGCATATTAACTGCTCAACATGTTGCGAGAGAATTGTCACACCAAGATGCTCTCGGGCTGACACTAAGAGAAGATATACAAGGTCGTCCGTACCTTTGTAAACACCTTACCTTCATAGATGTAGCCATTCCTGAGCATGAAAGCCTGGGGCCAGATTTGTCCTTTATTGTGATTCCTAATGTGTATCTGGGAACTATTAGAGCATACAAGTCTTTTTATCCAATAATGGCTTATCAAGATAATTACATGAAATGCTTTCCTGAAAGCATTTGTGATTTATGGTTCGTATATGGGACTATTGGAGAAAGAACTACTGAAGAGATCCCTGAAAAAGGATTTGACACAGTTATTGGATATCACGGATTTTGTGGAATGACCAATGCTGAAAAAAGCTACTCGGTTGGTTCGTATGATTTTATTGAATCAAGAGCTGATTATGGGGAATTAGATACACCCGAAAGTTTTGGCGGGATGAGTGGCGGGGGATTATGGCGAGTTCCACTTTTTACAGCCGATCCAGGCAAAATTAAAGCAAAAGATTATTTATTAGCCGGTGTTATTTTCTACCAAACTGAATTGAACGATAATGTAAGATTTATTCGATCTCACGGACCAAGAAGCATATACGAAATGGTCTTGAATAAGGTTCAAGAAAATGAATCATAAACTTATTATTTTGGAAAATCGCAAAAGGTGGATCTAAAAAAACCTAGGAATGATAATCTAATAATGAGAAAACTTTTTTTATCGAATACCTATTCTTAAAATTGTTTTACTTACTACTTGGAGAGAACAAATGAAGGGCGGCATTTTCTTAATCCAGAACGATGACCAACTTATTGAGATGAAGGAACAATATTACGATTCCGAAGATATACTACAAACCCTAATTGAAAAATATCCCAATCTGCTCGTAGGAGATCAAATCAACGAAGCAGAACCCCGTCGCCGGTTGCTCATAGCTCGAGAAGCCTCAATCCCTGTGGAAGAAGAAGGCGGGGGGCACTTATCAGTCGACCACCTGCTGTTTGACCAGGATGACATCCCCACCTTAATCCGCTTTGAGCATCATGATTACTTATAAAAGGAGGTTGAAAATGGCACTCGCAAGATGTGAACATCATGGAAAACCAAAAGGACGTACACAAACATATGTGCAATCAATTAAACCCCTCAATTGGCCGAAAACTGCGGCTGTATGTGGACTTTCGGGATGCAAACGTGCTGGACTCATTTGGTTAAATGAATCGGAGTCACGCGCTTATGTGTCTGATCAGCGAGTATTTGGATTCAACAATGCTTCAATGAAAGTTCGAGCTGTTTAATGAATAATTCACACAATCCGGAAGATGATCGGAAAGACCTCGAAGCGTTCGTCGTTGGTAATCCCGATCTAGAACGTCTAGAAACTTTGCTTGACCAATTCAATATGTTTGAAGCCATTGGCGCTGTGCGACAGGAATTACGCCATTCTGATTTTCTTGCCTTTCTTCTGAATCCTAACCAAAATCATGGCCTGGGTGATGCTTTTACCAAGGTATTACTGCAGAAAGCACTTTCATATGCTCCAGGAAAGGTGCTTCCGATCACAGCAATTGACCTGGACATTTGGGATCTAAATGAGCTCATGGTGTTTAGAGAGTGGCAGAACATTGACATCCTACTCGTTGATGAACGTAATCACTTCGTGGTCATCATTGAGAATAAGGTTGTGTCAGGTGAGCATGGTGATCAATTAAGTCGTTACTACAGGATCGTTAATGAACACTACCCTGATTGGTCCAAACTTTTCCTATTTTTAACCCCAGAAGGATCAGAACCCTCGCATGAGTCTTATATTCCAATTGACTATAACTTGATCGCTGATCTGGTTGAGCGATTAACCGAGACTCGTGCGTCCACACTCGGTCCGGATGTGCGAATTTTGATGACCCACTATAGCCAGATGTTGAGGAGGTACATTGTGAGTGAATCAGAGATTGCCGAGCTTTGCCAGAAGATATACCGCAAACACCAACGGGCACTTGAAATGATATATGAATTCCGTCCAGATCGACAAGAAGAGATAAGGAAAGTGCTCGAGGATATGATCCAGGAAATTTCATATTTAGATTTGGACCACTGCACGAAGTCTTACATCCGTTTTGCGAGAGTAGATTGGGATACACCAATTTTATTACAGGGACAGGGATGGACGAACTCAGGACGAATATTACTTTTTGAGTTTGGTAATCATCCTAATCGATTAAGTTTGAATTTAATTATTGGACCTGGACCGGAAGAGACTCGTCAAAGTTTGTTTGACATAGCTCGAGACAATAGCCCCCCATTCAGACCAGCCTCAAAGGCACTAGGAAAAAAATACAATAATATCTTCCAAAGACGGATACTGACAGTAAAGACTCTTGAAGATTCAGATATTGAAGAGTTAGAAGAAGAAATTCGGAAGAAGTGGGATCAGTTTTTGAAAAAGGATTTGCCAAAGATTACCGATATCTATCAAAGTGATGAATGGTTATGGGAAAAGTGAACGAGTCAATGCTTTTATGAGTTTTTAAGGTAATTGGATGAGAACAAGATCAATGCAGATGTAAATTGATAATGAAACAAATGAAGCGTTTGAAATAGATTCAAAAAAATGATTCCCATTACATTTCAACTCAAATAAGAAAAAAGATGAATTGTAAATAGATATTAGGAGGTATCAAGTGGATTATGAATTAGGTCAATTGAAACGATTAAATCCCAGGACTATTTGGAAATCCGAATCAAGAGAGTTCACTCCCTGGTTAGCGAAAAACATCGAAAAACTTGGTGACGCTCTCGGCAAGGAGCTTGAACTTGTGGAAACCGAGGCCAGTGTTGGGGATTTTGCGGTTGACATACTAGCAAGGGATTTAGGGACAGGTCATGACGTGATCATAGAAAATCAGTTTGGTTCAACCGATCATGATCATTTAGGAAAACTCATGACTTATGCAGCCGGTTTTGATGTTTCAACCGTTGTCTGGATCGCTGAGACAATGCGAGAGGAACACAGACAGGCGCTGGACTGGTTAAATCGAGTAACAGATGCGACAACCCAATTCTTTGGAATATTGATTGAATTGATCCAGATCGACGACTCGCGTCCGGCATATAATTTCAGACCGGTAGTATTCCCAAACGAGTGGTCGAAATCGAGAAAACCAGGAGTTGACAAAAAACCATCTGCAAAGATGGAAGCATATAGAGATTATTTCCAGAAAATGATTGACGAACTCAGAGAAGAACATCATTTCACCGGAGCAAGAGTAAGTCAACCACAAAGCTGGTATGGATTTGCTTCAGGATATTCTGGGATTACTTATGCCGCATGTTTCGCAATTGGTGGGAGAGTACGAGTTGAGCTTTATATTGACCAGGGAATCGCAGAATCAAATAAACAACTATTTGACTGGTTATACAAAGATAAAACAGCTATTGAGAGCGAATTGGGTATTAACTTAGAATGGGAACGATTGGACGACAAAAGAGCTTCCCGAATTGCAATTTATCGGAAGGGTACTATTGAAGATAGTCCTGAAGAAGTGGAAGAATACCGCAAGTGGAGTATTTCAAATTTGTTGAAGTTCAAAGAAGTTTTTGGTCCGCGTCTTGAGGAGTACATGAGGTAAATCACTATTTTGTTTAGTCTCTGGAAATGAGAATATACAGCTACTTCATTTAAGAACTCTACAATGAACACGTTAAGATGTATAAGAAGCGCTCGATCTACTGGCTTTTCTCCTGTCCCAAGGGCAGTTTCAATGCCCTGATCTACATGCACCGCTACCGCCGCCCGGATACGTTTTCCGTGATCTTGATTGATTATTTGCTTTAGGTGCCGGTGGGATCTTGTTGTCGAATGACCTTCACAGGAAATGAAAGCAGGCAGTATGAACCGTTTGTTGATAAATTAAGGAATGGAATATTAATAATTATTAAAAGAAATTGTTTTTTGCTATAATAGAATTCTCAAGCGAGTAACAAGTGCAGCACTATGAATACAAACAAACGGGTATCTTTAAGTTTAAGAGGGTTAGATAAAGACAATGGAGATGTCAGATTCAATGACTTCATCCAGCAGTTAGATATTCTTAAGAAAGCTCTTACAGAGACGCAGAAACTTTTTTCTGATAAACCATTCGCTTATTTCAAAGTTGTTGAACTAAGACATTCAAGTCCAGCTTATATTGTAGTAGAAGCTGTGCCAAAAAAGATTGAAAATGAACTTAAAACCCAAGCGGTAATTGACAAATTCTTCAACAGTCTCAAAGATATAGAGAGAGAAAAGTATCCTGAAGGATTTAGATATGAGACGTTTAGAGCGTATAAAGACATTACCAGTTTAAAAGAAAAGAAAAGACTTACAGAAATTACAATTTCTAGGAACGGGGATAGTCTCAGCAACCTTGAGAGTCTATCCCAAAAAATCGAGCAAATAATGGGATCCGATGAATACGAGATTGGCTCTTATACGGGAATGTTGGAGGCAATAAATATTCATAGTAACCAAAATGTATTCTATCTATACTCTACATCTCGTCTACCCAAGTTGAAATGCATATTCCCCCAAAGACTACGAGAAGAGGCGATTGGTGCAGTCGGAAAGTATGTAACAGTAATCGGAGAAAAAAAGTACAAACCAAACATAAAAAGTTCAATTCCTTATGAAATGCGTGTGCGAAAGATAGAAATCCACCCAGAAGAAGATGAATTGCCAACACTTTCTGATCTCAAAGGAATAGCCCCTAATGCCACAGGAGATCAGCAAAGCGAGGATTATGTCAGAAGGATTCGAGATGAATGGTAGGGAGATCATCTATTGGGATGCTTGCATTTTTATTGCACATCTTAAGGATGAACAAAGACAAAACCCTCGAGATATGCAGGGTGTAAACGAGTTGGCTAATTTATTTGATCAAGGTCAATTAGAATTAACCACATCTACAATTACTATCACGGAAGTGTTAGAAAGTACGATATCCCCGGTTGCTTATAGAATGTTTCGGTCTTTGTTTAGCCGCAGAAATTTCCATCTGATTGAAGTGAGCAGAGAAATTGCAGAAATCTCTCACGAGATTAGGAATTTCTATTATGACGAATCTATGGGCCAACCAACCGTAAAAACACCTGATGCAATTCACCTTGCCACAGCAATTTGGTTTCAATGTGGTGTTTTTTATACATTCGATGGGACAGCGGGTAGAGGACTAATTCAACTAAGCCAGCCAATAGCTAATCAGTATCCCCTTAACATTCAAAAGCCTACGCCTAATCAACCACCCCAATTGCCCTTGAATTTCTAAACAATATCCAAGGCAATATCTAACGACCAGCTACCGACTTCTAAATTTGAACTAGTTTCTTATTAAAAAGATTCTTCCCTTTCAGAAGTGTCGATGTCGATCAAGCGTAAAATGTACAACGATTCGTCAAATAACACGTCCATTGTGTCCCGTCAAAAACATTAGACACCTCAGCAATTTGACAACGTATGCTATCAGCAAGACAGGAACTTATAGAAAATTGAAGGAATTATTGCGACTGAAGTTTTTGTAATTGTTGGAGTTGGTGTTGATGATGGGGTGTCTATCTATCCATTGTGCAAATAGAGAAGAAGTATCTGTTGAAATATAACCAACCTGTGGAAAGGGAGTCTCCTCAAGCTGAAAAACTTGGAATAAAATCAAACGTATATGTTTTAAAGGAGGAACAATAACAATGAAATCGGATAAGAATTTTATACATCAACGAGAAGCTATTAATTATCCATTTCCTTTTATTCGTGATGATTTGGTTGAAAGCTGCGGATTTGTTTTGGGATTCAATTTTTTCATATCGTTCCTGATGCTGATGTGATCATGGTAGATGACGAGAATACAGTTGCTGAAATGTCTAAGACGGCAAAGAGCTTTTGGAAACCCGCAGTGCCAGCCAGGGTTAAAAGACGAAACCCCTGAAAGAGACCGACCGAATCAAAAAAAATTTTCTGAGTTGAAAGAATACGAGGGTGAGATCCTCTACCCCCTCGCCACCCAGCAGGTGGAGATCGATCTGGATGAAGGGGTGAAGGTTAATTACTATAAATTTGGCAAGGCTTTGAAGTATATGAGGGGACTCAGTGCTTAACTGTTTGTTGTTAGCTATCAACAAAATGCGGGTTAGGAGTGATGCGCGAATAGACAAATATATATGATTAATATTGTTGTATAAGTACTTGAGACCGCAAGCATTTAGTTCAAGGAGGGTTGCGAAGTGGCTGCTTCATTAGAAGTTAAACGCAAACTTTATTCAGCAAGAAGAGATGCGCGCATCAACGTGGTTATCGATCCGGAGTTGATAAAAAACGACTCAGAAGCATTGCTGTTGACTGCGCTAATCAAGGCATATGGGGATTCAGCGGCAGGATTCGCCTACTACTCACCCGGGCGCGCAAGGAGTAATATCCGCCCGCCGGATGTAGTTCTATGCCACCCGGATGTCGGCGTATTAGTTATCGATGCAAAGGGACACAAAATCGAAGCCATTGAAAAGGTTGAAGCAGGGCATATCTTCGTAAAATATAAAGGGCGGATTCACCCTAAGAACGTCGTACAACAAGTCCAGGATCAGATGTTTGAAATCCGTTCTGATTCATTGAAGAAGATCCGAGATGAACGCAAGCTGCCCCTATTTAACTGTATGATCGCCTTCCCGAATATCCGCGAGTCGGAATGGGTCGAGCAGGGGTTTGATAAAGCCTGTCCAATGAGAGACTTGCTTTTCCTCGATCAATTGGAAACTAGGGCTCGATTCAAACAGCGTGTTGGTCAATTGGTGCAGGATACACTGAAACAATCATCCAAAAAGGAACCGCTTAATTTGGATCAGATTGATTTGCTCTACCAAGTGTTTGGTAATTCATCCGTAATTAACCGGCATCGTCCACCGAGGGCATACATTGATGAAGATTCATTGGGTTGCTATGTGGACGAGATGGAGGCGCTTGACAAGTATCTCTCTCGGGAGCAGGAGAATTTATCTCGTATGCGTTTTGAGGGCTCCCCACGCCTGGTGCGGGGCGTTGCCGGTAGCGGTAAGTCGGTTGTCCTCGCCAATATTGTTGCACGTTACATACACAGAAGAATGGAATCTTTGGAAATTCCTATGTTCCCCCAGCAGGAGATCTCCATCGCAGTCACCTGCTTTAACCGCGCTTTGGTTGATTTCTTGAAACAAAAGATCCGGCTGGCTTATCGTGAGCAAACCATGTCAGATAATATCCCATCGTCGGTCATGTTGGTTCGAAATTTCCATAGTCTCATGTATGCTCTCAATCGTCATCGAGGTTGGCCTCTTGAAGATGTCGATATGGACATTTTGTATAACGATGGTCCAGAGGAGTGGGCTGGTAGATATAGGGACCAGATCAAACAATTTTCTGAGCAGTATCCAGAACAATATCACGCTTGCTGTTTTGATGCGATCTTTGTCGATGAGGGTCAAGATCTTGGTCCCATAGAGTATCAATTGATACTTGATCTAGTTCGACCAAATGAAATTACCGGTGAAAAACCAATTATGATATTTTATGATGATGCACAAAATATATATGGACGGTTAAGACCAATCTGGAAAGATTTGAATATCAATGTTGTCGGTGAGCGTAGCTATGTGATGCGGGAATGTTTCCGCAACACTCGTCAGATAGTTGAGTTGGCATTCAATGTGCTTTTGGGCTCACAGGCTCCACCCGATGTTAGGGTTCAGATGAGGACCTATGCAGATATCGGTTATCTAAAGGAGCGTGGCGTGATTGAGGAAGCAGGTGATCATATCCGTGTTGGTTTTGCCGAACGCGAAGACCGCCTACCTGTAATCATGTCGTTTTCAGACCAGGACAAAGAGATTGCTTGGTTAACATCGGAGATCGTCAGACTGATAAAGGACGAGAATGTCAGACCAGAGGATATCCTTGTTTTGTTCAGGTCAGGTGATTATTTTAACTACACTTCATTGGAAGAAAAAATAGTTGCACAGTTGCCGGATATTGAGTTCATCCATCCATTTGGAGGATCTTCAGATAGGAACAGGTATATATTCCAACCGGATAAGTTGACCATTTCGACTGTAAACGGGGCAAAAGGATATGATGCTCCAATTGTGTTCCTTGTAGGTACTCAATTGTTTAGTGATGATAAGAAGGGGCGGGCGGCTTTTTATGTCGGCGCCACCCGGGCGAAATTACTCTTGTATATTTCCGGTACAAACGGCTACCACTCTTTGTTAAGCGAAGCCGAAGCCGTCAGGCAGATGCTTTAACAATTGCTTGAACATTCGTGTATTCGTGCTTCAATTCGTGGATGGTAATTCACAGATCTAATCATAATCCTTCATTGGTTGCAAGCTTTTGTAGCATTAAGTATTGATATAGATGATGATACACAAAAGGAGTGAATTCACGTAGCTGGTGTCACAGTTATAGCTATAGGAGAATTCGCTCGTAAATTCACCTACGAAGCGATTCCTGAAGTAATCAAAATCTTATCAGTGTAGTAGAATTGTAATTACGCATTTTTCAACTGGTTCGGGGAGAGGGAGCTAATTAATATGGGTGGGCATTACAATGAGGCAAGAGGGGTTGAACTTCTGCGTCAGATGCTTGGAGAACAACACGAATTTCGCCAAGGTCAGTGGGATGCCATTAAGATACTTGTAGTCAACAAAGGACGGACGTTGGTTGTTCAAAGGACAGGGTGGGGAAAGAGTATTGTTTATTTCATAGCTACCAAGCTGCTTCAGGAACAAAATGCTGGCCCAACTCTATTGGTTAGTCCCTTGTTATCGCTGATGCGAAATCAATTGGAAATGGCTGAGCGGATTGGGTTGTCTGCATATACCATCAACAGCACGAATCGTAATGAATGGGAGGTCATTGAAAGAGCGCTCGCAGAGGGTTGTTGTGATATTCTTCTCATTTCCCCTGAGCGCTTGAATAACCAGCATTTTCTTGATGAGGTTTTACCTCTCGTGTCAGGTCGCATAGGATTGCTGGTAGTGGATGAAGCTCATTGTATTTCAGATTGGGGACATGATTTCCGTCCTGATTATCGACGAATAGCGAGAATCTTGCAGACATTACCAAAAGGTGTTCCTGTTCTTGGTACAACAGCAACCGCCAATAACCGGGTTATCCGTGATATTCAGGAACAGATTGGTGAGGATTTGGAGATACTGAGAGGACCTCTGGTTCGCACTTCTTTGCGACTTCAAAACTTGGTCGTTGGAGACCAGGCCTCCAGATTAGCTTGGTTGGCGCAAAATTTGCCTAAGTTACCTGGTAGTGGGATTATCTATTGTCTAACGAGAAAGGATACAAAAAGGGTGGCTGGCTGGCTTCAATCCCGTGGCATAAATGCAGTTGCTTACCATGCAGGAGATGATAGAAATATTGACCGACCTGCATTAGAACAATCATTGATAAATAATGAAGTGAAAGCCCTGGTAGCCACAGTTGCACTGGGTATGGGTTTTGATAAGCCTGATCTAGGATTTGTCATTCATTTCCAACGACCTGGTTCTGTAATTCATTATTATCAACAAGTGGGGCGTGCAGGTAGGGCGATTGATAAATCTTATGGAATATTATTGAGTGGTACAGAGGATGATGAAATTCAGGAATACTTTATTGAGAGTGCGTTTCCTAGCCGTCAAATTTTCGAACAGATTTTACGTACTCTCGAGCGTGAGGGGTCTCTAAGGTTTTATGATCTTCTCTCAAATGTAAATGTTAGAAAGAGAATGGCAGGAAAAGCTTTGAATTTGCTTGAATTAGATGGCGCGATTGGAACTGTATATGATCGCGGAAAGCATTATTTTCGTACTCCAAACCCCTGGATACCCGATGATGAACGGTATCAGCGGGTGACGGACTTACGCAGGCAAGAATTATCTCAAATGCAGGCATATGTCACCCATGACGGATGTTTGATGGAGTTTTTGTGTGATGCGTTAGACGACCAACAGGCAGAGCCATGCGGTCGATGTGCCAATTGTGTTAGTAGAGGTTTTTCTGTTGAGGTACCCACCGAACTTGTAGCGGCTGCGGAGGAATTTCTCAAGTTTGATGAATTGATATTGTTCCCCCGAAAAAGTTTGCCTTCAGACATCTATCCAGATAGGAGCCGTAAAATTCCTGACAATAGGAGGAATCAACCAGGTAGAGCTTTGTGTGAATATGGGGATTCTGGTTGGGGTGAATTAGTGCGCACGGGAAAGTATATTGAACAAGTCTTCTCGGATGAATTGCTCGATGCTGCCCAAGATTTGATTCTGAATCGATGGAACCCTCAGCCATTTCCTGAATGGGTCACAGCCATACCATCTTTGCGAAGACCAAATCTAGTACCGGGTTTTGCAGAAAGACTGGCGATAAGGTTAGGTCTACCTTATCATCGTGTACTGGTTCGGATTCGGGATGCCCCTGAACAGAAA